>JAABUK010001568.1_pt1 | contig 43013 bp, 24 predicted proteins | sample 5559141 | NCBI WGS metagenome assembly JAABUK01 (sample SAMN10711869, study PRJNA513367) | rock metagenome | isolation source: Antarctica rocks | place: Antarctica: Victoria Land, Pudding Butte nord | collected 2016-01-03 | reverse complement strand
GAAGGACTGGTAATGTTAACTGTTGGATTGGAAGATGACGTAACCGTTATAGATACAGCGGCAGACGTGGTTACATGACCGCTATTATCGGTAGCTTTTGCAGTAATTGTGTATTTACCGGCAGGCACATTTTGCCAATAATAACCATGAGGATATTTATATTGTGTGTTTAATAAAGTTGTGCCTCTGTAAAATTGAACTTTACTTACTGAACCGTCAGCGTCGGTAGCTTTTGCAGCGATCTTAATTGTTGTACCTGAACTATAACTTTCATTCTGTTGGGGATCTATAAGACTTACAACGGGATTGGAGGACGAGGAGGATGACGTAACTGAAACAGACACACCTTTGGAAGTTGTTACATGACCCGCATTATCGGTAGCTTTAGCTGTAAGTGCATAGTTACCTGTTGGTACGTTTTGCCATGAGTAAGTATATGGAGCATTATACTCGGTCTTTAACAAAGTAGTACCTCTGTAAAATTCTACTTTACTTATTGATCCGTTAGCATCGCTTGCAGCAGCACTCATATTAATGGTTGTCCCGGTTTTATAATTTGTGTTAGCTGCAGGGCTTGTAATGCTTACAACCGGCGAAGTATTATTGGTAACGCTTTCATTACTTTTAATTAATACTACGGATGTAAATGGCTGAAGAGTCAGGCTGCCTGAATATTTATTATTCTTTACATCAGTATAAACTGCGTCTAATGAAATTGTCTTAGCATCTTTTGTACCGTTATATTCGAACCTTGTAGGATTTACAAAGCTCAAAAGTTTTGCATTAGGTTCTGCTGACTGAATTTTTGCAAGGTATTCTGCTGTTGCATCATCTGCGGGCCTTGCATAATAATTACCCGTAAATTTTCCAAACAAGTCCACATCATCTACATCTGAAATGCGTGACACAAGTTTTTGTGCTCTTAAGGATGTATGATTTGAGAAGAAAATATTATTATAAATGCCGCAATTTCTTAGTTTAGGACGATTTGCTTTTTCCTGCAGAAGCACCTGTCTTGTATCACTATTGAAAATTGTATTGTTTCTCATTGTTATTTCCTGAGAACATTGAATAAAAGCGCCTTGAGAAACACAGTTTGCAATCGTATTATCAGTTAATTCTACGCCGGACGTGCCCATATCCATATAGATACCATTTGCCATATAAAAAACCGGAAGGCTGGTACCTTCCCAGGCACCTCTGCCATTTACTATTACATTTCCAATAAGCTTTCTACCCTTATGAGGAGTATTTACAGCACCTGTAAAGGTGTATATTCCTGATCCGTCGTCTTTAGTTATACAAAAATTATCTATAAAATTATTTTTAATTGTTACATAATCGCCATTAAAGGTTATACCAATATAGCCCGTATTTATTATTTGATTATACTCAATAATACTATTGTTGCCATAACTAAATATACCAATTCCTTTACCATCGCCACTTCCACTCATACCAGCGAAAGTATAAGTATTTAAAATTTTATTATTCCTTATAACTGCATTGTCCCCACTGTAACCGAGATAAATACCACCAAAATTTGAGTAAGAAACAGTACTGTTCTCAACTTTGAAGTTTGGGTGATAATTTGCTAATATTCCGTACTGGCCAGAAAACAGAATCTCACAATTAGTTATTTGCATATTTGAACCAAACCTGATGTAAAAACCGGAAGCATTAGCTCCCTTGATAACCAAGTTATCAAATACAACATTGCTGAATTTTGTCGAAGTTATTAGATTGTCCTTTGCAGATGCTTGTACAGAATAAGAAGATGGAGAATTGGAACCAAAACAAACACTTAATTTCTTAGTGGAAGGATTATAATACCACTCCCCAAACTTGTCAAGAGTCTTAATATTATTTTCAAAAAAATAGCCCTGTTTATTATGTGGAGAATAGGAACTGGTGGCTGCGTATGAAATTTTGGAGCCTGAGTGAGAAGTAATCCTGTTTCTATCCGTTATCCAACGCCTTGAACGGATAACTACATCTGCACCTGTCCAGTTTGGCGAAGATCTCAACTCATTATCAGTGATTGAAGTAGTACCTGAAAAAGATTCAAACATTAAATACCCTTTGTTATTTGCATTACTATTAGGAAAACGACCTAATTCCTGCGGAACGTTATTTAATAAAACGTTGTTAACGGTAGTGCCAAGAGATGAACTATAACTTTCATATATACCATTACCTTTAGAAATCCAATTTGTAAGCGTAACCAGGGAAGTAATAACCGGTTTATTACCTGAGCCGTAAGCGCCGATAATAATTGGTGAACCTGAAGTACCCGATTTATTTACTATAATTGATCCATAAAAGGTTTCACCTCTTTTTAATAACACTGCATCTCCGGGTTGAAGATTGCTGAATATTGAATTTAACTTACTCAAACTTTTCCAGGGCGTAGATGAATTTCTTGCCTCGGTGAAAGTTCTGGAATCATCGCCTGCAACAGCAGAAAAATAATAAGTAGTGGCCTGAGCCGTGTACAAACAAAGTACAAAAAGTGCAAATAAAATAGTTCTCATAATCTAAATGTGCAATAAAACCTTTTAAAAAATAATGAATGTTAATTATTTGTATTATAACAAATAATTTATTTTTTATAGGATATTAGAAAAAATTAAAACATTTATTTACGTAAACGTCACCGGATATTAGGATAAAAAAAATTAGATTGGGGAAAAATTTCTACTTTTTATTTGAGAAATTTTGTTTTTTTTATAAAAGCTAATTTTTTTGCAGATTGTAACAAAAATTAAGCCAAACGTTAAATTCAATACCATTATTTTTTATAACTTTACAAGAAGGGGGAAATAACATAGCTGTAATTTTATATTTAAAATTTGTTTAATAACACTAAGGCCCTATGATTAAGGTTATGAAGAAAAGAAACAATACAAAAGTTATTTTCAAAGCCTGCAACCCCCAGCAACCCATGCTGCTGCCTCCCTCTCTGGATAAGCTTATTGGCGAAGATCACCCTGTCCATATCGTAAATAAGGTGCCCGACGAGATAGGTATAGTCCCATTAATATCAAAAATATAAAGCAGTTGGCACCCGCAGTTTTTATTCCCGGATGCTGCTAAGAGTACTGGTATTTGCTGCCCTAATAATATCTGCAGCAGTCGCAGGACGGAAGAGGCTTTAGAGCAAAATATACATTTACGTGGTTAAGCAGGATAACTACTCCTGATTATAACACCATTAACCGCTTTAGAGGTGAGCGGCTAAAAGAAGAGCTTCGCAACCTGTTTACCCACGTAGTACAGTTGGTGGCACAGGGAGGGTTTTAAAGCATAAAAGAGTTATACTGATGGCACCAAGACAGAAGCCAATGCCGACGGCTACACCTTTTTATGGGGTAAAAGCATTAAGACTAACAAATAAAAGATTAAAAAATAACTCGATGAACTCTGGCATCTTTAGCACGAATTAAGGAAAAAAGCTGGTTAAAAAAACAAAGAAAAGGCAGTTAAATAAACTATTATAATATAAACCTGCTTAAATTCCATAGAATCATTGAAAGAAACGCGATTAAAAATAGCCAATTGGTTAGGGGACTCTATACGTAGCTATATAAAAAGAGGCTGCTACAAAATTACTTTTGAGGCAACCTCTTTTTTATCTGCCCCTGCAGATAATCTAATTTTTGTTGGCGTTATAGAATTTAATTCTTAACAAATTTTCTGCTTATTATCAAATCATCCTTCACCAGGCTTATAATGTAAACGCCGGTTCTTAAAGAACTAACATCAGCTTCAAGAGTTTTACCTGATATTATTATCGGTATGCTTTTAAATACGACTCCTGATACATTTTGTATGTTAACATTTGCTTTTTTAATGCCTGGCATTATTTCATTTAAATTTATAAATATTTTACTGACAGCAGGATTTGGGAAAACTTTTAAGTCATTTATTTCAGGATTATCTTTAATTACCTTCGCTGCGTTCAGGTCAAAGGCAAAAACATTATGTGTTGCAGCTGTTGTGTTATTTGCAGGTTTTAAACTAATATTTTGTGCTGCTACTGATACTGTTACACCTGCAGAGGTGGTAACGGCACCTTTATTATCTGTAGCTTTTGCGATAATCTTATAATTACCAACGGGAACATTTTGCCATGTGTAAGTATAAGGAGCTATTCTTTCAGTATGTAATAATGTTGTACCATTATATATATCTACTTTACTTATGGTACCATCTACATCAGTTGCAGAAACGCTTATATTAATTGTTGCAGGGCTATTATAAGTTGCATTAGTAACAGGACTGGTAATTGCTACAGCAGGAGCTTTATTTTTCAACACAGCAATGGTAACTGCAGCAGAGGTAGTTGCAAGGCCTTTATTGTCTGTAGCTTTTGCAGTCAGGGTATAAATACCGGCGGCAACTTTACTCCAGGAAAATGTATAAGGCGCTGTAAATTCCGTCTTTAATAAAACAGAGCCGTTATAAAAATCAACTTTACTTATAGTGCCATCAGCATCGCTGGCGTTAGCGCTTATAGTAACTGTAGCCGGTCCGACATATTTTGCAGTAGCGACCGGACTGGTCAGATTTACAGAAGGCGCAACATTAGGAGTGTATACAGAGACATGCACTGCAGCTGATGCAGTAACAAGAGAACCATTATCTGTAGCTTTTGCCGTAATAGAATAATTACCGGCAGCCACATTGTTCCAGGTAAAAGTATAAGGGCTTTGAGATACAGTCGCTAAAAGTGTATCGCCGTTATAAAAACCCACTTTACTTATTGTGCCATCACTATCAGCAGCGGCAGCAGTAATAGTAATGGATGCTGGCGAAGCAAATGTTGCACTATCAGCCGGGCTCGTAATGCTTACAGAAGGTGCAACATTAGGCGTGAATACAGAGACACGCACTGCAGCTGATGCAGTAACAAGAGAACCATTATCTGTAGCTTTTGCGGTGATAGAATAATTACCGGCAGCCACATTGTTCCAGGTAAAAGTATAAGGGCTTTGAGACACAGTTGCTAAAAGTGTATCTCCATTGTAAAAATCTACTTTACTTATGGTGCCGTCATTGTCAGATGCGGCTGCACTGATAGTAATGGATGCAGGCGCTGCAAACGCTGCACTGTCAGACGGGCTGGTAATGCTTACAGAAGGTGCTGCATTAGGCGTGTACACAGAGATCCCGACTACAGACGATGCAGTAACAAGAGAACCATTATCTGTAGCTTTTGCGGTGATAGAATAATTACCGGCAGCCACATTGTTCCAGGTAAAACTATAAGGGCTTGTATTATCAGTTCCAAGAAAACTGTTGCCATTATAAAAATCTACTTTACTTATTGTGCCATCACTATCAGCAGCGGCAGCAGTAATAGTAATAGACGCAGATGCTGCAAATGTTGCATTATCAGCCGGGCTTGTAATACTGACAGAAGGCGCAACATTAGGCGTGTATACTGAGACCGGCACGGCGTCTGATGCAGTAACAAGAGAACCGTTATCAGTAGCTTTTGCAGTAATAGAATAATTACCTTTAGCCACATTGTTCCAGGTAAAAGTATAAGGGCTTGTATTATCAGTTCCAAGAAAAGTACTGCCGTTATAAAAATCTACTTTACTTATAGTGCCATCATTATCCACAGCGGCAGCAGTAATAGTAATAGATGCAGGTGCTGCAAATGTTGCATTAGCAGCCGGGCTTGTAATGCTCACAGATGGTGCTGTATTTGTAATACCCCCATTTTTAATTAATACTGCTGACGTATATGGTTGCAATACTATACTGTTTGAATATTTATTGTTTTTGACATCTACATAATTTCCTGCTAAACTTATAGTTTTGCTTACTTGTGTCGCGTTGTACTCAAACCTGACAGAATCATCAATATTTGTAATGGTTGCGTCTGCTTCGTATAGCTGTATATTATCCAGGTAATATTTGTTTTGATTATTTGAGGTAAAAACTATTTGTGCTGCTGCAGCACCTGAAGAAGGTATAAATGCCATTTCATTTTCGCTGCGCGATAAGTTTGTTTTACGGTTTTGCACAGGGGTAACAACGATATAAGGAGAAACTTTTCTTAATGCAGCACTTATATACACTCCCTCACCAACAGTACCTCTTATACTGTATCTTAAAATATACTTCGTATTAGCTTTAAGCTCACCAACATTAACAAAAAGAGAAGAATTATTATCAGAAGGCGCAACCTCTAAATAACTTCCGTCTAATTGGCCGGCACTGCTTAAAGAAGCGGTACAGGAAGTGGTATATATTCCAGTCTTACCAGACGAAAAAGTGCCGTTAGGATATTTATTAGAGCCTGTCAAGCTATTGATCTTATAAGGTGAAATTTGTTTGGCGCTTCTTTTGGATGCTGCATCTTTGCCATACTTAGCTTTCCATCCTTCCAGATCCAGCGTTTCATTAATCCTGGTTCCCGAACTATTTACATAACTATTAAAGATTAACAACCTGTCATCTATCGGCCTTGCATAATAATTACTGTCAAGTGTGCCAATTAAATTGTTATCATTCTGCTGCGTTGTAAAATAAGCCGCTTTCTGAGTGTTGTTTTTTGCAAAGAAAATATTTTGTTTAACAGTAAGGTTACGGATTGCCGCACCTTCAATCTTACGATACTGACTGGCAAAAAACTGTACCTTGGCATTATAAAATGTATTGTTCCTTATTATAAGATCTCTTGCATTATTTAAAAACAAGCCCTTGTTAGTTACATTTCCAATTGTGTTATCCCTTATTTCAACTCCCGAGGTATTGTCGTCGAGGTAAATACCTTCCGCTGCCGGTATGTTATCATAGCTTCCTTCTCCTGCCCCTATACCGTTAACTATAATGTTCCCAATAATCTTTCTTCCGTATCTGTTGGCATTGCTTGAGCCTGTATAAGTATATATCCCTCCGCCATCATCTTTTGTCAGACAATAACTATCTATAAAATTATTTTTAACAATGGTCGAATCTCCGTTAAAATTAATGGGCACATAACCTGTATTAATTATTTCGTTATACTCAATGAGAGTGCCCTTACCATAACTAAAAATACCAAAGCCTTTACCATCGCCGCTTCTGCCCATGCCCGGAAAAATATCGGTGTTTGTTATTTTATTATTTCTTACTGTTGCATAGTCACCGCCATACCCAAGATCAATCCCGCTGTTATTTGAATAGGATACCGTACAGTTCTCAATTTTTGCTTTATCTGTATATCTGACACTAATTCCGCTTCCGGCTGAAAAGGCAATGTCACAATTCTTTATGTTTGTGTTGGAACCGTCCTTAAAATTAACATTATCAGAATTGGCACCTTTCATATTTAAGTTATCAATTACAATATTTTTAGAGCCGGCAGCTGAAATTAAATTATCAATAGTAGTTGCCTGTATAACATAAGAAGAAGGAGTGTTTGCTCCAAAATAAATACTTACTTTTTTTTCAGAAGGATTATAGTACCATTCACCGAATTTGTCCAATGTTTTAATATCCTTTTGAATAAAATAACCCAACTTATCACTGGCGCTGTAACCTGAAGCTCCGGTATAAGCAATTGTGCCGCCGGAATGATTTGTTATCAAACATCTGTCCGTTACCCAACGGTTCATGCGTATGACGACTTCCGCACCTGACCAGTTAGGGTAAGCACTTAATTCGTTATCAGTAATTGAATTGCTGGTGTGCGATTCAAGGGTTAAATAACCTCTATTGGCAACATCACTGTTGGGATAACGCCCTATCTCTTGTGGAACATTATTTATAAGAACGATATTCAAAGCACCTGCTAAAGATGAATTATAACTTTCCCATACTCCATTGCCTTTTGAAACCCACCCGCCAAGCGTAACCAGGGAAGTAATAACAGGCTTGTTGCCGGCGCCATACGCACCGATGACAATAGGTAAAGCCACCGTACCTGATTTACTAATGGTTATTGAACCGTAAAAAATTTCACCGCGTTTTAATAATATAGAATCTCCGGGCAGAAGGCTGGTAAAAAAAGAATTAACCTTACCGATTGTTTTCCACGGGGTGGAAGCGCTGCGTGCCTGGGCAGAACTGCGCGAGTCATCACCTGAAACAGCAGAAAAGTAATAATTAGTTGCATGTGCAGAGTATAGAAAAAATACAAAAATCAGTGTAAAAAAATTTTTCATAAAATTTGTTTAGAGTTTATTGAAGCTAATTACAGGATTACAATTATTTATAAAACACACCATGTAAGCGTCTGAGAAAAAACTTTATTGCCGGGAAAAAGCAATGATGACTTATGCGGCTATTCAATTGTCTTTTTTAAATATACCTGCGTGTTTGCTTTTAAACGAGGAATATAACAGGGAAATAAATGAAGCGATAATAATATGTCATATTCATTTAGATTTGACACCTGTTATCAATTATACAACCCTGACTTTGCTTAGACTGATGTATTTTGCCAGCAATTTATAATACAATTAATTCGTTAAAGAAGTGAACATTAAGGTCAAATTAAGAATTTTACGGTTTGAACAAAAACCTTTCTTTACTATTAATATTTTGGATTTTTACCAATGACAATAAGAAACAATTATTCTGAAAAATCTATTATTTAAATAGTCAATTTTCTATAAATCAGATTAATCTAAAATAATTAATATCGCATAGAATTCTTTTAAACACGATGAACAAACAATTTTTACGTTTCTTACAAACCACTCTATTCTGTCTCGATATCGCGATGCTGAATCTTGTGTTTATTATGTCCCGTTTTTTTTTAAGCGAGCGGATTTCTTCAGAGCATTCAAACTATTATTTTCAATATTGGATCTGGATAAACATAATTTGGATTATATGCGCCTGGCTGGGAAAGATTTATGGTGAAAAAATTATATTATCATTCGAGCTTTTTTTTAGCAGAACCATAAAAGTTTATCTTTTCTGGTTTTCATTTTTAATTTTATATGAATTTTTCACCGGAGAGTTTATTCTGTCAAGGTTTTTCATATTCACATTAATTCTTGCCTTTGGCATTGGATTAATTTTAAACCGTTTTGCCTATATAGGACTGAAACTATATGTAAAAAAAGGAAATAGGTATGTAAAACGTATCCTTATCGTCGGTTACAATAATACGTCTAAAAAATTGGCTTCTTATTTAGAGGAAGAAGGAATCAATACAGAAATTGTAGGTTTTACTGAGAATGAAGACAATGTAACAGAACTCTCTCATTATCCGATATTAAGTGACATCAAATCATCAGTTGAAGTTTCAAAAAAATATAAAGTCGACGAAATATTTTCTTCAGTAACACCGGAGCAAAATTCGGAGCTTTACCCGTTAATTCTGCAGGCCGAACATGAATGCATCAGGTTCAGAGTAGTGCCGGATTTTTCTGTCTTTATTAAAGGCCCCTTCTTCGTATCTTATCTTAACGATATGCCGATTCTTACGATAAGAAGTGTCGCCCTTGACGACTTTAATAACAGAGTGTTAAAAAGAATTTTTGACTTTGCGGTAAGTTCTTTTGTTATCCTGTTTATTCTTTCATGGCTAATTCCTTTAATAAGTTTACTCATTTTTATTGAATCTCCCGGCCCGGTATTCTTTTCTCAATTCCGTACCGGAAAAAATAAGAAAAGCTTTCTTTGCTATAAGTTCAGAAGCATGAAAATTAACAAAGATGCAGATGCGAAGCAGGCAACCAAAAATGATGACCGGGTTACAAAAACCGGCAAATTTTTAAGACGCACAAGTCTTGATGAATTTCCGCAGTTTATCAATGTTTTAATAGGTAATATGAGTATTGTTGGTCCGAGACCTCACATGATTAAGCATACTGATGATTATTCAAAATTAGTAGACCAATATATGGTGCGCCATTTATCAAAACCTGGTATAACCGGCTGGGCACAGGTAAACGGCTACAGAGGTGAAATAACTGAAACCACCGAAATTAAAAACCGCGTTCATTTCGACATCTGGTACCTGGAAAACTGGAGCTTGCTTTTAGATGTAAAAATTGTATTCTTAACGGTTTTTAATGTATTGAAAGGTGAAAAAAATGCTTATTAAATATTCAGCGTCGAATGTTACACAATTCACTTACATTCATTTTGATGGCAGAAAAATCATTTAAATTTAAAAAATACAACTTTTAAAAAAGTAAGCAAAAAAGGCTTTATTGATTACTAATATAATTACATGAAAGTTGTTGTGACATCTGCGACGGAGAAAGAAATAATACAGATAAAACAAACTATTAATCCTGCGTACACCGTCAATAACCCTGCATTTACTGTTTTATTTCACCAGAGCGGTGCAGGAATTTTATCTTCCTGTTTTTCTATACTAAAACTGATTTTTGAAGAAAAGCCTGACTTAATTATTCAGGCCGGCATTGCAGGAACATTTAATAATGAAATTGCTTTAAGCAGCATCGTATCAGTGAAAGAAGAAATTCTTGCGGATACCGGAGTTGAGGAAAATGGAACATTTAAAGATTTGTTTGATCTTAACCTTTTAAACGAAAATTCACTTCCTTTTAATAATAAAAGACTAATTAATACAAAACTTGAAAAGCTGAATTATTTGAAATTAAATGAAGTAACTGGTATTACTATTAACGAAATCACAACCCGGACTGAAAGAATTGCGGAGTATAAAACCAAATACAATCCGGCCGTCGAAACGATGGAAGGAGCATCTCTTCATTACTGTTGCCTTCAGATGTCAACTTCCTTTATTCAAATAAGAGCTATCAGCAATTATATAGGCGAGAGAGATAAAAGTAAATGGGAACTAAAAAATACTTTAAAAAATTTATCTGAAACTATTTTGCTTTATATTGATTATTTACATGAAATGAATCAATAACAAAATTAAAAAAAATGAAACTCACGATAGGTTTTAGCCCTTGCCCTAACGACACTTTTATATTTGATGCACTTGTAAATAAAAAAATAGATACAGAAGGTTTTGAGTTTGAGCCTTTGCTCGAAGATGTGCAAACATTAAATGTATGGGCAATCAGCAAAAAGCTGGATGTAAGCAAAATCAGCTATGGGGTATTACCATTAGTTTTAAAAGATTACCTCGTTTTAAATAGTGGCGGTGCGTTGGGAGAAGGTGTCGGACCTCTTTTAATTACAAAAAAGCAAGATGAAAACATTCTGTCATCAATTGAAAAGATGACAGTTGCCATACCGGGAGAAAACACAACAGCACATATGCTATTTTCCTATGCATTTCCCTCAGCAGCTAATAAACAATTTTTAGTATTTAATGAAATTGAAGATGCCGTGTTAACAGGCAAAGCAGACGCAGGTGTCATTATTCATGAAAACAGGTTTACCTATGCTGACAAAGGATTAATTAAATTAATGGATTTAGGAGAATTTTGGGAGAAAAAGACTCAGTCTCCAATACCGCTTGGAGGAATAATTGTAAAAAAGGATTTTGATACAGAAGTACAGCAGAAGCTCGATAGATTAATCAGGAAAAGTATTGAGTATTCGTTTAATAATTATCCTGTTATTTCTTCTTTTGTAAGTGAGCATTCGCAGGAAATGAGTGAAGAAGTAATGAGAAAACATATAAACTTGTATGTTAATAATTTCTCATCGGATCTTGGAGAAAAAGGTAAGGCAGCTATTGATAAATTATTAAAGGTTTATGCAGATATTCATAATTCAGACACTTCTTATGAAAGAATTTTTGTTTAAGATACTGTACATAACAAGTTTTTTTCCTCTTTATAAAAAGCTTTTTATACCATTAATAATAAAAAAGCAGGAAATTTTTCGTTTCCTGCTTTTTTATTATTTTCTACATTCCAATATGACTATTCTTCTTCATCAAAAGTCATCGCTTCACGTGCAGTAGCCAGCAGTTCATATTCTTCTTTGCTTCCTACTATCATGTTTTCAAACTCTCTCAATCCTGTACCGGCAGGTATAGCATGACCGGTAATTACGTTTTCTTTCAATCCCAGCATATCATCCGTTTTACCCATGATAGCTGCAGAGCTTAATACTTTGGTTGTTTCCTGGAAAGATGCGGCAGAAATCCAGCTTTGAACACCAAGAGATGCTTTGGTAATACCAAGCAGCAGCGGTGATGAGGTAGCAGATTCTGCATCTCTGAATTCTATCAGCTTTCTGTCGCTTCTTCGAAGAACAGAGTTTTCTTCCCGCACCTCTCTTAAGCTAACAATTTGTCCTGCTTTCAGTTTAGTGCTTTCTCCAGAGTTTACAACAACTTTTTTGTCGAAAATGAAATCGTTCTCTTCATTAAATTCAATACGATCAACAGTATCCCCTTCTAAAAATCTTGTATTTCCCGGATCCTGTATTTCAACCTTTTTCATCATTTGGCGAACGATTACTTCAATATGTTTATCATTAATGCGCACGCCTTGCAAACGATATACTTCCTGGATTTCATTTACCACATATTCCTGCACTGCAAAAGGTCCTTTGATAGCCAAAATATCAGCCGGAGCAGTTGAGCCGTCAGATAAGGCAGTACCAGCTTTCGCAAAGTCACCGTCCTGAGCCAAAATCTGACGCGTCAAAGGAACAAGATATTTTTTAACAACACCATCTCTCGCTTCTACTATAATCTCCCGATTACCACGTTTGATATTACCAAAAGTTACAACGCCATCAATCTCAGAAACCACGGCAGGATTACTTGGATTTCTTGCCTCAAATAATTCGGTTACTCTTGGCAGACCTCCCGTAATATCTCTTAGTTTACCTAATACCCTTGGAATTTTTACGAGTACCTGGCCTGGTTTCACTTCCTCACCCTCGTCAAGCACAATATGACTGCCTACAGGCAGGTTGTACATTTTGACTTCTTTGGCGCCTTCAACGATTAATCCGGGTATTTTTGTTTTATCCTTCGTTTCAATTACCACTTTTTCACGGTGCCCGGTTTGCTCATCTGCTTCCTCACGATAGGTAACACTATCAATGATGTTTTCAAACTTAATAGCGCCTGCAATTTCAGCTACAATAACATTATTAAAAGGATCCCATGAGCAGATGACTTCACCTTTGGTCGTCTTTTGGCCGTCTTTTACCTGAAGTGTAGCACCGTAGGGAACATTACTTGTTATCAGCAACCTGTCATTCTTAACATCCATAATTCTAACCTCACCTGTACGGCCAATTACTACTTTGGTTTTTGCGCCTTCGTTATTTAAAGCATCTACCGTTCTTAATCCGTCAAACTGTATAGTACCATCAAATTTGGCATTTAAGGTACTTTCTACTGATGCTGAACCAGCGACACCACCTACGTGAAACGTACGTAATGTTAACTGCGTTCCCGGCTCACCGATAGACTGGGCGGCAATAATACCAACAGCATCACCTCTTTGAGCTGTATAACCCGTTGCCAGATTTTTACCATAACATCTTACACAAACACCGCGTTTAGCTTCACATGTTAATACAGAACGTATCTCAACAGTTTCAATTCCTGCATCTTCTATTGATTTTGCAATGTCTTCGTCTATTTGATGACCTGCTTCAACTATCAATTCATCAGTAACAGGATTAAGAACATTGTGTAATGAGGTACGACCTAAAATTCTGTCGAACAATGGTTCTACAATGTCTTCATTATCTTTTAAAGCGCTGGTAGCAATACCGCGCAATGTGCCACAATCTTCTTCTGTAATTACCACATCCTGGGCAACGTCAACGAGACGACGCGTCAAGTAACCGGCATCGGCTGTTTTCAAGGCTGTATCAGCAAGACCTTTACGGGCACCGTGGGTAGAAATGAAGTAATCCAGTACATTCAGACCGCCTTTGAAGTTAGAAAGAATTGGATTTTCAATAATCTCATTACCTGAACTGCCGCTTTTACGCGGTTTAGCCATCAGGCCACGAATACCTGCAAGCTGTTTTACCTGTTGCTTACTGCCACGGGCTCCTGAGTCAAGCATCATGTAAACAGAGTTAAACCCTTGTTTATCATTCGCCATTTCACGAATAAGGGTTTCCGTAATACGCGTATCTACACGGCTCCAAATGTCAATAATACCATTATAACGCTCGTTGTTGGTAATAAGACCCATGTTGTAATTATCCCATACTTCTTCTACTTCTGTCTTAGCCTGGTCTAACAACTGGTTTTTGATTTCGGGAATGATAAGGTCATTAATATTGAATGACAAACCACCTTTAAACGCCATACGGAATCCTAATGTTTTGATGTCATCAAGAAACTTAGCGGTTTTAGGAACGTCAGTTATCTTAATGATATCACCAATAATTTCACGAAGGCTTTTTTTAGTTAATAAAGCATTTATATAACCGACTTCTTTTGGTACAAACTGGTTAAATAATACTCTGCCAACTGTTGTCTCAATTAATTTTTGATATAATTCACCTTTATCAGTTCTTACCAGGGTTTTTACCCTGATGTGAGCATGCAGGTCAACTTGTTTTTCGTTGTAAGCAATGACAACCTCTTCCATTGAGTAGAAAGCTTTTCCTTCACCTTTTACTTTTACCTCTTCTGTGCTTTTCTTTCCTTTAGTAATATAGTACAATCCTAAAACCATGTCCTGTGAAGGCAGGGTGATAGGCGTACCATTTTGAGGGTTAAGAATATTATGTGAAGAAAGCATCAGCAGTTGTGCCTCAAGAATTGCCGCATGGCTTAAAGGTACGTGCACAGCCATCTGGTCACCGTCGAAGTCAGCGTTGAATGAAGTTGTTACCAGCGGATGAAGCTGGATAGCTTTTCCCTCAATTAAACGTGGCTGGAAAGCTTGAATGGATAAACGGTGCAATGTTGGTGCACGGTTCAGCATTACAGGATGACCTTTTAATATATTTTCAAGAATATCCCAGATAACTGCTTCTTTTTTATCAACTAATTTCTTGGCAGATTTTACCGTTTTTACGATACCTCTTTCAATCAGCTTACGGATAATAAACGGTTTGAAAAGCTCGGCAGCCATATCTTTTGGGAGGCCGCACTCATGCATTTTCATTTCAGGACCAACCACAATAACCGAACGACCGGAATAGTCAACACGCTTACCAAGTAAGTTCTGACGAAAACGGCCTTGTTTACCTTTCAGTACATCAGAAAGAGATTTTAATGCACGTCCGCCTTCGGCTTTAACAGCATTTGATTTTCTCGAGTTATCAAACAAGCTGTCAATAGCTTCCTGCAGCATCCTCTTCTCATTACGCAAAATTACTTCGGGTGCTTTAATTTCCAACAAACGCTTCAAACGGTTGTTACGAATAATTACACGACGATAGAGGTCATTTAAGTCAGAAGACGCAAAACGACCACCATCCAGAGGAACCAGTGGACGAAGCTCAGGAGGAATAACAGGAATATATTGCATTACCATCCATTCAGGACGATTGGTAATACGAGTATTTGCATCGCGGAAACTTTCCACAACACTTAAACGTTTCAAAGCATCAGCTTTACGTTGTTGGGAAGTTTCGTGTGCTGCAGCATTTCTCAGATCAAATGACAATTGATCGAGATCTATTCTTTGCAACAGGTCGTGAACTGCTTCAGCGCCCATTTTTGCAACAAATTTGTTTGGATCTTCATCCGGAAGATATTGATTGTCTTTTGGTAAAGCATCTAATATATCAAGATATTCTTCTTCTGTAAGCAAATCCCCAAAGTTCTGCCCTTTATCAGCACGAATACCTGGTTGAATAACTACAAAACGTTCGTAATAAACAATCGTTTCTAATTTTTTGGAACTCATACCCAAAAGATAACCAATCTTATTAGGCAGAGATTTAAAATACCAGATATGAACGACAGGAACAACCAGCTTGATATGTCCCATTCTTTCGCGACGTACTTTCTTTTCTGTAACTTCAACGCCGCAACGGTCACAGACAATGCCTTTGTAACGGATACGCTTGTACTTTCCGCAGGCACATTCATAATCCTTGACCGGACCAAAAATTCTCTCGCAAAACAAACCATCTCTTTCAGGTTTGTAAGTACGATAATTAATGGTTTCGGGCTTTAAAACCTCACCGAAGCTCTTTTCAAGAATGCTGTCGGGAGACGCCAAACCAATCGTGATCTTAGAAAACGTTGGCCTTGGACGATTATCTCTTTTATTCATTGCCATATATCGTAATTCCGGTTTTATTTTTTTGTTAATTGCTATTTGTCAAACGACTTGCACGCACAACCTCACCATTCTTTTTTAAATCCAATTCTTTCAGTTCTTTCTTTTGGTTCTTCTACCAATTTTTTAATGTAGTCAAAAATCAATTCTATTTCTTTATCGTGCTTATCTGTTTTTCGCTCCAATTTTTCCAGCTTTACCAAAATGTCCTTGTGCATCATTAGCAGTTCCTTCATCTTTGAGTAAACCCGCATAATTTGAATATTCACCTGAACTGCCTGCTCACTTCTAAGAATACTTGATAACATAAGTACTCCATGTTCTGTAAAAGCAAAAGGAAGGTATCTTGCACCACCTCTACCAATTTTGTTTGAGGTCACAATTTGTGACCTCAAACTTTCAAATTCGTTTTCATCCAATTCAAACATAAAATCTTCTGGAAATCGTTCGATATTTCTTCTTACTGCCTGCTTTAAAGCTTTTGTAAGTACCCCATACATTTCAGCAAGGTCAATATCCAGCATCACCTTATTGCCTCTGATCAAGTATATCTTACTTTCTATTAAAGTTTCAGTGATTTCGATTGATTTACTCATTGAAGCTGAATTGATTGATGTTGTTCAAGGTCACAATTTGTGACCTTGAACGTTAGTCTCTACATAAAGAGTCTGAACATTATCTTATCCTGAAAGAACTTAAGTTGACGATGTAACCCCACGGCTTTTATTTACCACAATTGGAGGTCGCAAATTGCGACCTCCAATTTTTAATTTATTTCAACCACTTTCCAAGTTTCCTCACAATCCATTTAATCCTTACAATCGTGGTTCTGCTATTCAAATTTTAAATCCAAACCTAAACCTCTCAATTCATGCACGAGCACATTAAACGACTCTGGTATACCGGCTCTTGGAATGTTTTCACCTTTTACAATCGCTTCGTACGTTTTTGCACGGCCAATAATATCATCAGATTTCAATGTCAGTAATTCCTGCAGAATGTTAGAAGCACCATACGCTTCCAATGCCCAAACCTCCATCTCCCCAAAACGCTGACCACCAAACTGAGCCTTACCACCAAGAGGTTGCTGTGTAATCAAGCTATACGGTCCGATAGAACGGGCGTGCATCTTGTCATCAACCATGTGATGTAACTTGATGATATAGATTATACCAACTGTTGTCTTTTGTTCAAAACGTTCACCGGTTTCTCCGTCATACAAGTGAGTATGACCAAATAATGGCAATCCGGCTTTTTCTACATTTTCGGCAATTTCATCAACGGTAGCACCATCAAAAATCGGAGTTGCAAAGCGAACACCTAATTTTTCGCCTGCCCAACCTAATACAGTTTCGTAAATCTGTCCGAGATTCATACGGCTTGGTACACCCAACGGATTAAGAACAATGTCAACGGGAGTTCCATCTTCAAGGAAAGGCATATCTTCTGCACGAACAATTTTAGCAACAATTCCCTTGTTTCCGTGACGTCCGGCCATTTTATCACCTACTTTCAATTTACGCTTTACCGCCATGTAAACTTTAGCAAGCTTCAACACACCTGCAGGTAATTCATCACCTATTGAAATATTAAACTTTTCTCTTTTATAGCGGCCTAATTCTTCGTTGTATTTTATGCTGAAGTTGTGCAATAAAGTGTTGATTTGATCATCAACCTTTGCGTCACCTGTCCATCCTAAAGGATTGACGTTCATAAAATCTATCTGGGAAAGATTCTTTTGATTGAACTTGGAACCTTTACCAATAAGCACTTCACCAAAATTGTTACTGATACCTGCAGAAGGCTTGTCTCTTAACAGCGTTTGCAGCTTTTCAAGCAACACTTCCATGATGTCAGTTACATTCTTTTCATGCACTTTTTCTATCTTCTCAAGTATTGCTTTTTCACGAACTTTCGTGTTCTTATCTTTCTTAGCTCTTTGAAATAACTTTTTATCAATTACAACACCTTCAGTTCCGCTCGGGGCTTTTAAAGAAGCATCTTTTGCATCACCAGCCTTATCGCCAAATATAGCACGTAACAACTTTTCTTCAGGAGTTGGATCGCTTTCACCCTTTGGAGTGATTTTACCAATAATAATGTCACCTTCTTTTATCATTGCACCGATACGAATAATACCATATTCGTCAAGATCTTTGGTAGCTTCCTCAGATACATTGGGAATATCAGGAGTGAGTTCTTCTTCACCTAATTTAGTATCGCGTACTTCCAGTTCAAACTCTTCTATATGAACTGAAGTAAACCAGTCTTCACGAACTACTTTTTCGTTGATTACGATCGCATCTTCAAAGTTGTAACCTTTCCATGGCATAAATGCCACTTTCAGGTTCCTGCCTAAAGCAAGCTCTCCGTCACGGGTGGCGTAACCTTCGGTTAAGAAATCACCTTCTATTACTTTTTGTCCTTTTACAACTGAGGGGCGAAGATTTATGCAGGTAGCCTGATTTGTTTTTATAAATTTGGTTAATTTATAAATTATCAGGTCTTCTTCAAAGCTTACTAATTTCTGCTCTGCATTTCTGGTATAACGCACATGTATCTCTTTTGCGTCAACAAACTCTACCACCCCATCACCCTCTGCATGAATTTGAATTCTTGCATCACGGGCAGCTTTTCCTTCCAAACCTGTACCTACAATCGGAACTTCCGGACGAATAAGCGGAACGGCCTGGCGTTGCATGTTCGATCCCATCAATGCGCGGTTGGCATCATCATGCTCAAGGAAAGGAATTAACGAAGCACTCAAACCAACAATCTGGTTAGGAGCCACGTCCATGTATTCCACTTCTGATTTATCTAGAATAGGAAAGTCGCCGGTCTGACGGCTTACAACCCTGTCTTCTGCAAATTCGCTCTTATCATTTAGTGGTGAGCTTGCCTGTGCAATTTTTTTAAGATCCTCTTCCTCTGCACTTAAAAAAGTAAGTGTTTTCATATCAACCTTACCATCATTCACCTTGTGATAAGGCGTTTCGATAAAGCCCATTTCGTTAATCTTAGCATGTACGCAAAGAGTAGAAATTAAACCAATGTTTGGCCCTTCCGGAGTTTCGATAGTGCACAAGCGGCCGTAATGACTATAGTGTACATCGCGAACTTCAAAACCTGCTCTCTCGCGGCTCAAACCACCGGGGCCTAAAGCTGAAATACGACGTTTGTGTGTAATTTCAGAAAGAGGATTGGTCTGGTCTAAGAACTGAGATAACTGGGAAGTACCAAAGAATGAATTAATAACTGAAGACAATGTTCTTGCATTAATCAGATCGACCGGGGTAAATACTTCATTATCGCGTACGTTCATTCTTTCGCGAATGGTTCGCGCCATACGGGCAAGACCAACACCAAACTGTGCATACAACTGCTCTCCTACTGTACGTACTCGACGATTACTCAGGTGATCAATATCATCTATCTCAGCCTTGCTGTTAGTTAAACGTACAAGATATTTGATGATTTCAATAATATCTTCTTTAGTTAAAACTTTCTTCTCAATTGGAAAAGTTAAGCCAAGCTTTCGGTTGATTTTATAACGACCAACTTCACCAAGATCATAACGCTTATCGCTGAAAAATAGTTTATCAATGATACCTCGTGCAGTTTCATTATCCGGAGCGTCTGCTCCACGCAATTGGCGATAAATGTGCTGAACTGCCTCCAACTCACTGTTAGAAGTATCTTTATTTAAAGTATTATAAATGATGGAATAATCACCGCTTACTTCTTCTTTTTGAATAAATACACTCTTTACATCCATTTCGCTGATGGTTTCAATAGCGCTTTCATCCAAAACCGTGTCTCTTTCCATCACCACTTCGTTTCTTTCGATAGACACCACTTCACCGGTATCTTCATCCACGAAGTCTTCTACCCAGGTACGGAGCACGCGGGCAGCTAATTTTTTTCCTAAAAACTTGTCAAGAGATTTTTTATCAGCAGGAACTTCATCTGCCATGCCGAAAAGCTCAAGAATATCTTTATCAGTTTCGAAACCGATAGAACGTAACAAAGTTGTTACAGGAAATTTTTTCTTACGGTCAATGTAGGCATACATTACATTATTAATATCTGTAGCAAACTCCATCCACGCGCCTTTGAAAGGAATTACTCTTGCAGAGTAAATTTTGGTTCCGTTGGGGTGAACAGATTGGCCAAAGAATACACCAGGTGAACGGTGAAGCTGGCTGACAACAACTCTTTCAGCGCCGTTAACCACAAATGTGCCACGAGGTGTCATGTAAGGAATATTTCCAAGAAACACATCCTGAACGATGGTCTGGAAATCAATATGCTCTTCATCATTACAGCTAAGGCGAAGCTTAGCTTTTAGAGGAACAGCATAAGTTAATCCGCGCTCCATACACTCATCTATAGAGTAACGAGGCGGATCAATGAAATAATCCAGAAATTCCAGCACGAAGATATTACGGGTGTCAGTGATAGGAAAATTTTCCTTGAACACACGGAATAAACCTTCTACGTTTCGCTTATCGGGCGTCGTCTCTAACTGAAAAAAGTCCTGGAAAGATTGTAACTGAATGTCGAGAAGATCAGGAGTTTCAGATAAGTTTTTAATTTTACCAAAACTGACCCTGTTAGGAACTTTAGTTGAGGACATATATATTATTAACCGGTTTTTATTCAAAAAAATCAGGCAACAAACAGAATCAAAAATTCAACATTAACGAAGTAATCATCCATATTTCGATAATGCAGTTGCTAATTTACGTAAAATTTAAAAGGAATGCAAAGGTAAGAATAAAAATAATAATAAAAAACAATTTTTATACCAAAAACGTTAATACGAAAAAATGATATTTTTTCTTTTGCTGCAGAAGTGCTATTAAATTTAAAAACTAAACAATGTTTTGTACGAAATTAATTCGTTTCATTGATTGAAATTTAATTTCAATACTCATAACGTAACTTCTGCGAAAATATTTCGAGGTACTGTTTTAGTTAATGGTTTATGTCACACTTAATGCCTTTTATCTGATTGTTTTAATAAAATCAGATATAAAAGATTCATTCCTTCTACCTGGCTAAAATTTTGATTACGAAATTTTTTTCTTAAAAAAAATCCCTCTGCTTTTGCGGAGGGATAACAACTAAAACACTATTTTATAAAACCCGCACCGGCTCACCGGCCGACCAGAGTTCTGCTGCCAAACTAATCAGGTTTTTTACCATCCAAAAACGTGTTGATCGAGCTAATCTGACCCTTGTCATTTTCATCAGGTTTTACTGTGTACTTACTATAAAAGTTTTCTACAGAGGTAAGTGTATTTCCAAATAACTCCATATTGCGCCGGATGTAGGCCGGCACTGAGTCAAATTCGTTACCTGAGTCAGGAGTATTCATATTAAATGATAGGTTTCTCAGCTTTTGTATTCTTTCCTGCGCTCTGCGTTTTTGATCTTCTGCTTCATTTGGCACAGCGTTTTCCTCTGGTAACAGCGAAGAACCGGACAAAGGTGCAGCCCCATTTGGTACCGGTGCCGGTTCAGGGATTTCTTCTTTCATAACCAATTTCATCTCTAAGTCCGGCTCAGGAGCCGGTGACGAAGCTTTTGCCGGAGAATTGGAAAACAGCGTATCTGCGGGTTTTTGCTCTGTATAAATATTAGAAGGCCTGGAAAGAAAACCACTCCCTGTACGTGCAGCAGCAGTATTATTTTCATTCTGCTGATTTGAATTATCTGCTTGTTTGGCTGGTTCAGATACTTCCTGCTTTAGCTCGAAATGAAGAACCGGATTTTCATTTTCCTGTACCGGTTGTTGTGCCTGCAGGGCGATCACTTCGGGTTGTTGCTCCTGATAATATGGCTTTGCTGGCTGAATAACTGCAGGTGCGGTATTTGACATTTCAACCATTGTTGGCGCATACGGATCTTTCTCTTCTGCAACAGTTTGCGGCAGGGAGACTGGTTTCTTTTCTTCATTCATTCCCAAATGCAGAAAAATTTTTTCTTCCGTCTTTTTTTCTTCTTTTGGCTTTACCGAAGCTCTGAAAGGGTCTTTGTGCTCAAAGCCGGTAGCGATAATTGTAACTCCTATTTTATCCCCGAGTGATTCATCGAAACCAATTCCTTTTATAACGTCTGCATCATCACCTGACTGTTCACGCAGGTAACTCATAATTGTATCTTCTTCATCCATTGTTATTTCATAATCGCCTTCGGCAGAAGTAATATTGACTAATATCCATTTAGCTCCGCGAATTTCGCTATCATTGAGCAAAGGAGAATTAACTGCATCTTCAATAGCTCTCTGCGCACGGTCTTCACCATTGGCCTGCGCGCTGCCTAATATAGCGACACCACCTTTGCGCATAACAGTGCACACATCGGCAAAGTCTACATTTATCTGGCCGTTACTTGTGATGACGTCAGTTATACATTTGGCTGCGGTTGCCAGTATATCATCAGCTTTGCTGAATGCTTCTCTGACCTTAAGATTTCCATACTGGTGACGCACCTTGTCATTACTTATTACTAAAAGTGTATCTACATGTTCTCTTAATTGCTGTATGCCTGCTTCGGCATGGCGCATACGTTTGGGACCTTCGTTGGTAAACGGAGTACTGACAATGCCTACGGTAAGCACACCTAAATCTTTGCAAATTCTTGCAATAATGGGTGCGCCGCCTGTGCCTGTACCGCCGCCCATACCAGCGGTAATAAAAGCCATTTTTGTGTTAACCTCTAAAATACGTTTAATCTCTTCGAGGCTTTCTTCTGTAGCCTGTTTGCCAATTTCAGGATTAGCGCCTGCACCGAGACCTTGTGTCAGATGAGGTCCGAGCTGTATTTTATTAGGCACTTTACTGTTTGACAGCGCTTGTGCATCGGTATTACAAATAATAAAGTCAACGCTGTCAATATTTTGACCATACATGTGATTAACGGCATTGCCGCCGCCGCCGCCTACTCCTATCACCTTTAAGATAGATGACTTCTGTTTCGGCAAATCAAAATGAATCATAATTAAAAATTGATTGGGTTAGATATATTTGTTTTAGTTGTTTATTTAATGCTGAAAGGTGTAGGTTTTAGGGTGTAAGGAGAACAAAATAAAGCTTCTTCCTTCTGCCTTACACCTTAAACCTTCTAACTTATAAGTCCTTATCTCCTTCTTCTTTAAATAGCTCAAGAAGATTATTTTTAAACTTGTCCCAGAATTTTGTCATTCCCTTTCTTGCTGCGGTGTTTATCTTTTCTCTTGTATCTGCTGCAGTCACTTCGAGTGATTTCAGTTGGGGCTGGTCTTCTTTCACAAGCGTTTCGGGCACAATTACTTTCTTAAAAGTTTTTTCAAATTCTTTGTACTTATGCTCGTAATCGCTGTAGCCTTTCAGGATCAAACCAATGCAAGTGCTGTACATTGGTTTTTTTAATTCATCAATGTGATTGGCAGCAAGATGACCGTGAGGAAAACCTATGCGGGCATATAAACCCGTTGAATATTCTGTTAGCTGTATAAGGTGTTTTAACTGAGAACCGCCGCCGGTGAGGATAATACCCCCGTTCAGCATTTTTGTATCGAGACCAACTTGTTTAAGATGATACGTAACAAAGTCAAGAATTTCGCTCATACGGGCCTGTATGATGTTTGCAAGATTTTTAACGCTTATTTCTTTGGCCGGCATTCCGTTCATGCCAGGAATGGTGATAAACGCATTTGCTTTTGCTTCGTCCGCCAGCGCGCTGCCGAACTGCACTTTCATCGCTTCAGCCTGCTGCTTCAAAACACCCAAACCGGTTTTGATATCATTGGTAATATTTTCGCCGCCAAAAGGAATGACGGCCGTATGCTTTAAAATACCTTCATAAAAAACAGCCAGGTCACTTGTGCCGCCACCAATATCGAGAATGGCAACACCCGCTTCCATATCCAGTTCGCCCATCACAGCAGATGCCGATGCTAATGGCTGAAGAACAAGATCTTTCGTCTTCAATCCGCTCTTGTCAACTGCACGGTTTATGTTGCGGATCGCATTTCTGTCACCGGTAATTATGTGAAAGTTTGCACCAACTTTCACACCATTGTAACCGATAGGATTTGGAATATTCTGAATATTATCCACCGTAAATTCCTGGGGAATAACATCAATAATCTGGTCGCCTGCCGGAATGAAGGTTTTTCGCTGATTATCTATTAATTGTTCTATTTCAGCAATAGTTATTTCGTTTTCAGAATCCTGGCGCACAATATCGCCCCGGGTTTGCAAACTTTTTATATGATGACCAGCTATGCCCACATACACCTCGCTGATCTCAAGGTCAGGATTTGAGTCGTAGCAGTTGGTTAAAGCCTGCTGAATAGACTTGATTGTTTGCTCGATATTAAGAACCTGGCCATGTTGAACACCGGTGCTGTTAGCACGGCCAAAGCCCAGTATCTCCAGCTTACCGTATTCATTTTTACGGCCCGCAATAGCAGCAATCTTAGTTGTGCCGATGTCAAGTCCTACAATGATCGGCGCTTCATTTACGTTCATAATGTATGTGTTTGTTGAACCTCAAACCCCTAAAAGGGACTTAAGGTTATTGTTGTTTTTATGTTTTACCTATACTCCCTTTTATTTCCCTTTGGGGTTAGGTTTAGCTTCATCTCTTTGCTCATCATCGTTGTGTCACTCACTTGTACCGCATCTTGTTTTGCATCTTTTCCCACCTTTTATTATTTTTTTTCCTATTCGCTTTTATAATGGAATTAATTGTTTTCTCATTACTGCCTTTGGCACTTTACTTCCATCGGATTGCTTACTCACTGCCATTTGTTTTGCCTGTGTTTGTTTCGCCTGGTGTTTTACCGGTTCTTTTTCTTTTTCTCTGTATTTTCTTGCAGTTGAATTTGCAATTTGCTTCGTTGCCGCTTCTTTTTTAGCCTGCGGCTTTATATTCTTCGTTTCAGTTAATATTCTTTTCATTTGTGTCTTAACTGGCTCGACCGCTGTGTTTTTGACAAACACAGCTTTTGCGCCTGTATTTGTATCTTTCACTGCAACCAGCATAGAATCATCCCGATTGCTGTCTTCATTTAATGCAGTTACGTCCTCCACTAAATGATCGTATGCCACTCCTGCTTTTTCGCTGTCTATTGTTGCAGACTTTGCGCCTTTTATAGTTGCTACAACCTGGCCGTCAAACTGCACATTAATTTCTCCGTACTTCTCAAACCCGACTTTTGTCCATACCTGTTTGTAAAAGCTAAAAAGCCTGTCAAACTTCTGCTGCCAGTCTCCGCCTTTGCCCAATTGAACAATATGATCTCCTACTGTTGGTATCATTATAAATCCGTCAGGCGTTATATCTACCTGCGATACCTGTGCTTTCCAGAAATCATCTGCCTGTATAAACACGGCTAAATCTTTTACAGATGTCATCAGCTCACTGTCTGGCTTTGAAAGCTTTTCCTTGTCTGACGGGAAGTTGGTAAACATGGGTATTCTTACGCTTAGTTTTCCGCTCAAAGGAAGTTTTTTGCATAAACTATCTATATAGTACGAAACCCCTTCTGTCGTAAATATTCTTGCTACAGGTGTCTTCTCTTCAACTATTACCTGCAACATTTGGTTGTTGTCAAAAAACAATTGGGCGTTGGCAATCCATTGATCGTTTTTCAGTGTCTCTTCCAAAGTTCTCAGGCTAATCGTTTCAACCGGTTGCCCTATAACCAACCCGTTACCTTTCAGAATATCTGCAACACCTTTTTCTTCAATAAAAAAATTATTTCCATCATTTTTAAAAGTCACTTCGATGCCTTTGCAGGCCTTATGATTTTTTTTATTGACAGCGGACACAAGTAACACTAAAGTAACCGCTCCAAGTGCGAACCACGCTGTATTCCGCCATCTTTTTCTCCACACTTGTTGCATAACTTTTTTATTGAGTCAACAATATTTCTTTCACCGGCTGCAGCAATACATCTATATCACCTGCGCCAGCCATTACCAATAATTCAGGCTGTGTTTCTTTTACCCATTGTTTCATAGCTTCTTTGCTCAAAACCTTTTTATCTTTTAATGTCATTTTTTCTAAAATCATCTCACTGCTTACGCCTTCCATTGGCAACTCCCTTGCGGGATATATTGGCAGCAGTATCACTTCATCACACGTGTCAAGCACTTCTGCAAAGCCATCGGCCTGGTCTTTGGTACGGCTAAAAAGATGCGGCTGAAAAACCATGGTAAGCTTTTGCGAAAACAAACTTCTTACTCCGTTTATCAAAGCCCTCAGCTCTTCGGGATGATGCGCGTAATCATCAATTAAAACATGCTTTTCATCTTTTAATACATATTCAAATCTTCTTTTTACTCCTTTGAAATCTTCTATTGCAGCTTTTATCTTGTCGTCATCTATGTTTACATATTTTGCTGCCGCAATGGCCGCCACAACATTTTCTATATTGTGCAAGCCGCCCATGTGCAGCTTTACATCAGACAGCTTCCAGTCTTGCGATATAACATCAAAAACATAAGAGCCCTTTTCGACCTTTATTTCTCCTGCGTAAACATCTGCTTCATTTTTATTCAGGCTGTAGGTAAGGTGTGTTTCAGCTTTAAATTCATTTTGATGTTTTAACCCGTATTTTGTTATCAGGCAACCTCCGGCTTTCACTTTTTGAGAAAACCGGATAAATGCTTTTTCAAATTCTTCGGGTGTTCCGTAAATATCTAAATGATCAGGATCCATTGCAGTAATAACAGCAACATCAGGTGAAAGCTTTAAAAAACTTCTGTCATATTCGTCAGCTTCAATGACACAAACATTCTTTTCACTGCTCCAGAAATTGGTGTTATAGTTAGCAGAAATTCCTCCTAAAAAAGCATTACAACCAAAGGCAGCATGACGAAGAATATGAGCAATCATAGTGCTGACGGTTGTTTTGCCATGCGTACCGGCCACACATATATTAAAAGAGGTTGCTGTTATAATCTTTAAAATATCACTTCTCTTTACAACTTTATAATTGTTATTCTGATAAAACTGCAACTCCTTATGGTCAGCCGGCACAGCAGGCGTATAAACAACCATATCAACCTTTTTTGGTATTAATTCCGGATTATCTTCATAATGAATGTTTATACCTTCCGCTTCGAGTTGTTGTGTAAGTGCAGTTGGCGTTTTATCGTAGCCGCTTATTTTAATTCCTTTTGAGTTGAAATATCTTGCTATTGCGCTCATCCCAATTCCGCCTATACCAATAAAATAAATCCCCCCCGCCCCTAAAGGGAGGCTTAGCCCCTCCGCCCCTAAAGGGGGACTACTTAAACTGTTAATATTATTTTTTTTCATTCATTAATTTTATTTCACTTTTTTATAAACCTGCTCTTCTCACTTCTCCCTTTAGGGTCGGGGCTTCCTCTCTCCTCCCTTTAGGGTCAGGTCTCCAACACTTCCCTTGCTATTACTTCATCGGCATTTATTATTGCAAGCTTTGCAATATTTTGACTCAATTGCTGCTGTAAACTTTTATTTTGTGCCAGCGATATTGCCATTTCTGCAAGTTTTTTATTTGCCTCACTGTCTTTTATCATTATCGCTGCTTTTTTATCAACCAGCTTTTGTGCATTTACGGTTTGATGATCCTCAGCAGCAAAGGGAAACGGAACAAAAATGGCCGGTTTTGCTGTTACACACAATTCAGCAACGGCCATCGCTCCTGACCTTGATATAACAATGTCTGCGGCAGCGTACGCCATTTGCATCTGGTTTATAAATTCGTCTGCCCATACATTTAAATACTTTTTTGCTTTCTCTTTATATTCTGCTGCCCCGGTTTTGCCAGTTTGCCAGATAAGCTGAATATTTTGTGCTCCAAAGGCATCAAGACTATTTAACAAAGCTTCATTGATGCTTCTGGCGCCAAGGCTTCCGCCGACGGCGAGAACAGTAATTTTGTTTTCATCAAGGTCAAAAAAACGTAAAGCTTCCGAGCGGGTAACAGTGGAATTTGCTATTGATTTTCTTACAGGATTACCTGTTATCTGTATTTTTTCTGCCGGAAAAAACTTCTCCATTCCATCTGTTGCAACGAATATTTTTGTGGCATTTTTTCCTAAAAGAATATTTGTTTTTCCGGCAAATGAATTACTCTCGTGAATGAATGTCGGAATGCCTTTGTGCTGTGCGTGCTTTAAAACAGGATAGCTCGAATATCCCCCCACTCCCACTACCGCATCCGGCTTAAAATCGCTGATTATCTTTCTTACCTGCAAAAAGCTTTTAACAAGCTTTAGCGGAAGCGAGATATTTTTTATCAAAGAACTCCTGTTAAACCCAGCTATATCTATCCCTTCTATTTTGTATCCAGCCTGCGGCACTTTTTCCATCTCCATTTTATTTTTGGCGCCAATGAATAATATTTGAGAATCAGGCTGCATTTGCTTTATTGCATTTGCAATTGCGATTGCCGGAAAAATATGTCCGCCCGTTCCCCCGCCGGCCATAATGATACGTGCAGCACTGCCAAGCCCCTCCGCCCCTGAAGGGGGACTATTAAAACTGATTATGGTTTTCAAGTCACTCATTGTGTTTCACATGTTTTGCCTTCTCTCTACTCCCTTTAGGGTTGGGGCTACAGGGGCTTAGCCCATAACTTCTTCCTCCCGCTCTTTTTCAGCTCTCCCTTTTTTTATCGTTTTTTCTGCTTCACCGACTGGTTTTGAGGCCTCCGCTTCATAAGAGTCCCGATAGTTATCCGAAGGATGCGTTTTTCCTTCTATCTGCTCTACATTGCGGGCAACACTTAAAATAATGCCGATAGAAGCGCAGGTAAATAAATATGAGCTTCCGCCCATACTTACCAGCGGCAGCGTAACACCGGTAACCGGTACCAGATTAACTGCTACCGCCATGTTTGCCATTGCCTGTATTACCAAAGTAAAGCTGAGACCAAGGGCTAAAAAAGCGCCGAAGGCAAAAGGACAGCGGCGAAAAATTCGTATACACCGCAACAGGAAAACGAGGTAAATAAAAATGATAATTCCCCCGCCGACTAAACCATACTCCTCAAGTATGACGGCATAGATCATATCTGAATAAGGATGGGGCATAAAATTCTTGGCTTCACTGTTACCTGGTCCCACCCCGATAATACCTCCTTTTGCTATAGCTATTTTTGCCTGTTGTACCTGGTAAGGTGTTTCAGTTGCGTCTGCATATATAAAGTCCTGGACGCGGTTTATCCATGTACCAACTCTGCCAAGAGATCTTAACTCTGTTACCGTCGTATTTTTACCGGTATGCTTTTCAGAATTATGATTATATGTTCCCACGGCAATTGCTACCAAAATGATAACGGGGATGAGCGCGATACCAATAGTTGCTGCTATGTGTCTTGCCTTTGCACGACCGATAAACATAAGCAACAAGCCGGTGGCACCGGTTAATAACGCGGTTGATAAGTTGGCCGGAGCAATCAATAAACAAATAATTGCAATCGGAACAATTAATGGTAAAAAGCCTTTTTTCAGGTCTTTGATCACTTCCTGCTTGCGGCTTAGCTGACGGCTTAGATACATAAATAAACCGAGTTTTGCCAGGTCACTTGTCTGGAAAGTCATGTTGATGACCGGCAGCTTTATCCAGCGGCTGCCATCGTTGATGGTGGCGCCAAAAAAATAGGTAAAAATCATTAACGGAATAGCTGCCAGAAACAGGTATAATGCAAGCCGGGAGTACAGGGTGTAGTTGATAAGATGAGCAAAATATATGACAATAATACCTATTACGATAAATGCAAACTGTTTAAATAAATAAATTTCGGTATTGCCTTTGTACATTCTATAAGCAAGAGAACCGGTAGCGCTGTACACTACCAGCAACGATGTTATTGCCAGCAAAATAACAATGCCCCAAATATATTTATCGCCTTTTGTTTTTCTAAGCAAACCGCCACCTATCCCCTGAACGGGCGGCATTTGAGAAAATGGCTTATCAATAAATGTACTCATTTTACAAGGTTTAAGGTGAAAGGAGGAAGGTTTAGGGACTTATGCCCTACGCCTTATGCCTTTTACCTGCTTTACAACTCCTTCACTGCTTTTTTGAACTGGTTTCCCCTGTCTGCGTAATTTTTAAAAAGATCAAAGCTTGCACATGCAGGGCTTAAAAGGACTGCATCGCCTTTTGCCGATAGGCGAAAAGCGACCTCTGCTGCGTCTTTTGCGCTTTGTGTGTCAACGATTGTTTTTCCTGTATTTTCAAAAGATGCATGAATTTTTGTATTGTCTTCTCCCAGGCACACAATGGCTTTTACCTTTTCTTTTACCAGGTCTTCAATCAGCGCATAATCATTTCCTTTATCAACTCCGCCAAGTATCAGTATGATTGGCTTATCCAGGCTTTCAAGTGCAAACCAGGTACTATTTATATTGGTTGCCTTGCTGTCGTTGTAAAACTCAACTCCTCGTACAGCAGCTACAAACTCAAGGCGGTGCTCGAGGCTTTGAAATGTCTTTACAGCTTCTCTTATTTTCTCTTTTCTGATGTCGAGCGTACAAGCTGCAATGCCTGCTGCCATGGTGTTGTATTGATTGTGTTTCCCCTTAAGGGCAAAGTCGTATATGCTCGTGCTAATCCAGTCGTCATATATCCGCATCATCATCTCGTTTGCTTTGATATATGCTCCTTTGTTTACTTCGTGTTTCATAGAAAATGGCAGTTGGTTTGAATGTAGTTTTACTGTTTGCAGCTTTTCCGTTATCACTTCATCATCTAAGCAATAAATGAAATAATCTTCGTTTGTTTGATTTTCTGTTATCCTGAACTTGCTGTTGATATAATTCTCAAATTTGTAATCGTACCTGTCTAAATGATCTTCTGTGATGTTTAATAAAACTGCTATATGCGGCCTGAAATTTTTAATATCGTCTAATTGAAAAGAACTTATTTCAACTACATACAAAGGCTTCGGATCTTCTGCTACCTGCCTTGCAAACGAAAACCCGATGTTGCCAACCAAAGCACAATCAAGCTCTGCCACTTTGCAGATGTGATAAATAAGTGAGGTCGTTGTAGTCTTGCCATTGCTGCCGGTAATAGCTACAATTTTGCTTTCACCTGCATATCTGTACGCCAGTTCTATCTCACTGATAACCGGTATTCCTTTTTGCCTGATTTTTTTTACCACCTCATTTTTTTCAGGAATGCCCGGGCTTTTTACTATTTCACCTGCGCTTAAAATTTTTTCTTCTGTGTGGCCGCCTTCTTCAAACTCTATATTATTGTCAATTAATTCTTTTTTATATTTTTCGTTCAATAAACCTCCGTCGCTGAGAAACACTTTATAACCTTTTTGCTTTGCAAGCAATGCCGCCCCTATGCCGCTTTCACCGCCGCCCAGAATTATAAGCGCAAGCCCCTCCGCCCCTAAAGGGGAACTTTGCAAACCGTCCGTATTTTTTGTCTCGCTCATTAATTTCAATTCTTTTTTATATGTGTAATCTTCTCTCTCCTCCCTAAAGGGTCCGGGCTTCTTTCTTCAGGGCCGGCTTATCTTATCTTCAGGCTCATAATAGAAAACACAACACATAATACTGTTACAATCCAAAACCTGGTTGCTATTTTACTTTCGTGGTAGCCGAGCTTTTGAAAATGATGATGCAGCGGGCTCATTCTGAATATTCTTCTTCCCTCACCATACTTCTTTTTAGTGTATTTGAAATAAGAGACCTGCATTATTACACTCAGACTTTCTACCAGAAACACTCCGCATATGATTGGTATCATCCATTCTTTGCGGATTATGATGGCAAGAGACGCAATAATGCCACCTAAAGCAAGACTGCCGGTATCGCCCATAAAAACCTGTGCGGGGTAAGCATTGTACCACAAAAAGCCAACACAAGCACCGATAAACGCTCCGATAAAAATGCTTAACTCGCCAAGGTTAGGTATGTACATAATGTTCAGGTATTCCGCGAAGCGGATATTGCCGCTTACATAAGCAAATATGCCGAGGCAAACACCAATCAGAGCGGAGACGCCTGTACATAAGCCATCAAGTCCGTCAGTTATATTAGCGCCGTTTGATACAGCAGTAATGATAAATATTACAATGATTATATAAAGAACCCAGGTGAAAGGCTGCAGGGCAACCGGCAACAACTTTGCATAGTTGAACTCATGGGTTTTAATAAACGGAATGGTTGTAATAGGCGTTCTGACAGTTACATACCTGTGTGGTTTTCCGTCAAATACTCTCACCGTATCTCCCACTAATTTTTCACCCCGCTGTACTATGCTGTCTTTTGTTGCTGTGGCAGGTCTTTGAGAAATCACCTCTCTCTCAACTGTAACACTTGGGTTGAAGTACAAAGTTGCCCCGACTATAATTCCTAAAACTATTTGCCCGAATACTTTAAATTTTCCGGCTAATCCGTCGCTGTCTGTTTTTTTATAATCTATGCCTTTTTCTTTGGCAATCCGCTTGGCCTTTAACTTTAAATAATCGTCTATAAACCCGATTATACCTAACCAGACAGTGCTTAAGATCATTAGCCGCACATACACTTTATTCAAATCAGCAAATAATAAAGTAGGAATAAGAATTGCCAGAAGTATGATGATACCACCCATTGTGGGTGTTCCATGCTTCTGCTCCTCGCCTGCGAGGCCTAAATCTCTTACGGTTTCACCTACCTGCTTTTTTAATAAATACCTTATCAGTCTTTTGCCATATACCGTTGTAATTACCAATGATAACAGCACAGCAAGCAACATACGGAAAGTAATGAACTGAAACAGTCCGCTTCCCGGGAACTTTACCCCTGCTTTTGTTAACCATTCGTATAAGTAGTACAGCATAATATTTATATTAGTCCATAGTCAACAGTCCATAGACCATGGCTTTTAATCAATTCTTTAAATACAGCGCCAATTGCTGATTTTTTTGGTTCGATATAAGTGTGCGACGTTACAGAAGCTTAATAGCAGTACGTCAGCTCGGTACAATAAAAACTTCATTTTCATTCAACACCATTCTTCTTACCAATAACTTAATGACCTATTGACTTAATGCCCAGTGCCCTAATCTCCAATGACTTATTTCCCAAACAATTCGAACATTTCTTTCAATACCTGCTTATCGTCGAACGGATATTTTATATCTTTTATCTCCTGGTACTTTTCGTGGCCTTTTCCTGCAACCAATAATATGTCGAAAGGATTTGCGAGGATTACAGCGGTTTTGATTGCCTCCTTTCTGTCTGCAATGGAAACTGACTTTCTTTTGGCCGCACTTCCCAGGCCTGCTTCCATATCTTTCAGTATTTCTAAGGGATCTTCACTTCTTGGATTATCGCTTGTGAGAATAACCCGGTAGCTCAGATCACACGCCACCTGAGCCATCATGGGTCTTTTTGTTTTATCCCTGTCGCCGCCGCAACCTATTACTGTTATTACCTGCTCGTTTCCTTTACGTAATTTTTTTATGGTGTCTAAAACATTTTTTAAAGCATCGGGCGTATGTGCATAATCTACAATGCTTATAACTTTGGTTTTACTGACAGTGTAATCAAATCTTCCTTCTGCGCCTGTTTGTATACTTAGCGTTGTCAGCACTTCATCACTGTTTTCACCTAAACAAATTGCTGCACCGTAAACTGCAAGTATATTATATGCATTAAATTCACCTGTTAATCTAAAATGAACTTCCTTATCATTTACCGTCATTACCAATCCTGTAAGACTGTTTTCGAGTATTTTTCCCTTAAACTCAGCTAATGTTTTCAGGCTGTAGAAATATTTTTTGGCGGATGTGTTCTGCAGCATTACTGTGCCTCTTTTGTCATCCAGATTGGATATTGCAAAAGCCGCCTCGGGGAGGCTGTCAAAAAATCTTTTCTTTACTCTTATATATTCGTCAAATGTTTTATGATAATCGAGATGGTCGTGAGTGATATTGCTAAACAAACCACCTACAAACTCAAGCCCTGTGGTGCGGTGCTGGTGTATTGCATGACTGCTTACTTCCATAAAAACGTGAGAGCAGCGTGCCTCAACCATTTCATGCAACAACGCCTGTAAGCTTATAGCGTCAGGAGTGGTATGCGTGGAAGGAATAATGATACTGCCAACCTGGTTTTGAACAGTGCTTATCAAACCGCACTTATAACCAAGCTTTGTAAAAACTTTGTATAAAAGGGTCGCTATCGTAGTTTTTCCGTTTGTACCGGTTACCCCGACCAGCTTTAGCTTTGACGAAGGTTCGCGGTAGTAATGATGTGCCATGTATGCTGCCGCCTCACCGGAATTTTCAACCTGTAAATACGTTACTTCTTCATTTACCAAAGCAGGTATCACTTCACAAACAATTACGCCTGCACCTTTGTCAATGGCTGCGGTAATAAAGTCATGGCCATCACTTAGCGCTCCTTTTATGGCAACAAATACAGAATCTTCTGTAACCTTGCGGCTATCTGTCTGTATGTCTTTTACGTCAAGATTAGTGGCTCCGCTTACAGCTTGTAAACGTACATTATATAATATGTCCTGAAGTTTTGCCATAGACCTCACCCTGGCCCTCTCCAAAGGAGAGGGAGAAGAGCCTTTTAGTTTAGTTGTATACTTATTGTTTTTCCTTTTGAAATGTTTTGTCCTGGTTCTATTGACTGTGCTGCAACTTTGCCTCGCCCTTTTACGATTACTTTCAGTCCCAGATTTTCACAGAGGTAGACAGCATCTTTTAATCCCATCCCTGCCAGCTCCGGCATTTTTTTCATACTGATTTGCTGCGCTGACAATACAGTATCTTTGCCTTGCTTATATAACCTGCTGTAGCTTCCTTTTACATCTGCTTTTGCAACACCAACTTGTAATTGTTCTGTAACTTTTTTTATATCTTTTGTATAACCCGCATAGCTATACCAACTGCTGTCTGTTTTTTTAAAATCATCCGTTATAGTATGATTTTGATTAACTTTTAAACTATACACCTGGTCAGAAATTTCTTTAAACACAGGCCCGGCTACAGACCCGCCGAAATAAATGAGCGCGTTAGGTTTATTTTTTATAGTAACAATCATGGTGTATTGAGGATTATCAGCAGGAAAATAACCTACAAAAGCTGATTGATAAATTTTGTCAGCATAACCTCGCCTGCCATTTGCCACCAGCGCTGTCCCGGTTTTTCCGGCAATGGAATAATAATTGCTTTTCAGTGCTTTTGCAGTCCCTTCAAGCACAACTCCTTCGAGACATTCCTGCAGTTGCTTTAAAGTCCTTTTGCTGCAGATGCTATCTTTTAAAACAGAAGGCTCAAACTGCTGAAGGAGTTTTCCGTCTTCTCTTATTTCATTAACCAGGTAAGGTCTCATCATTTTTCCCTGGTTAGCAACGGCATTATATAAGGTAAGCATCTGCAAAGGGCTTACGGTAAGATTATATCCAAAAGCCATCCACGGCAAAGTAGTGTTGCTCCAATGCCTGCTGCCGGGACTATAAATGGAAGGTTTTATTTCTCCCTTAAGGTCTATACCTGTTAAGCTATCAAGTCCTAATTTTCTAATGTGATTAATGAACTGATTTGGATTTGATGAATAATTCATCCATGCCAGTTTAGCCATACCAACATTGCTGCTAAGCTCAAATGCCTGTTTGATTGTCACTTTATATCCATGATTTTCGGCATCGTACACAGTTCTTCCATACACCTGCCATGTTCCACCGTTTAAATCAATAATACTATTTAATGATATTTTTTTGTCTTCAAGTAAAGAAAGCATAGTTGCCAGCTTGAAAATTGAGCCTGGCTCTGTGGGAGTTATAGCATAATTATAATCCTCCCAATAAGTGCTGTCTCTGACGTGGCCCAGATTTGAGATAGCTTTAATCTTCCCGGTTTTTACTTCCATTACTATTGCACAACCATGCTCTGCTTTATTTTTTATCATCATTTTCATCAGCGCATTTTCAGTTATATCCTGTATGTTCACATCGAGTGTTGTTACCACATCTTTGCCGTTTTCCGCTTCCACTTCATAATCATCAACCGGCACAATTGCTCCGCCGGAAATAAAACGAACCAGTCTTTTGCCTGCAGTGCCATGCAAATATTTATCATAAGTAAGCTCAAGGCCTACTTTGTTGCTGTCTCTTAATAATCCTATGGTACGATATGCAAGCATTTTATACGGATTCAGTCTTATTATTTTTTTATCCGGAATAAAACCACTTTTATTTCTTCCCAAACGCACCAGGGGGAACTCCCTCAATTGCTGGTATTCCTTAAAAGTCATTTTCTTTCTCAGCAAAAAATACCTTTCTTTTTCACGGTAACCTGTCTGCAATAGATATTTATACTCCCTGCTGCTTTTATCTTTAAAAAGGTCAGCCAGGAAAATGCTCAAAGAGTCAACATTTTCCTTAAAACGTTTGCCCTTTTTTTCTCTTAATCCATCTGCCATAAAATCAATATACATATCAAACTGGGGAATGCTGGTGCTAAGCATGCTGCCGTCTTCACTGTAAATGGTTCCTCTCTCAGCATCTAAAGAAACGATACGCTGGTGCAGGCTGTCACTCATTCCCCGCCAGTACGCCCCCTGAACCTGTTGTATATAAACAGCTTTACCGAGAATGCACGAACCTGCGATAGCCATAAGAATAAAGCCTACATACACACGCCATAATATGTCTTTTTTTACATCCACCTGCTAATTCCTGAGTTTAATTTTTCAATTCTCAATAAGCAACAATCAATGCTCACTCTTCAATGCTCAATGCTCATTTTCAATTTTCAATTTTCAACTTTTACTTTCCTGCTTATCAGTTTTATCTTAAAGGGTGCTATCGTGTCCATAGTCAGACCAAGCGGTCGGGCCGCTTTTACCATTTCACTTTCACGGCTTTTAAACATCATCTCACTCTTCAGCGTTTTGTATTCATACTGCAGGTCTTTCAATCGCCTGCCTGTGTCATTAATTTTTCTAATCCTGTTGTCAGCCATGTGCCCGTTAGCTATATAAACAATTGCCAAAGCTGCCATGAACAGGAAAAAAGTACTGTTTCTTACTATCCACCGGTAATTAAAGAGACCGCCGAAGGCACGGGCCGCTGAGCTTCTTTTTCTTACATTGTTTTCTGCTGACATAGGTTTTAAGCTGTAAGCGTTTAGCTGTAAGCTGCAAGCTTTTTTGGTTACTTTTTTATCGTTTCTTTTAGCCTCAAGCCGTTAGCCTTTAGCTGCAAGCTTGCTTATAATTAATGCCTGGCAAATAAAAAATCTTTTCAAAAAGCTGTATAATCAATGTTCTCTGCCACCTTCAATCGAACTTTTCGCTATCGCTAAAAATTGCATCTTTAAGCTTGTAGCTTGCAGCTAACGGCTTGAGGCTAAAAGCTTACTGCTCTTTCCTCTCCGCTACTCTCAGTTTTGCGCTTCTGCTTCTTGGGTTTCTTTTTACTTCTTCTTCACCGGCAATGATTGGCTTCTTTGTAATTATTTTCAGTTCACTTTTCCGCTCTTCGGGTAATAAAGAATTTTCCTGCTGCTCATCAAAAGTCCCGTTTTTAAAAAAGTTTTTCACTAACCTGTCTTCAAGAGAGTGAAAGGTGATGACAGCAGCACGTCCGCCTGGTTTTAAAACTGCCGGCAATTGTTCCAGCATCTCTTTCAAAGCGCCCATTTCGTCATTAACCTCAATGCGCAATGCCTGGAAAACCTGCGCTAAATATTTATTCGGGTTTCCTTTAACTACCGGGCTTATCATAGCTTTTAGCTGCGCAATTGTTTGCAAAGGATTATGACTTCGCTGCTGCACTACCTGCTTTGCAAGTGTTTTTGAGTTGGTTACTTCGCCGTATTGCTCAAACAACTTGTGCAACTGCTGCTCAGTATACTTTTTCAAAATATTGGAAGCAGTGTTTTCCTGCCGCTGATCCATCCGCATATCAAGCGGTCCTTCAAACCGGGTTGAAAATCCACGTTCGCCTTTATCAAACTGGTGGCTGCTGACACCTAAATCAGCAAGGATTCCATCCACTTTCAAAAATCCATGCAAACGCAAAAACCTTTGTAAATGACGAAAGTTGTTTTGCACAAAAACTACTCTTTCGTCTGCAGGAATATTTTGTGCTGCATCTGCATCCTGGTCAAATGCTATTAGCCTTCCGTTAGCATCAAGTTTATCAAGAATGCCGTTGCTATGCCCGCCCCCGCCAAAAGTGCAATCCACATAAATTCCATCCGGTTTTATTTGCAAAGCATCCAATGTTTCGTAAAACAAAACAGGCACGTGGTAAGGCGATGAATGATGATTGACAGATGTTGTATTGTCTTTCATAACTTGTCTTACAATGTTATTACCGTTTTGTCCGCCATTACTTCGGCTGCCAGGTTACTGAAATCTTCCGGAGCCATTTCTTCAAAGAGCTTTTTATATTTTGCTGAATCCCATATCTCAATTTTATCAAGCGCTGCCACGAGTATGATATCTTTTGACAAGTCCGCATATTCTTTAAGTGTCGGCGGCAGCAGCATTCTGCCTGCACTGTCCAATTCCACTTCTGTTGCACCTCCTAAGAATTGCCTGCGAAATGCACGTACTTTTGGATCAAAATCATTAAGAGAATTAATTTTTTGAACAATGGGTTCCCAACTGCTCATAGGATATAGGGTCAGACATTTTTCGATGCCCCGGCTCAATACGAAAGAATTCTCGCCTTCCTTTAGCTGCTTTTTAAAACCGGCAGGCACGAGGAAGCGACCTTTTGTATCGAGTGTAGCTTCATATTCGCCAAGAAAGGAAGGCATTGTTTATAATAAAATTAAGAGAATTTCCATTATCTACCACAAAATAACACTTTTTCCCACTTTTTATTGTGTTTTCTTAGTTATTCTTTTTATCCACACAGAATTATTTCTCTGAAAGTCTTACCCAGTATGAGTTTTGTGATTTTTAAAATTAATAATCTACTCTTTAATGTGAATAGAAGGGGGATAACCTGTTAATTTATTCACTTCTATACCATTAAAGAATACTTATAATCAAAAAGGCTCTTTTTTTATTTAAAATAAAACTGACTTAATAGGAAAATCTTTTCGGTTCAATAGTTACATTTACCCGTTTTACCAATTATGCATCCAAAAGATTTATCCATTTCTGGTTTTACTTATGATCTTCCTGCAGAAAAAATAGCAAAATATCCTTTGGAAGAAAGAGATGACAGCAAGCTGCTGGTGTTTGAAAAAGGAGAGATAACGCAGTCTGTTTATCAGAATCTTGATGAATTTCTTCCTGCGGATACATTATTAATTTTTAATAATACCAAAGTGGTTGAAGCACGTTTGCTTTTTGAAAAGCCAACAGGCGGTGTTATAGAAGTATTTTGTTTGGAGCCGGACAGTCAGTATACAGACATTGGCCTGGCTATGATGAAAAAAGAAAAAGTGAGGTGGAAATGTCTTATCGGGGGAGCAAGTAAATGGAAGCATGGCACTGCTCTAAAAAAAACCTTACGAACAAACGAAGGAGAAATCTTTTTAGAAGCAACAATAGTAAAAAGGTTGCCCTATTGCTTTATTGTTGAGCTAACCTGGCAGCCGGCAGAATTATCTTTTGCAGAAATGCTGCATTTTGCAGGCTTAATTCCTTTGCCGCCTTATCTTCAAAGAAATGCAGAAGAAGATGACAAAAACCGGTATCAAACAATATATGCCCGGCATGATGGATCTGTTGCAGCGCCAACCGCGGGGCTTCATTTTACAGAAACGGTTTTTAATAAATTAGCTGCAAAAAACATTCATAGAGAGTTTGTTACCCTTCATGTAGGCGCAGGCACTTTTAAGCCTGTAAAAAGCGAGAAGATGAATGAACATGAAATGCATGGCGAATTTATGGAAGTCTCTGCAGATGCAGTTCAAAACATTATTAATTACCTGGATAAAGCAATTGTCGCAGTTGGCACTACATCTATAAGAACCATTGAAAGCCTGTACTGGATGGGAGTAAAACTAATGACACAATTAGATACATCAATTGATGAAATAAGCATCAGCCAATGGGATCCGTATGAAATTGATTATGAAGGTATCTCTGTAAAAGAGGCATTGGAAAGCCTGCATACATGGATGGTAAAAAATCAATTAACACGTCTTTTAGCAAAAACGCAGATCCTTATTGCCCCCGGTTATAATTTAAAAGTTGCTAAAGGCATTATCACCAATTTTCACCAGCCTCAGTCTACTTTGCTTTTGCTTATTGCTGCTGTTATCGGAGATGAATGGAGGAATATTTATAATTATGCCTTAGACAATGACTTCAGGTTTTTGAGTTATGGAGATGGATGTTTATTATGGGGAGAAGCTCAATAAGTTATTATTCTGATTTCACAACGCATAATATATTTGCTTATTGCTTTACAACTTTTCATACAGTTGCCGCAGCTTTTTTCTTGTCATTATTTTCTCCCAATCTTTGCCAAGCGCATTTTCCCACAAAGGTTTCATTCCCAGGCTTACGTTTATCATTGTATCAAATTGCTCATCTGTCAGGCCTTTACAAATTCCCTGCGGTATTTCTACTTTACTTTTCTCCGCCATTTTCTTAAATTCTGCTGTGCCTTCCGGATAATATTCTTCCAAATGATTCATAACAATGCAATTGCCAACACCATGTTTTGTACCCAATAAAAAAGCCAAACCATAACTAACCGCGTGAGCCACACCAACCTGGCTGTAGGCAATGCTCATTCCCCCGAAATAGCTTGCCATCATCAGTTTATCATCGCTTTCGTTGTTCCAGGTATCTTTCTCTAAAAATACTTCCCTGCAAAGTTCCAGCGCTTTTTCACCATAGCTTTTGCTGAATTCATTCAAATACGTTCCCTGCAGGCTTTCAATGCAATGAATGTAACAATCCATGCCTGTATAAAAACGCTGGTTAACGGGTACATTTGCTGCAAGCTCCGGATCGAGAACAATTTGGTTAAAAGGGGTAAAATCACTGTTCATTCCTAACTTTCGTGTCGGTCCTGTTAAGACAGTAGTTCTTGATACTTCTGCACCCGTTCCGCTAAGTGTTGGAATACCTGCTTTGTACACTCCGGGAAACTTTACGAGGTCCCAGCCCTGGTAATCTGCGGAAGAACCTGGATTTGTCATCATCAGGCTTACCGCTTTTGCGAGATCCATCGTTGAGCCGCCGCCTATGCCCACAACTCCGCTTACCTTTCCAAACTCTTCTTTCAGTTGTGAAGCTATTTTGTCAACATACGTTGTTTTTGGTTCGTTTGTAACATCTGCAAATATTACTTTGTCTTTGCCCCGCAGCGGAATTCTGTTTGGTAAAGTCTTACCTTCAAAGAAGTGATCAACAAGAAAAATCATAGGAAGTTTCTCTTTACGTTGGGGAGACAATATCTCATCTAACTGATTAAAGCAGCCTCTGCCGTAAATAACATAATCAACCATTTTAAAATTTCGAAACTTGCTCATACTAAGAATTAAGGAACGAAAATACAATACAGAACCACGATTTACAGGATTAATTATAGAACCACGATTATTTGGATTACTTTGGATTTATGAGGAAATTAGAGAACTATAATTTGTTTGGTCTAAATTAATTTATAACAGAACCACGATTATTTGGATTATTTGGGATTTATGAGGAAATCTGAGAACCATGATTTGTTTTGTTTAAATTGATTGGTAAGGAAATTCAAAATAATAATTTTACTTCATCACAAACCATTACTTCCGCAAATAAAATGATTATAAAGAAATCACGCACCACGATTGGAGAAATCGAATAATTATAAGGAAATTGCAGAACTACGATTTATTGGATTTAAAGAAATTGTATGGAAATAAGAATGCAGAACTTTTATTGCGCAGGTTATCATCTTTTGTTTCACTTAAATCCAAAATAATCCAATAAATCGTGGTTCTATAATCTTGGTTCTATAATCGTGGTTCTAAAAAATCCTATTCTATTATGGCCTTTGGATGGAAAACACAGTATGTAAAAAGAGTACTTGGCGACGGATTAAACAACTGGGAAATTTTCAGCATTGCGGAGCAGGCGTGCAAAGATATTGATTGGGATTACCTGATAGTTGATGAAAAAACCTTTACGGCTACTACACCAACCCACTGGACTCTGAGCGAGCAAATAATAAAAGTAATAGCAGACAATGGTGACATAATTTTTGAAAGCCAGAGTGAAAGCCTGGATTTGTATGAGGCAGGGCGCAATAAAAAAAATATTGAAGAACAATTGCTTCCGGCGTTTAAAAAAGCAAGAAAGCGTGTATCGTATGAAGAGTTGCAATTTGCCGCAAATGCGCTAAAGGCCGAAACTATAAAGCAAATCAGGTCGGGCAACCGCATTTCAAGTGAAAAGATGACTTTTGGTATCCGGGGTCATGAAGTAACTTTTAGCCTGATTGCTGTAAATCTGCTCGTTTATGTTGTAATGGTTTTGCAGGGTGTTAATTATTTAAATCCTGCTGTAAAAGATATTATCAGGTGGGGCGGAAATCTGAAGTTTAATGTTACCGGGGGAGAATGGTGGCGTTTAGTAACTGCCGTTTTCGTTCATATCGGTATTTTTCCTTTGATTATCAATATGTTGGGCCTTTATTTTTTAGGCCTGATGGTTGAACCAATTCTGGGTAAATTAAAATTTTTAATTGCTTACCTGACTACAGGAGTTATTGCGGGACTGGTAAGTATTTTATGGGCCGAAGAAGGTATAACAGCAGGTGCATCAGGAGCTGTTTTGGGAATGTTCGGAGTTTTGCTTGCTTTTGCAACTACCAGCTATATCAATAAAAAATTTCCCGCAGTCTGGGCTGTTTGTATAAGTGCTTATGTCGTTTTGACTATTATTTCAGGTTTGCAGGGCACAAGCGATAATG
>JAABUK010001566.1_pt1 | contig 43067 bp, 39 predicted proteins | sample 5559141 | NCBI WGS metagenome assembly JAABUK01 (sample SAMN10711869, study PRJNA513367) | rock metagenome | isolation source: Antarctica rocks | place: Antarctica: Victoria Land, Pudding Butte nord | collected 2016-01-03 | reverse complement strand
CCTCAGACATACCTTCCCATATATCTTCCCAAATGCCCACATCCCAAATCCACATCCCAAATCCACATCCCATATCCCAAATCCACACATTCCCAAACCCCATAACCAAAACGCTAAACCCCCAACCATCCCCTAGATCCAAAACAGCGCCATCTTCTCACCTTATCCTCACCATTCGCATTCCTACACAGTCACATGCCACATAGTACATAGTCCCATAATCACCCACCCCACAACCAAAACCAGTATCCTCCATAAACCCCACCAACCACAACAACCCCACCAATACCTTATATCCCACTCGCTGCCCTAACGCACCACAAAAACCAGGGATTCAAAATCATCGCGATCCAAATTCTCCGAGCGGCGTGCACGAACAACGCACTAGCGGATTCAGATCGGGGCTTCGGGAGGGCTAGGCAATACTATAGGGTGACAGGTACCTAGCAAAACCAGCGGTGAGTCAGATCTACAGTGACGGTAACACAACACAAAAAATCAACAACAATATGACTGCGGAAAGCATGCTGCCAAAATCTCCATAGATCTGGAGTATTCATTTCATGTCGTGAGTGGTATATCGAGGATATATGTACAATATAAGTGCGCTTTGACAAAAAAAAGGCATTAGAGGTATATCAATAGGCTAGGATAATGCCACGCTATGCTGCCGTGTCGATGCCCAATGTCCGAGTGTGAAGGCGACCAGCGCTGGCAGACTGCGGATCGGAGACTTGGGGAGTATGGAAAAGCCGTTAGATGCATTAGTCTCGGATTTCCCAGACGCCTTTCTCCGTACCCCCAAATGTATGCCGTGTTGATGCACGATGGTAGAGGATAGAGCCGCTCGAATCATGGTGGTAGACGGGTGCCGTGTGAGGAGAAGCCGAGCATTGCTTCGTGTGGTGGAGGTGGTAACCAGAGCATAAAAGTCGATTCAGTGGATGGTTGATGATACGGTGAAGATGTCATGTTGACGTTGATAGTTTCTTATGGTGCAGGCAAAGAGCTCAGTCTTCCACAGTCGGGAATCGGCTGTCCCTCATCCCAGTGCTAGATTTCTTCTTCCAGCCCAACATCTTTTTCCACGAAGTATCATTGCGACTTCTAGGACTGTGCCCGCCAAAGTCGCTTGAAGGAGGCGAATTCGGCGGGGTCATTGGTTCCCCCCCAGGACTCGATGTCCCAGCAGAATCGTCAGTCAGTAATTCTGGGTCTGTGCTCCCAGTGGATGTATGGCTTGGTTCTCTAGCGCGTCTCGCGTAGCCAGCAGCAGGGGTAAGGCGCCCAGTTGGATCACCCTTTGAGTATTCCGCGTTTGATAGAGGAACTTCCAAAGAAGACGTTGGAGATGCCCGTCTTGAAGATTTGCTCCTGCCCGACCTCGTCTCTGTTGAGCTATCTGAGCCCCCACGTTTGCGCTGTTTGGCATCCAAAGCCTTTTGCCGATCGTGGTTCGACTGCCGGCTTCTTGAGGGGACCTCGTTTAAGAACGATATCAACACCGACTCCTCCATCAGATTGTAGATAATCTTGATAGCAGGGTTCAGGATCTCGGGCTTGGGTGGAGTATGGTGATTCGGTATTGAGAGTAAGGTTTCGCGGACGTTGCTCGGGATATTGATCTCTCGTGGCCCGTCTGGTATTATGTAGGCATCGATTAGACGCTGCCATAGCATTCTAATGTATTTGCATTCCTCGGCATTCTGCGTGATGGGTCCGACAGGCATCGTCGCCGTGAGCGAGTCGTACCTTTCCCGATAGCGCTCGGCATCCATGGTAAATTCCAGATTCTCTAAGCAATGATTTTGAGATAGGTAGGCGGTGAAGGCACTGAGCGTCCACGGTGGAGGTGCAGCATTGGACAGGACATCGGGTAGGGTGGGTCTTTGAGGGTAGTTTGGCACCTGGTGATGACTGCTTTGTCCTGATATGATAACGCTGATCGGCCTTGTAGGTCTCACATCTTCCATTGACATCGTCTCTTCGTCGTCGGCGTCCCAATCCGAGACGACGATGGAGGAACGAGGCGACGTTTCTGGAGGAGGGGTGGAGAGATATGATGTCTGTGGTGTTTCAGGTTTCCGGCAGATCATGGCTCTTTTCCAGTCCCGTATTCTGGACCCTGTTCTTTCGGTTGCTGAGGCTTTCCTTTTCTGTGAGCGGCTGCGGCCCGGTCTGTAAGAAATGGAAATCTCCGGATAGGCCACTTTGAACGTCGGCCTCGAAGTCTTCGAGGTAGTGGGTCAGAGATCCGATTGCTGCATGGACCATTGAAAGCAAACGATGAGCCGAGAGAATATTGGTGACCGTAGACGTCTGCGTAATTGTTCACTCAGCCAAAGGGGGAGCCTGATCAGATCAGATGCAGCAGCTTCCAAGTTTGCCGCTGTCAGATGTAACCCTCCTCTTCCAGTTCTGGGTGAGACAGGGCGTGCTAGGTGCCCGGGTTCTTCGGAAGGCCGCAGGGTATGAAGCAAACTTGATAATCAGAAAAGGCGGAGGTGTGGTGATGCCAACGTTGTGTCGGCGAAGATGTTCGTTTGGCGAGATGGTGAGATTGTAGAAAGGAAGGTGAATAAAGAAAGACAGATTGGTGATATTGATGCTTCGTGTGAAGAGGTTTTACAAAGAATGTCATATGCGACGCAGATGACATGTAAAGTAATCGCGACGAATGAAGTGGAGTAAGGGCAGAGGGGCTAATGATATAAAGTGGAGAAGCGGCGAATGGCCATTTAGGCTATGGAAGGGTTATGGAAGGATATTTTCAGCGCTAGAAGGATTTCCTTTAGCGCCGAAGACGCCAAGATCAATCTTAATTGCTCGTCACTTTTTGGACAAATCAGCGTCGCTTATGGCTGAGCCTTTGTCCGGCCTTGTCCATCCTCCTTCACTCCTTTCAGTTACTTTACCCATCCAGCTTAGGCCACGGGATGCCGTCTGCATTTCTCAGCAAAACATGTGCTATCCGCCACCGTCTCCCCCAGCTGCGGTTCCTTGCTTGTCTCGTTGCTGGCGACTCGCTCCCTTGGTCGGCGGTAACAAATGCATCAGCAAAGTCAGATCAGACGCTAATCACCCATCTGCTGGGGACAAAGGCAACAGCCTAAAAAGTAAGACCGCGACTGAGACTGAGACTGGAATCTCAATCGCTCCAGTGCATGAAAGCACAAGCCACCCTCGACTTTGTGATCCGGCAAAGTGAGCTGCATTCGCGACATGAGAGGTCCAATTCGAAATTGTCGATCTCTCTTCAAACACTTGCTCTTGCTCTGCTTTGAGACGTTTTTCTTCGGAGAATTTGTGAGCCAGTGGTATGCGCAGCCGAAACCCCACTCTCTTCCCGGGAAGAGAGTCAGGAGAGGCAAGGATTCACGACGTCTCAGCCTTAGCGGTGTGAGCTTTGCATACGATTGGGTAGAGATGCCTGTCCGGCGGTGCTGCTTTCCAGGCTTGTCAAATAAGCGTCAATGGTGCGGAAATATGATTCATGCATGCTGAACCTAAAGCCGGATGATCGGCAGCAACGACGACACCTAATTGTTGCGCGTAATTGCAGTAGTCCACTGCAGCAGCGTCGGTAGCACCCGCGCCTGTAACGTCATGCATCCCAAGCGATAAGCATCACAGGCCCGACAAAGACACGCTTGTGTACTTACGGTGAGTTCTTTTGCGTTGCTGGCCAAATGCTCCGGTGTCTTCCTATTGCCGCGCGTTGGCGAAACCCTAAGCCTCGGACTCAGACGTTCTCCCAGAAGGCCTCTAGACTCTGTCTCACAGCCAGTTCTTCAGCAAACGGATATTCAATGTATTCGATTGTTCCTGCCAGATATTGATCAGGCTGCGCTTAGATGCATCACATTGCGTTGCCGCAAGTGTCTTCTATGGCTATCGAGCCGGTTGAGCCGGGTCTCGTAAGATGTTTTGGTCATATAGGTATGAGATGAACGAGACGTGGAGCTGGTTCTGCCCACATCTTACGTATGACTTGCGGCTGTGCAAGTGCAAGTGATGATTGTATGTAGATGAGTCACATCAATAAGCGGCTCTATCGTGCTTATTCTTTCACCTTGCCCTGCATACTTGCGTTACGGAGGCATACGCGAGTACCGGAGGCAGTTTCCAGGTTAGCCATGTCTAGATCCCATCCAGCAGCTTTCATTCGCTCAATGTAGTCGTCCCATTGATTAGATATCTGCCGTAGCGTTGACTCGATGAGCTGAATAACCTTATCAGTCGTTGCGCTTGTCGCATCTTCGCCCTTGAAGCGATGAGCAACATACAGCCCAAGCGCCCATGCTTTGAGATGAGCTCGGGGGGATGCTCCTTCTTTGAGAACGATGATTGCAGTCTTTTGTGGGGTATCATACCAAACGAGGAAATCCTCGTCCTTGTGAAGCCTTATCAGCGTCTTCAAGACAGACTTTTTGTCGCGTATGGCGCCTGTGGCATGGTGCGTTCTAGTTGGCGCCAGCACATTCAATATATCTTGCATGGGCACCCCTATTCGGGCCTTCCCAAACGGTGCCGAGCCTTTCCACCGTAGCACACCGTCCCATTCGAATATCCGCTCGTACAATGAGACCACTTCTGGCGTCAAGACTCCTTTTCCATCGAAAAAATTGGACAAAACGATGTTGGCTCTTTGTCTGTTCAGGTTGTGCATACAAACTGCTCTGACAGCAGCAAGGTTTGTCGCTAAATGGATGGAAAGGAGCATAATGAGACAAGTCCAAGTGGCCATCGGCGACGAGACATACGTAACAACAACACTGCCGGCCTGCATGAGATAAGTATATGCTAGCTTCGTGAGGGGTCAAGGTGCATGCACCAGCATTCCCATTAGTGATATCACCGTCTCTTGGCTAGAGTCTTTCTGTTCGAGTGTCAGTCTCCAAACGTGCAGTAGCATTTATGCACAAGGTCCGGTGGGGGAACGAATTTTCTTTTCGGGGCGATTGGAGACAATCTACCGACGATGACAGATAGCTGATGAAGGCACACAGAAAACGGAGGATGACCTACCGCGTTCAACTCGCCCAAATTCCCCCATTTCGCGAAATGAGCACTCAGACTAGCCTTGGAGCTGCCAGCCGCCACCCCGCACAGCGCTCTCAGGACGCTTGAGAAGCTCAACAAGAGCACTCTGGGTGCTTTGGGCAGCGCGGGTGACAAGCAATCGAGTATCATTGCAGCATCGTTGAAGACATCTGCAGCGAGTCTGTACATTTTACATTCAGGCTCAAGTGCGGTGCCAAACTTGTGTGCGAAGAGGATTGTGGCTACCCTTCCCATGCTCTCCTGAATGATGGAAAGCAGCAAAGCTGATGTGGGTGAAGCAGAGGCATCGCCCACCCCAACCCCTGCGCACTCAGTGCTGTCAGGTTTCTGGTTCCATCAAGCAACGAGTGCATCCCTGGCATACAGCTTACCTTCAAGTACTGCTCGAGAAGCCAGTAGCCCGGCAATGGAGCTTGAGAAGGCTTGCAAAGAATCCTATTGCCATAAGTCATGAACTGACACAACTGCCGAATGAATTTGCTTACGTAGATCTGGTACCTTACCACGCCCGTCAATTGAGATCGATGAATGACGGGCATTGGAAAGAGCAAACGAGTGGATATCGTACCACATGTAGTCGTTGGTTACGCTATGGGGATACCCTGCCGGTAGGAAGATCTCAAGGCATCGAGACCACAATGTGGTCCTTACGGCTGGCCTCTAGAGAAGACCAAGCAGGTTTCCATAAGCCTGAGACGACCCGATGAGCGGGCTGAAAGGCATCCTTACGATGGTATCAATGCGGCCATTAGGAGAAGAGACATAAGTAGCTATGGTGGTGCCAGCCTCATCCTTCTCCTCGATGTTCTGTAGCTCCATGGTAAGGCAGCAGGTGGCGAACAATGCAGGGATATTTCCGACAGGGTTATATATTTGCGAGTGGAGTGAGAAGCAGCAGAATAAACAGCAAGGGTGGAGCGGAGATTTGTCAACGTAACCTCCACTGTAAAGCTCAGCGCCAAGCACAGTGCACGTACGCAGTAGCGCGATCGAGGCTTTTCGACGCTCTAACCGCAACGCGGCAAGCTTGACTCAAATCGAGCAGCGACTCTGGAAATCTTATTCGAGTGCTGACTAGTAGTTGGATGCGATTGGTTGAAAAGGGATCTCAAGATCTGAGGGACGGGTCGCGGCTTTCAGGATCTTCGATTTAGACTCTCAGATGCAGCGACCATCCCTGCAGCGAGTTACTTCAATAGGATACTGCCGTCATGCCCACGCGGTCGGTGAACGATGCGCATTTTGAACTCGGTTCTAGTGTGTTACTTTACCCTTCCAATGGTGAGGCTGAACTCCGGTTGGCCGACCGGCAAATAACACATGGTCGAGCGTCAAATGGCAGGCGTCGCCAAGCTATTCTACTGTGGTATACTCCGGTAGACTCGATGCTTCGGAAGATTATCAAATGAGCTTACTCCCTACTATAACAGCTCACGATTGCGGGACCTAGGTCACCGAAAGGGTCTCGTTCAGATTGCCGAGTACATGAGTACCTAGCTCTCTCCTTTTCGACCCCAATGTCCACGCCGATATCTTCTTCAGTTGAAACCGTTAGCTTCAAAGCTCCCTTTCAAGCATCTTCGGAGTCTCCTTCATCTCTGTACTCTCTCTTGAGTGCTCTCTTCTTCATTTATTCGACATGCCCAACAAATACTCCCACGCAATTGTACTCTCTAACTACGGCTCTCATGGTCTCATTGACTTCCACAGCTCTCGCCCGTCCAAGTCAACGTACTCTTCAAGCTCGTTCAGATCCTCTGCCAGCTCAGCCGAATCCAAGGCCCAGCCTTCGCTATCCACCCATCAATCCTCGAAATGTGGTCCTGCACAGCGCCTTCGTCTGGGATCCCCTACTCGCCCCAGATCCCAGCCCGTACGCCCTCATTTGCACCGCAAGAGCTCTTCCATCGAGACACAAATATATGCGCCTCTGCACTCGACCACACCTCCACCTACACGAGACGCTCACTCTTTCGAACCTAATGGCCACAAGCCTGACTATAACACGTCATCATATTCGACATCGGAGCATAGCTCCTTGAATAAAACACAGTTCTATACTCCCCATGAGAGATATTTTTCTCTAGGTTCGCCTCCGCCACCTCTCACTCAGAGTCACAAGGAGGGAAATTATTTCGAAATTCAGGAGCCTACTCTCCCGCGTCCATTGCTTTCTGAACCAAAAACAGAGCGACCTGACAGATCCTCGACCGAAATACGAGGTCTCACTCCTCAGCATCTGCCTCATGTTAAGCAACATTCAACTCGACGTCACAGCTCAGCAGTAGCAGCCGGAGGAAAGAGCTATTCTTCTTCGGAAACTATTCGAGCTTCAGCAGTTCGTAGAGAGAATGACTCCCAAATCCTCAAGGGTTTTGGACGGCCCCTGCGAATACCACATAATCGGTACGGTAGAGTTCCATTCGCAGCACAGCCCTTTGCTCCCGCACGACCCCCTTCGCCCCCAGCAACGCCGGACTCCGATAAGAGCTTTTCTTTGAAAACCCCAATTGAACGGCCTGATCCCATCACCACGCCACCTCCGATCCCAGAGCGTAGTGCACGCCGTAGCCCTCCAGGACCTTCACCAAAACAGAGTGCTCCTACTTCACCAAAACACAGCGTTCCTACTTCACCAATGTCAGCGTTGAAATCCGAGCTACCGAGACCGATGACATCCCCGGCCCCAAAATCTCCAAAATCACCAACAGGCACCACTTTCTCAATCACCACTCGTACGTCCTCACTCAAAGCAGCTACCACTCCCCCATCTGGTTCTCAGACGTTCTCGTTGCCATCCGAGCCAGTTTTTGATGGCGACTCGAGGCTGGATTCTTTACATGGGACTTTCGATATGCCATCGCAGCCTTTTCCGGTCGACGACTCAGATCTGGAATCATTACCGTCCACCTATGCACCATCTAGTCCTGATTTCAACATTGAGCCTTGGAGCGACGACAACGCCGGGCCTGCCATTTTCCGCGATTGTGAGCTCAACTCGCTGCGACCCTCCACTGCGGGACCAGAATCAACACGGGCCTCATCGTTTGACTCAGCTGCTCCCCCGCCGATAGGGATGAACAGACCTACACCGTCCCTCCTGACCGAGATCACTTCATCGGATACGCCAAAGACATCGAAATCCCACAAGAAGGCCAAGCCGTCATTGGCCTCACTAGCGTTCTTCCGCTCGACGCCCAGAGCTATACTGTACTCGCAAACAAGAGCTGCAACGCCACCAGTGCCGGTGAGTGTTTCAAGAACCGCTGCTCCTTCGATACCGGCACTTTTCCCCAGCTACAAAGGTCCGTTCCCTGCTCCAGAAAGAACCGATGAGCACAGCAGCCGAACCAGCAGAGACGCGATTAGACCAAGACAGATTAGAGGTCGTAGCGTAACCTCAAAAGATTCGGGAAGGAGGAGGTCCTGGTTCAGAGCTGACCCGGTGGAAAGGTCTTTCAGCTTGAGCCAGCAACCCAATGATATGGAGAGAAATTAGATACAGAAGAACGTTGAAAGTGGAGGATTGCTTTGTTGATCAACTCATCTTGGGAGAATATGGAACAGAGGTCCAAATTAAAATTGCTTCCTTCGCAGGAGACAGCGTTGCTAAGCCTCGAATCGCTACCCACCTTTGCACCGCATCCTTGCCATATGGCACTACATTGTCCTCTTTATCCGAAGCTGAAGCAGATGTTGCATTTTTGATACCCACCATAGCGTTCCTATAGCAATTTACCATTTTAGAAATCGACCTCTTGCACGTTCACACCCACATCATACTAGACCTGTATTTTCGTGCGAGGTAGTTAGTTAGTAGCTTTTGTACCTATCGCTAACGTATACCCTATGCGTAAGGGTAGGCAATCTGATATATTCAGATATGTCTACAGGTGTGAAAGGAAGTGTAGATACTCGTACCAACCACAAGTGAGTCCCGCTACTAAGCGAGCGGACTCACGTGTGGTTGGTACGAGTATGGTAAGTTGTTTCCTGTAAAGGCAGATGACTGATTGCTGTCATTTATATTGGGTCGTTCATTAAAGAACTTTTACATATTTAGAAAGGCGGTAGATGGGATTTTAGATATGTTGGGTAATTATTATGCTAAAGTAGGTATTTACACGGTATTATGACTCTTCTTAACGCAGCTGTATGCACGATATGTATGAGCTTCGGAGAGAATTTCATGAGTTTTCGAGGGTCTGGGATATGCCCTCAGGCATGGGCGCCAGTATCCCACTCGCCTCGTTCGAGATTTTCAAGGATAGCTCCCTGACTACTTCTTTGGACGTTGTTCACCTGGGGAGGATGTCGCTTCTGAGTGAATCTGCAAAGTATCTCTAGTATTAGGTGGTCCGTAGCTTACATGTCCTATCGTAGATCTAAGCCTCCACGTGACCGGATTCATCCGCCAGCAGTTTTTGGCAACGGCTTACGTTGTATTGACGCTTCACAAGCAGAGAGCTCGGCAGTAGATGGCGGAGCAGGTTGGTCCCGCGATGGCTCCTCGTACACAGGCATACCCTTTCCATAGAGTGGTAAGCCATGCATGTCATCTTGTACCTCAAAGCTGTCATCCTCAGGAGCGACAGTGTTATAATACTGAATTCCTTGCAAGGCTGCCGGCCTGTCGTTCATGATAGTAGAGTAGCGTGGCAGCGGTAAGAGAGCGGGTGCGGGCTTCCTGCGCAGGGGACTCGATGTACCAGAGCCATTCGGGGTGAGCGCATTAGAACGGCCTGCCTCGGGGCTGGAGCCATTGGGTGGACTTTCCGGTTGGGGGCTTGTCCCGCCCACAGGCTTTCTGTCGATGGTCTGCGTTCGTGGCCGAGGAGGCAATGGCGGCAGTGATCCCTCCAGTTCTTCGTCACTGTCATCGTTATCCACAAGCGTGATGCCACTCAATTGAGCTTCAATTGCCGAAAAATCCAATCCTTGCACCTCCTCCAGTGGGTCTTCCCGGTCTTCGACGAGCTCTGGCATCCTCAGCGAATCTTCAAACTTTTCAAAACTGGTGTCGAGTAATGGTGCCAAGTCATTCTTCCAATGAGTGATCATCTCAACAAGTATTCGTTGCACGAGGCGTGAAATTTTCAAATCTTCCATGGGATCGGGCCCGCACAGAAGGCTTGGAGCGAAGCAGACGGCCAGATTGCTTGGGGTCATTTGGTTCCGGTCAGAAAACTCGGCGACTCTGGAGAGAAGTGGAAGGAGGTGCTTGGTGAGTATCTGTCTTGACATCTTGCTGCTTATAGGCGACCACTCGTCGTCCATGGAGAGCATTGCCAAGAGCTGCGGGGTGTCCAGAGAGATCTCAGGGTCGCTGTAAAATTTTATCAAGGCCTGGTAGCTGGATGTCGGAAATATAGGTTCCCGCAATTCTTTGTACCACAGCTTGATCAAGGCTGCAGCTGCCATGAGCTCATAGCCATCTGTCAAATCCAACTCTTGCACCCAAACATCACCGATTCCCTCTCTCCTGTAGCTGGAAGCCAAGACTGCCGCACGTTCCCGCCAGACGATGAACTTCTGGCCCCTATCGTATGCTTCCCGCAAGATGTCCACGGTCTGAGCTCGAGCACTGATGCGAAAGATACCTTGCGTCTTGATGTTATCGTCCATGATGACAAAGCTCGTAGCTTCTCGAAGCACTCGTGGCAGTCTAGTTTCGCCATCGGCTAAGGTTGGAAGAGCTTGCTTGACACCAAAAGCTCGTCGTCCGTGGGCGTATGTTACATAGATCTCAGGGGTCTTTCGCCGATCACTCAGATATGCTGAAGGTGGTATGAGGAGGTCCTCGATTGGGATGTGTGAAGCCAGTCCACTCATTGTAGAGACTACCATTTTGCGAGCAACAGTCAGCTTATTCCGACATGCAACCGGAAATTTAAATCGGAAGCTTTACCGTGTACAATTTTCTTCCGAAATTTCGGTGATGCTACTGTCGCAAACGTTTCCACCAATACTCTTATCCAGTTCTTCTCATGTACGATATACAGCTTCTGCAACCTCTTCCTCGTAGCCCGTGTCAAAATATGATAGGCCTGTAGGAACCATCCCCAGCCAGGCCTCGACTTCTTGTTCTGCCCGACCTCGTTCCCACTGATTCCAGCTCCACCTCCTGCAAAGAATACAACCTCATATTCTTGACCCCCAATCAGCGCTTCGTCATCCGGCAGTCGAGCTAGTACGTAGGGAAGTAGGGTGTCATAATCCGTCTCTCTGGCGTCTGGGAATGCCCATGAGTTGAGTATGAAGACGGGGAGGTCGTTCTGTGATGGCAGAGGTGAACGGTAGAGGATCCGAGCTGCAAGATTCGCAAGGGGAACGGAGTACTCTGTTGAGCTTGGGGCGGGGGCCACAGATTGCAAGGGAGTAGAATTACTTCGCAGCCGCTTGGCTACCTGAGAGCGCATTGGGTCCGATGCATGAGCCTTGGATGGTAGACGTGGATTGGGTTCAATTGGGAAGGAAAGTTTTCTCTAGGAGAGATGCACATTTCGATGGGGCTAAACGGTTTGAAGACAAAGCTTTCCGGCCGTTGCCTGGCACGGTGGGACCAAAACGGGTGGTGATACATGTCGTAGGTAGCGTTTGCTGAACCAATGGGTACCGGAATCTGGTGTGATGCAAGCAAACCGAATTGGTGTGAGTGCCTTGAAACAGTGCCCACCCAGCTTGGGCTAGAACTATTCTAGTTCTAGCTGCGTCATCAACAACGTGGAGCGTGGCTGCAGCAGTAGGACCGGACCACACGGCCACACCACCAAGCTCACTCATCCTAAAGTATATATAGACATGTGGGGACTAGCTCTAAAGTATCCTTCAACTCGTATCCAGCTATTCCAAGCGTTCGTTGGCTTTGTCGCCTCAGCAGGGTGAACATCTGTCCTCTTGGCTGTCCACTCGCACAGCCTCGACACACGTCATGGCGAGGTGCTACCGTTATTCCTCTTTGATCGCTGCCCTCGCTGTCTTCGATATCTCCATCCGAGCGATCGTTTCCTTCACTTATATCCCTTTCAATACGGTAAACTGCAACTGTCTTGTCAATTCCCCCTGTCCAGCCCCTGAAGTGATCATAGTGAAGACTGCCGAGCTTCTTCAGCTTCTTCAGTTCTTTCATATACAGAACCCATCCGTCATCGCAACACATGGTCTCTCCCTCAATTTGCCTCATGCCGTCGACGATTTCCATCATGGTGTTCTCTGTAGAATCTTCCTACTTCAAGATGTTCGTCTCTTTTGACCCCACCGCATCGCCTCCCCTAACCCCACCGTATCGCCTCCGCGCAGTGTCACCAGTGCACTTTTCCAAGAAGAGTGCTAAACGAGCTATGAGCGGGCGCCTTCCTGCCGAATTTCCCCACATTCTTGTCAATTGACCAGCTTGCAGTGAGGCCTAAATCATATGCTTTTGCGCCCTGGAGACGGTCTTCTCTCGCTAATCCATGCCATACGCTCCTACTGAAGTGATCCTCGTCAGTGACCTTGGCGCTCTCGGCTCTGAGAATGGAATCGCGTAGGAAGACTATACGTTGAGCAACCTGGTCCGCTGTCGCAACTGCTCGCAAGAACAATAAGTGAAGTCATTCTTTATCATGAGTCTGGACTATCTCCTTGTAGTCAGTTAACAATGGGACCGAGCCATCGTTGTGTTCGCACGCTGCCGCATTGCTGATGGTCCGAAGATGGAAATGGTAGATGTGTGGATGTGTACTCCTTATGAAATTCACACAGGGGTCCTCGAGAGGTCAATCGATCGAGATTCGAGTCTGCAGCGTCTGGGAGGCCATTGTGGATCCCTGCAGTCTCATTTCCTTGAAAATCAACCTATCGAGAGACAAGCGTAGAGCATGGAAAGTTACAGATTGCGAGCAAACGAATAACCATTGGTGAAACGGTGCTAGCAGGTATGACGACATGAGTATAATGGGAATGACACAGGCGGTCTAGCAAGCAGCTTTGAGAACAGCATCATATTGCCACTCACTCATCCATAGCATTACACAATAGACATAACCAAATCATCGGATACTGAAAATCTAGTATACCGCCAACGCTATGATATGGTGCTCCAAAAGATGCTTTCCAACGACCATCGCTATGCTAGGCATAGAAAAAGAAAAAGACCTGCTGGGTCTCGATACATACTTTCTACCACATCCCGTTGCGATTCTGTCGGCGTGGTTGCCCTAAATTCAGTGAATCCATACTAGCAAGCTGATTGTTTTTGTTGTCGTTGCCGAGCGAAAGGCCTCCGAAGCCGTTGCTCGAAGTTGCACCATTTCCATGCTTCGTTCTCGATCGTGTAGAACGGGGTTGGTTGGCGCTAGCTTTGACAACGGCGCTTGCGATTTGAAGAGGTGCATCGTCCTCGATTCTGCGGGCTGATTGTTGGGGATGAAGCGTAGGGGGCGCAGCTGATGATGCAGAAACTGGCGCAGGGGTTTGGCATGAAGGGGACTTCGTTTCCCTCGATGCAGTTCGAACGTCTTGACCAAAGAGCCTTAGCTCTTGCACTGCCAAAACAACCATTAGTATTCTACCAACCCCATTCAGTGTTCCGTGGTCGGCGATCCAGACCGAGCCATCGGAAGGATCTCCGATGATCAAGATGAGAGCCACAGAAGCCACGAGCTCTGCCGTGAAGATCAAGATATCGTTTTCACTCCAGGAAGCCACGTCTTTCCGAAAGGTCAGGAACAGTGATCTGATGGAAGCTAAAGCCGCTACGAACAGGGTCACAAGCCGAAATTGTACTTCGTAGGCGGTAAGTGATGGTTTCAGGGGGCTGGTCCAGAAGAAGTACGAGATCGTGAAGATAAGTGCAACCGGTAGCCGATACCATTGTGCGTAGCCACCATTAGAAAATGTTGGGCCATCATGACGGGCTTGTGCTTGTTCTTGCTGCGCTGCTGATAATTCCGGGGGCTCGTCGCTGAGGGAGAAAGTACTGGCAAGAAGGCGCTCCAGACCAGTGACTGGGGTTTGGTCAGACTGCAGATGCAATTTGGGTTCTGCAAATCTGGGGCCCATTGGTGATAGGTTATCTGCTAACGAAGGCTCATACTCGGTGCCAACGTCGGACGCATTATCAAGATCCCGTACATCCTTCTTCGGGGTCTTGAAGAAATTTTGCTTTGAGGTTTCAGAGGCTTTGCGAAATATTGGCTTATTGGGAGGGTTGCGAAGGCGATGCTCCTGGCTTACGACATCCGCAGGAAGGTGCCCGCGAAAGGGGTTCTGCTGGGATTGCTGGTCAGCAGACGGCGAAGGGCGGTACAAGGTTGCTGGGCGTAAAGTGGACTGTTGCGATGGAGTCCAATCCATGGCTTCATCATCGTCATCATCTGGCGGCGGCGTAGGAGGTTGGTAGAGAGGCTGATAGGAGGTCGAATATTGTTGTCGTGGCGTAGGTGCAAGGTCATTTATTGAGAATGGTCTGGCCCCGGATGTGTTTGAAGCGGTGTAGGGATTAGGCTGCTGGAGTATGTTGTTTGATCTGACTGGCCCCGTGGGTATCGTGCCAAGCTGGGCCTGCCGGGATAACAAAGGCTCAGGACTGTCTTGAAAGACGACGCGAGGGGTGTAGTCAATGCTAATCGCGCGAAATGACAGGACGGTCAACTTGAACGCGGTTAGTCTCCAAGTCGGGAAAAGTAAGGAGACCACTTACTAAAGTACAGAAAAAGATCAGGAAGGCGTGGACGCCCATTGTCTTCTGTAGATTGATGTCCGAGCTCGGTGTTCTATCCAGGTAAACGTACGCAAGGTACCTAACGAGCAACAGTAGCGCTTGGTGCTTGTAGTACTCAGACACACCGACCATACGTCCACCCCTCCTCCTCGAGATTTCCTGCAACTTGGGATTCCACCAACAAGCCAGAAGGCCAAGTAGAAGGGCAAGGCGAGCCATGCGCGTTGCGAGTGCTGTGCAACCAGAAGTCAAGTCCGAGCCGCGCATTGCCTGTTGTGTACAGCCCGAGAGCGTGATCTCATCATCCAATAAACCTTCGTGCTCGTTTCCGGAGATTAGTAGCACCAACCCATCCCATGCGATTTGTCCCATTAAGCTCATAAACCAAGCTGTACCACCAAGGAAGGCCAAAGCGCTCTTCCAGCTGGACTCTCCCCGAGGAATAACATGTCCCCTTGTCCTCTCCATCATCCGCCTTAGATGGTCAGTCTTTGCCGCATAGCCAGTAGCTCGTATCCTCTCTTGAACTCTGGGGGCACACTGTTCGCAAATCTGTGGATAACGCTCCTCCAGGGCTTTCCTATATGCGGGATACGCTTTCTCGTATTCTGCATAGTTCGGCGCATCTTGCGAGGGGAAGTAGGCGGCCAGGGTTTCCGCAAAAACATGCTGGTTCTTCAAGCAGGTTTGGCAGAAGAGGGACTCGTCTGGTTTATCCAACACGGGCGAGGCCGGGCGTTGTATTGACTGCGCATAACGAGCGTTGGTGTAATCACCAGAGGCTGGCGGATCTGTAATTTCTCCATTCTGTAGTGTATCGTATCAGCTTGTTGGAGCAAGTCAATAGTGCGTGGGTCAACGGCCTACCTCGTCCAGGTGATTCACGGCCTCACATTTCTCACACTGCCAGCTACTGAGACTCGGCCTCCGAGTCTGTGCAGACCTACTGCCGCAATAGAAACAGACCAGCCTCCCTCGTAGAGAAGGGGCCATTGTAATTGGGCAGAGAACGATGGAGTGATTGGAAGGGTGTGGTTCGGACTTTAGAAATGTTGTCCGGAGTTGCCGTTCTCCAAGCACTCCAGCTCTTCTGGGGCTTCCGACAGGCACCAGTCCCTTGGGATTGTAGTGACAGCCGGGTGATCGCAGCGAGTTGGAGCTTTCCAGCGGAATGGCAAGATATGTCAGATTGAAAGTGACGAGGCCAAATTAACAACAGTGAGCTGTCCCAATGCAGTATCCATCCCTCTTTGTCAAGACAGAATGACACTGTATCGCCCATGTAAGCTTTACTTCATTCTCAGCTCTATTTATTCCTACGACTAACTTACTCACTTTCATATTCGTTTCCCACAACAGGTGTTGTCAATCGTGGCACTAACACATATAGCAACACCTCACTCTTCCAAACCTCAACCATCAACACAATAAAGTGACCATGCCAACTCAACATCCGTTCCATCCTTGAGCACACCACTTCTGTCTCGCACAGAGATCCGTTGCCAACCAGAATGGCATCGCTCCCCTACATCCTCGCCATCCTCCTCATCCTCCTAACCACCGCCTTCGTTCGTGCCCTCCCCCCCCCACACCCAAACCGAACCATCTAAACCACCACCTCCCAGCTCCGTCTCCTCTACATCCTCCCCGCCACCCACCACACACGCCCACACCCCCGAAAACGCGGCACACCCACACACCTCCTCATCGTCCTCGGCAGCGGCGGCCACACGGCCGAAATGCTCTCCCTCCTCACCGGCCTCGATCCCACCACGTACACGCACAGGAGCTATATAGTCAGCAGCGGAGACGACTTCAGCGCCAGCAGAGCCGCAGAATTCGAGCTCAGTCTCGACGGCAAGAGTGCTGCGGAGAAAGGAGGGGAGGGATACAGCATACACACGGTACCGAGGGCAAGACGGGTACATCAGAGCTTGTTCAGCAGTCCGGTCACAAGTCTGCAATGCTTGCATGCGTGCCTCAAGCTTCTCTATCGGCATTGGGAGGGATATCCAGATCTGATCTTGACGAATGGTCCCGCGACATCGCTCATCCTGATCCTCGCCTCAACGATTCTACGCTACTTTGCCTTTCTGCCGTTCCTCTCACCTCGACACCGTTCTCGAACTAGCGCAAGAGCATCTGGGAAGATGAGGGTGATATATGTAGAGTCATGGGCACGTGTGAAAAGGCCGAGCTTGAGCGGACGGATCATCGTGTGGTGTGGGCTCTGCGACCGGGTTATGGTGCAATGGCAGGGCTTGGAAGATATGGGATGGGGAGAGTTTCGGGGAATGCTTGTACGATAACATATACCACAATACAAGATATTCAATGTCATCCATGAAGACTCGGTTGAGGATATTGCGTTGATTTATCACATTTCTATAAGTAGGGTGTCCCCGCCTCCGTGGTTGGGTAACTCCAGGCCCGCACCGCTTTGAACCGTAGCTGGTGTCCACCTGGCCGCATAAATACTCAAGACAAAAGACCTCCTTCGGTTTATTTACCCACTTTTTTTCCAAACGCTGATAGAGCTGAGTTTCAGAAAAGAAATGAAGTCTATGATTGACACCAAACCCCTGGAAAGAAACCGTCCCGGAAAAATGAGGTGAAGGTCCTCTCTCAGATATCCGTCCCACGCATTGCAAAACAAGAACAAAGGTGTGTTCCTCCTCTTCAAAATTACAGAAATGGTATCGTATCCTCGCTACTGCGCCGTCGCTAAAGTCGTAATAGTCGTCATAGTACACGGCTGAATTACGTCGAATTCAACCTATCATTAGTCCCTCATCGTCGCTATCCGAATCCCCGTTGTAGCCTGCTTCCTCTTCAGCAGCCGCTGAAGCGAGTGCAGGATTAGATGATTCATTAAATCTCTGGTCGCGAGGGTGTGATCCACTTCTACGACCACTTGTCAGAGGTGAAATCGACTTGTCCAACGGAAGAAAGTGGCGCTCATTCTCTTCCGCAGTCGCCGATAGCGAAGAGGCGCCACTAACGACCGATGGAATGCGGGAGTGAGCTGTTGATTCACCAGACACTATCTGGTCCGAAGACGAGGAGATCTGGAATGCGGTGGTGCTGTCCGCTGCCGAAATTGGCCGTTGCTGGGTAAAGAAGATCTCGTCGTCTGGAGACGGTGGGCAAGCAACCTCCGCGGCCATGGAGAGTGTAGGACGGCGACCATGGCGTTGGAACTCGAGAGTCTGACGACGGTTATTTATCTCCTGTGCACGTTGAAAAGATTCTACGCTCGATTCGTTCTGCCGAATTTGCGACAATTCGGGCTCTTCGCGAAGAGCAGGTGGCTGATCTACACGACCAGCAGCGATGACTGACGAAATTGCCAGGCTGGGTGAGGCGTGAGGATCCTCCATGTCTCTATCAACAGAAGAGGAGCGGCTCGATTGTGACGGGCTCTGGCGTCCGACGCCGTGCTCCCTGCTTCGCATGCTATTCACAAAGCGCCGTCCTGCTCCACCGAAAATACCACCAAGGTTTGAGGTCGAGCTTGCATTGAGGTCGGGAATAGCAATCGCCGTAGAAAATTCGTCTGACGACGGGTCTAATAACACTCCCTCCACGAAAGTAGCAGGAGCAGGAGCACGAATCGTCTTCATGGAGTCAGCAGTAGAAAGACTTCGGTCCGGTAAGCTCGGCCGGATGGCCTGCGGATCGCTGACAGGTCTCGGATGTTCCTCTCGATCAAAATAGGCAAAGTCAGTCTCGACTTCGGGACTAGCCGCGACGCTTTGAGCAAGTGGGTGCTCGGAGTTTTCTCGTGAAGCTCGTAATGCAGTGTAAATTTGCTCATCTCCTCTTAAACTGGATCTCCTCCCATCCCAGTTGGAACTGGAATATACCTTTTCTGACCTCGAATTTGGAGACTTGAGTCCATGAGGGACTGCGGGGTCAAGAGGTTTCGTCTCATATGGCTTGATCTCCAGCGGCTTGGGATTGCTGTCAGCCCTTTTCCGAGAACCACGACCTCGTAGAACGGAGCCGACTCTCTGGAAACCAGCTTTGACACGGTCGACGAAATTGAGTCCAACGACAGCATCCTGAACTTCTTGATTAGAAACCTCGATCTTTCTGCCTTGGCTTTGTAGTGATGGATCGGTCTCGTCCATCCAGGACATCTGGTCGCTGATCCCACGGAGCACCCATGGGTGGTGTTTGACTTCCTTCAGTGTGATTCGCTTTAGGGGCTGCTTATTGAGTAGACGTTTCAGTAAGTCTCGAAGTTCGTCGTCGACCTCTTCAAATTCGAGTATATCTTCAAGCCTCTTATCGTGATTAGATGGTGTCTTGTCTGTATGTGAAACACCTCTAAGGCGCATTCTTGGTATGAACACCTCTTCGCGGGCAATTCTCTCGTACATCTGGAATTCGTTGGAATGCCAGAAGGGGAGGCGACCAAATATCATGCCGTAAAGAGTGACGCCGAGGGCCCAAACATCAATCTGGCCAGTTATGGCTGGACGATCAGGTTGCTTCCCAATTTCGAAGTACTGTGGATCGCAAAGCTCTGGTGCATAGAAGGCAGGTGTCCCGACCGTCTTGGCTAGCTCGATAGCTTCGTCCAGTATGGCAGCGTCAGCTTCTTCTATCTCCTCTTTGTTGTCATCCTCTCTGATAGGCTTGCCAAGGTATGATACGCCAAAATCCGATATCTTGACACGATAGTCGGTAGTCCAGAGCAGGTTGGCAGGTTTGATATCGCGATGGATGATTCCCTGGTAATGCAGGTATTCCAGACCAAGTACGGTATCTCGGAAAGCATCGAGAGCCTGAGATAGAGTGAGACAGGGCACGTAACGAAAATCCTCTTCGTCAGGGGTCCATTGAGTCTGTCCTGCGATGATCTCATCGAGAGTCGATTGCAATGCATCGTTTGAAAACTTCTCCTCCAGATAGGTACCATCAAGCATTGCTGGTGTATCAGGGCGTGAAGTTGGCACGCTTGTAGGGGCGGACCCTGACCCCGCTGGCAGTGGAGGTGGTTTAGGAGTATGGCTCGGTGACTCACTTTGTGTGGTGGTCATCATAGCATTCGCTGTGAGCGTTTTGTCGGTCAGCTGCAATCGACTCCCACTCTCAGTCTCAGCTTGACTTCGTGTCTCGAAGCTAGTCTCATTCTCGATATCGGGCTCGAATTCGAGAGACCAGAAGTCAGACCTGGATTGTCCAAATGAACGGTAGCCCCGAGCTCCAAATCGCTCTTTGGCTTCGCGCTTTTGCTTTTCAAGTACTCGGGCTTTCTCCAGGCGTCTTGCAGGCGCCTTGTTGTTGAAGCCTGTGACAGCCGCCTTCTCAAAGTCCTCATTCACATCGTTCGCAATTTCACGCTGAGTGCGCGCCATCTCGAAAGCGGCAATATCCTTGTCAGTTTGTTTACGCCAGATAATCTCTCCTCGCTCAACGTATTCGAGCACCAGGTAGACTTTGCCGAACTCGTCGTCATCAATGACTTCAATCAGGCTCACAACGTGGGGATGACGAGCTTTTTTGAGAATGGCGACTTCTTTTTTGATCATGTCGTTAGGATCTCCTGATCTGCCGAGTCGCAATTTCTTGGAAAAGCGGCGAACAATCTTGATAGCCACCATCTCGCCGTTCTGCAAATCTCTACCTTGCTTGACCGTACCGTGCTGACCACTACCGAGCTTCTGAAAAATCTCATAGTGATTGATGGTCTTCCTGCCAGATATGGGGTCAATGTCCTTCAGCAACTTGTGGGTCCTACAGTGAGTCAGTAGATGCGATATTGGCGACAAGCCGGAGACATTGGGAGGGAATTAACTTACTCTTTTGGCGGTTTGTAATGAGAGGGGTGGAGTGTCGGGGTACCGAAACGTCCATCGTCGGACTCGCTGGGCCATTGTTTCTTGACTGGGAAGATGGGCGAAAACAGACCCGGACTTTGAGCTGGTGTGTTGCCAACGGTTTTTGCTCCTGACGGAAGATGGGGTAAATCGCTCAGAGATTGATTGTCGCTCGAGGAGGACGAGTTTTGTGATAGGTGGGAACTCCGAGTCCTCAGTGGGTGTGGTGAGCTAGGTTGATATGGTGGTGGATAATGTTGACTTTGTAGGGCTTTGAAGGATTGGTCTGGATAGTTTGGGTATTCTGGACCCTCGCGGCGGCGAGACGTAGGCTTGGTCTGAAAATTAGGTACTGAGGTTGGTCGGGCGTTCTTATAATTGCTGTATGGATGGCCAGCTTGTTGTTGTGCAGAGACATCTTTCCAGATTAGTGGGTGGCTGTCTGGTGATGCGGATGTTGGGGAGTCCCTGGCAGTAGGAGACCCACGGAGACTTGGTGGATGGTCCGCTGAAGAGGGCACCGGTACTGGCGCCGCGAAGTCCGCAACCTCCGAAGTAGCTGGCATTTTCGATGCAAAGTAGTCCTCGTTCTGAGAGCTTACAGTATCAGTATCAGTACTCCGGAATTGAGGTTGAAGGTGACTCTGCACAAGCTCGGATAAACTCGACGGTCTTGAACTTTCCAAAGATGACGTTTGCTCTGAATTAGGGGTTGTCGTTCGTTCTTCTGCAGATAACGGTATTCCGATCATATGCCTTGGGTCCATTTCTCGGGACTGAGAGACTGCTTGAATTGCATCTCGCACGCCTGCACTACCGGTGTGGTCCTCGTCTGATGATGTCAATGGAGGCGTTATGGGCGTTCTCCTTTCCACTGTATTATCCTTTCCTGCATGCTCTGCAACGGTATCCTCTCTCCTAGGGGTAGCCATCTGTGTACAACACGTGATTGCCTGAAACCCTTCTCTCTATATGTTGTTCGGAATTGTCAAGCCAATTGAATGTCACCGAGGTCGAGAAAGGGTCCAGCCCTTTCCAGCTATCATGGTGGCCCGAAAGACGTGTCGGCCGACTGCTTCGTCGTGCAGAGCGAGCAAGGACGACGATGCTCAATAGAGCTCCGATGTCCAGAACCCGATAAAAGTTCGATTTTCGGTATATGGTAAGGAGGTATTTCAGACGGTACGTGCGCTTCGGGACACCTCCAGGAGGTATGGTGTTGACGTAAGACGAATGAGCGTTGGCTTGGAAGGTGTTGAGGCGGGAAGGTAAAGGACTGGTCAGGCGTCTGTATGGCTTGAAATGCCGTTGAACCGTTTGCAATGAAATGGGAGCACTCGCAATGCCTGAGGAATATGAATTGGCAGTGTAGTTTCCAGACTTCGGACCTTCAAAAGTAATTTCCTGGGATGAAAGGGCCAAAGGTTTCTCCCCCACCTTTGGGAGCTGGATGACGCAGAACAGGCGGATAGGCTATAGGCGAGTCGCCAATAGTATAACCAATCGCCAATAGAGTGTTGAAAGAATGTCAATCCCACGATGAGGCTGTAGAAATATTGGTTGAGGAGAATGAGTCGAAGGCGCAGTGGAGGAAAGTTACACAAGGGAGGGAGGAAGAGTTAGAAGGAAGATTTGGGCTTGGATCTGCAGCGCACTAACGCCCGGAGCAACCCTAATGAAAAACGGTGGAGCGTGTTAGTCTCCACCTTTGCCAGCGTCGAAAAGGCATAGTGGGGATGCGGCAGAAATGTCCGACGGCGAGTGATTGGTTTCGTTGATGGGACGAAGCGAACCCTAAGGACGAACTACTTCTGGTGAGTGTTGGAGCTCAAGCTAAGGCCTGATCAATGCATATCATCGCTCGCCAAGCCTGCTCTATTGCGCCTATCACCAATTGCGAATATAGCCCCTTTGCCAAACCTTACTCGATCATCGGTGCTTGTGACGAAGATTTGGACGAAGACATCTTATGCAGGCGAGAAGGAGGCCACTAGAGCCTTTCTGAAGCCACTCTAGATGTCCGCCTCCGCTAGGATCGCCTTGGCCATATTGGCAAGACAGGAAGCTTGCAAACTTACCTGCTCGGTTACACTTCCTACCTCCTCTAAAGCCCGCAACTAACCACACTGAGACTACCTCAAGTCTTTACTACTATGGACATCGCAGATTTACAAAAGACGCATCATCTCAACTTCACTTCTAGCCAATCACAATACTTAGTACACATCCTTACCCCAGGTTTCCATTATTACATCAGCAACCGTCCCTGTGGCCCAAGCCTCTTAGGGTGAAGCTTGTGTCTCCATCGCGATGTGATGTAACGCCACCGCAAGATTGCGTTGCCACTATCCAATAAACACCCCGTACCTGAACCCTCTCGTTTGGAGCGATACCAGACCATGCTTGCATGAATATGCAGCAAGCCGAAAAGGGGAACGAAATTTCATCACTCGGCATTTCAGAGCATGAGCACCAACCATGAAACAGTATCTTTATCAATTTCTTATCATCAATAGCCAAGTATCTCGGGCCCTCGGTCGCCTCTACAAAACGAATTTGTGCAGGCTGGTGCGATAGTAAGGAAGCAACTAGTAGTATCCTTGGTAATCTAGGGCCCCGCGCCCGCAAGAGAAGCCCACACTCTTTGGATCACATTCCGCCAACACTGAAGGCAGGACAGACATACTTCTGCACTGCCGCAAATTCTGTTACACCTTGCCACACATCTTCATGCGCCAGGCAGTTTGTTCGAAATGGTGGACAACGACTCCCAGGATTCCTCCATGGCCTCAAATTGTTGTTAGAATAGGACGAGGGCGAGCATCTTACATGCGCTATTCTACTCGTATCACGTCCAGCCTTCGCATTGACGCCACACACATTTAAGCGCTAGGTAGCCCCGTGGAAGAGACTGCTAAATCTTCACTATTACTAATATCGTGGTACTTCAGATGCTCTACTCATACACCAAGACACCTATACCATTGAGCACATGGCCGGAGCCTCATGACCCTCGCTGATTGATAAGGAGATTCGCATTGACTGTTACCACTCCCATCATACGAGTGTCCACCACCTTCGCTAAACGTCGCACAGACACTCGGTTGGAAAGTGGACTAGCTCCAGATACTAAGTACACAGTTGATGTGTTCACATGGCACATGTGCCTACACACTCCCTTACCCATGGCTGCCGCTACACAATGCTTATGTTCTTATGGTTGTAATTATTGTGCCTATAGAAGCCCTCGTTCAGAATTGCCCAATCTAGCCAGCAAGCCACCTATTCAAAAAGTCACCGACGCGGGAACTCAGAAGGAAAATTCTTACAAAAGTTCCCAACATGTTGGAAGCTGACGTGTTTTGGTGGTAAAGAATCTGATACGTGAGCTAACAGTAAAAGGATCGTCCGGCTTAGTGCCAGATCACTCACTCGCAGTTGAGAAATTCAATCCAGTCGGCGAATCTCTCTCACGATATCTAGCTGATAGCAACCCTGTTCATTGAGATATTTTACGACCGTCTTCTCAAACCAAGTTCGGCTGCGGCTGTTCTTTACCCGAAACGTCTTCCTCGTTGACAACGTTCCTAGGTGATCTTTAGATGGTGCTCATATTCATGTCTACAATATGAGTCAAGATGAACTAGCTCTTACTGCTAATCTTCGGCCTTGCCAGCTATTGGGTCAGTTAGTTCCCCACTATGGCCAGGAAATATCATATTATGCCTGGTATGACAGCTTTTCTTTCACCGATCTTCTCCCTCCCAAATTTCTGGACATACCACTGCCTGCCCTGAAGAGCTCTTGGCAGCATAGTGGCAACTTCATTGATCACGAAGGTCCTTGCTGGAACGCACGCCAGACCCCCCACACACCAGAAACCTCCCCATTCGAACCACTCGCAGAAATAGTGTGGGAACATGACCGCTCTAAACAACCCGTTCTCTGGAACCAGGTACACTTTATCCACGCCCTTCCCATCACCTTTCTCGCCCTGTCGCTCTTGCCTTTTCTTTTGATTCCGTGCCGCAGCTCTCCTAATCTCGCGCAGTTCATCGTCGTGGTAGATGTTGGCTAGCAAGCCTACTGCAAAGATCATCATGCCCACTTCTATCCTAGGTCCGATACTCTTACCAGACCACTCTTCGTTTGTCGTGGGACCGAATCCCCCAAGCCAGCCTCCGATACATGTGGCGTTGATCAATTGGAAGCCAAGCGCGGCTGCCCATACAGTAATGTGAATCGGTGACATTGATGGATTCAGGTACAAGGGCGCCAGGAGGGCACGATAGAGGTAATGGATGGTCTATATAAGTTATCCCCCGAGCGTCAGCGCACTGGTCTCATAGACAGCATTGACTTTATGTATGTTAGAGGCAAGACGTACAAACATTGCGGCCATTATATAATTGGGAGTAGGCAATGTCTGAATACCCTCTTGTCTTGGCAATGAATACATCAAATACAGAAGCGTGATGAAGCCAGGGGCCTCCATCGTTGCCCAGCCGATCTTCCCCGGCACATTTAATACAGACTCGGACGAGGTCTTGCCCATCGGGTAGTATGAAAACAGCCATTGGTAAAGTGTGAGCTATGGAGATCGTTAGTGTAGAAGCAAGAAATCAAAGACCCGAGGACCTACAACTGGGAAGAATTGCCAGAGGAAGGTGATCAATTCCCAATGCTCGCGCGTTGGCGGGCACCAGCTCTGGATGAGCGCCATTCGGTGCAGTGTAAGAATTTGCTCTCTGTATGCCCAGTTGTCAACACTCCTTCGAACATTGAGATCATAGCATCCCTGCGAGACCTATCGCGTAGATAGAATCATCCGGTCAAGGCTAGCCGGCTCCGACTCGGTCCGATCTTTTCACCCCACCTTCGAGCACTTTTTTTCAGCTTCATTAATACCTTTCGTCTTCTCTCACACCTCACACATTTCACAAACCCCACTCTCTAAATAAAACCTTTGCCAACCTCCTCCGACGTCAAATTTGCGCACTCATCAGGTCTTTGACGCTTTCCACCTACACTGTCTCGAAGTCTTACCACCAAAATGGTTCAATCGTAAGTGACAAAAAAAACCCTCCGATGCCTAAGGATCTCGCTCTTGCAACCGCTTACCGTATTAACAGCTCAATTCTCGGTTTCCCTCGCCAGGGAGTCAATCGAGACCTCAAGAAAGCCACCGAATCCTACTGGGCCGGAAAGCTATCACAGAAAGAGCTCCTTGATGAGGGCAAGCGACTCCGAAACGCACATTGGAGGATACAGAAGAATGCAGGAGTAGACATAATTCCCAGCAACGACTTCTCTTACTATGACCATGTCCTCGACCATATTCAGCTCTTTGGCGTAAGTGCTCTACATTGGAGCGAAGGTGTTGTCAGTGCTAACCCAGATACAGGTTGTCCCCGAGAAATATTCGAAATACAAACTTGACCCAATTGATGAGTTCTTTGCCATGGGCAGAGGACGCCAGGTACCTCAATCATCAGATGCCGCTGCAGTCGATGTCCCCGCTTTAGTACGTGACAAGTCGCGCGTATCCACGTCTTCATCGTTTTGCTTACTTGTCGTCAGGAAATGGTGAAATGGTTCGACTCGAACTATCACTACGTCAAGCCAACTTTTGAGGATGGCCAGAACTTCAAGCTTGCATCTAACCCCAAGCCTGTGGTTGAATTCCTCGAAGCAAAAGAAGCCGGCATCATCACCCGCCCAGTCCTTGTTGGTCCGGTAAGCTTCCTTGCCCTTGGCAAGGCTGACAGAGGCCAAAATGTCGTGCCTATCAGTTTGCTGTCTAAGCTCCTGCCAGTCTACGAAGAGCTTCTGGTAAAGCTCAAGGAGGCTGGTGTCGAGACTGTTCAGATTGATGAGCCCTGCCTCGTGTACGACTTGCCTCCCAAGGTGAAGAATGCCTTCAAGCCTGCATACGAGAAACTCTTCGGTCTCGGTGATAAGATCCCCAAACTTGTCGCTGCTACTTACTTTGGCGACATCGTACACAACCTTGACGTCCTTTCTACGCTCTCAAATCTTCACGGTCTTCACATCGATCTTGTCAGAAACCCAGAGCAGCTGGAAGCGGTCATTGGCTGTCTTGGCAAGAATCAAATCTTGTCAGTCGGCGTGGTTGACGGCCGAAATATCTGGAAGACCAACTTCAAGAAAGCCATTGAGAAGGTCGAGACTGCCATCCAAAAGCTTGGCAAGGACCGGGTCATCGTAGCTTCCTCAAGCTCCCTGCTCCATACTCCTCACACACTGGAGAGCGAGAAAAAGTTGGACGAGGAGGTTCGGGATTGGTTCAGCTTTGCGGTTGAGAAGGCTTCAGAGCTTGCGATCATCGCGAAAGCTGTAACAGAAGGTCCTGCCAGTGTACGCGAAGAATTAAAAGCCAATGCCAATTCCATGGAGGCACGAGCAAGCTCTAAGCGTACAAATGACTCTAAAGTCAAGGATCGCCAGAATAAGATCACAGAAGAGATGTTCAACCGAAAGTCACCCTTCCCCACCCGAATTGCTCAGCAGCAGGAGAAGCTTAAGCTTCCCTTATTCCCCACCACCACAATAGGATCCTTCCCTCAAACCAAGGAAATTCGTGTTCAGAGGAACAAGCTTACCAAGGGTGAGATCTCCGACAAGGAATACGAGCAATTCATCGAGAAGGAGATTCAAGATGTTGTCAAGATCCAAGAGGAGCTTGACCTTGACGTGTACGTGCACGGCGAGCCAGAGCGTAACGATATGGTCCAGTACTTCGGCGAACGTCTCACTGGTTATGTTTTCACCACTCATGCCTGGGTTCAGAGCTACGGCTCCCGCTGTGTACGACCTCCCATCATTGTCGGCGACATCTCTCGACCAGCACCTATGACTGTCAAAGAGTCAAAATACGCTGCATCAATCTCTAAGAAGCCAATGAAAGGCATGCTCACTGGGCCAATCACCTGCCTTCGATGGTCGTACCCTCGTGACGATATCCATCAAGAAGTGCAGGCCCAGCAATTGGCCCTTGCGCTGCGAGATGAAGTCGTCGATCTCGAGTCTGCCGGCGTCTACGTCATCCAAGTCGATGAGCCGGCGTTGCGCGAGGGTCTACCTCTTCGCCAAGGTCTTGAGCGTGAGAACTACCTCTCGTGGGCAGTCAAGTCATTCCGCCTTTCAGTTGCTGGCGTTCAAGACTCCACTCAGATCCATTCTCACTTCTGTTATTCGGAGTTCCAAGACTTCTTCCACGCCATCGCGGCGCTGGACGCTGATGTGCTTAGTATTGAGAACAGCAAGAGCGATGCCAAATTGTTGAAAGTCTTCGTCGATGAAGCATACCCAAGGCACATCGGCCCAGGTGTTTACGACATTCACTCTCCACGTATTCCAAGCGAGGACGAAATCAAGGAAAGAATCCAGGAGATGCTCCAATACCTCAGCCCAGATCAACTCTGGATTGACCCTGACTGTGGTCTCAAGACCCGTCAATGGAAGGAAACAAAGGCCGCTTTGACCAACATGGTCAATGCTGCCAAGTTCTACCGACAAAAGTACGCAAAGTCTTCTTAGACTCTCATAATTGATGCGTTACGGCAAGATGTTCAACAACATGACTCGATGAAATTTTAGACCAATTTGATCTCAACGATCTTCAAATTGGCGTGGCGTTCGGTGTTTGGCGATGTTGAAACAGCTTTCAACATTGCATACCGGACATACAGCATTGATACCCATTTCAACCGGGTGTCTTCGAATGCGTTTCGCACCCAAAAGCAATACAAACCTATATCTATCTATCCCGCATAGCGGATCCATGAGCTCGAAACCCACTTCCAGTGGGTTTCCTCCACCAAACATGGTTGTAGGTAGATATGAATAAATGCCTCTGACCTCTTACAAAGTTCACTTTCTCAGTGCAACTTGACTGAATTATCGCAAAACATTGTAGGTAGCCAAAGCCTCAGCTAACAATACTCGGGCTGTTCGGTAGTCCACCTGCTTCCAGTTATTTGCTGTGTATTTTCCCGGTAATGAATAGTCTGTCGTTCTTTCCTAAATCCGGAAGACTCTCTACAATAAGCAGGAATAGGGACCTATCGAGACTACATTCCATCCCAGCTTACCATGACTCCTCAACATCAATGATCCAGCATCAAGTACCTCGAAATGGCTCAGCAGCACTGATGTAAGTAGCATCGATGCCACTACAAAGTTTTCTCACCTCATAGCGCTACAGGAACATACTAACATACTATGCCTATTCTGAACTGTTGCGGCTTCGGGCGGACCATTTCCCCAAATCCCCAGCCCATCAGATTGGTTGACAATTCTCAACCCAAAGCAAGATTTGCTTTGTCAAGCCACTCCCTCACACCAGTCGAAGACTCGCAGAATGCCAGAACAATCCGCGAGAGTCTTCAAAAGACATCCGAAGACAATGGGCCTCAGATGTCGTCCGTTACTTCTGGGCATGACCTACGCCAGTTGCACGGAACGACAGATGGTATTAACCACAGACACAGCAGCCATAAGCTCCATGGCCTTACCGGCAAGGGCCAAATGAGGATCTCCACCGATTCTGGAGTTGCGGAACGGAGCCTGCCAGAGATCTCGAGCACTTCCCTTGAATCTGAGCTTCTCGACATGCACGACGTTGAAGATGGGGTCTATCGCCGACACAGCAGCCGCACACTACACGGTGTTGCTGGCAAGATCCGAAAGAGGATGTCACGCGATTCTGGTATGTCCAGACGAAGTTCAAAGCGGCTGCCGAGAAACAGTCCGAGTCTTGAAAACACGGATCGCCGGGCAGAGTTGAAACGGGCTCTACATCAACGGGTGAAGGTACGTCAATTTGAAATATTGTTTCTGATTTGTAGCGAGATTCGGAGAGCAAATCATGTCTCGGAAGCGTATGCTTCCCATACAGTCCCCAGAATAACGTGGCGACTCACTGCAAGTCATCTAGCAATGATGCTGACTCCCAATACCCGCACAGGACAGTCTACAAGAGGATAGCACCGCTAATGACGATATTTACGACGAGGATGCTATTCCGATAAGGACTCCGAAGGGCACTTGGGGTCGACATGAAGGGACAATTCAAGTTAGCCCCAGATACCTTAGTGAAGTCTTAAGAAGGTCAAATTCCCCCTCACGGTCGCTGCATGCGGAACACCATCAGCGTGAGCTCTCAGAAGCTTATCTTACCAATGACCCGGCCACTGCCCTTTCAAGGATGTTGACCCAAAGAGCAAGCCAAACAACCGAACCTGAAAATCAAGTCACCGGCATGTCGGCTGAGACACCAAAGAACTCACATCCAAGGAAGAAGTATGTCTTTGAGGAGGACACTCCAAAGGCGGTCTCTACAACTCGGTCACCGTCGCCGCTCGGCCGATCGAGTACCGTTCTACGTTCGACATCTACCATTAGACCAATTGAGCCAAATTTGATGAATCCTTCATTCTTACACACACTCGGGACATCTTCATCACCGGACTTGCTTCCTCTGCAAGCCTCGAGTCTCAGTGACTCGGCCACTGATGATCGATGGCGACTTTCTCCCTTTGATAAAGGCAAGGCCTCCTTACCAGCGACCTTGAACCGTTCAAGCGGTATGTACCTTTCTGAGTCTTTGTTCATGTGTCGGTCTCTCGGCTGAGATACTTTTCGGGACCAAGGCGTTTGCTGGTCACAAACATTCCATGACATGTCATGCTGCTCAGACACCATGCCATCTAAACGGTACTGACATTGAAACCTACACAGGACCTTTCGCAGGCACTGCAACGTTATCAGGGATCTATGACACCAGGATACGGCCAGCCAGCGAATCCTGGCTTTATGGAGCATCACGTTTGCTCGGCTCATCTGCACACATGAAAAGCCGCTCGGGGGATCATCCCGACTACAACAGAGACCACGGCCATTCTTGCAACCCTGACGACGAAGAGTCGAGCTTCGGCGGTATCGACGGGAAGAACGACAGCCCTCCAGTCTCGATCCACCACTCTGCAAGGGCAAGGATTCACTCGGAAGGGAATGAGCCCACAGGGTCTGTCCATATCTACAACATGCACGTTCCCGTACGCCTAGCTTCGCAGCCATTCCTAACATCTATCTCCTACCCCCAATTGCTGGAACCCAGACGTAAACGGAGCTTTTCCAGTGGAGGATCGGGAGCTTTCCATGTTCAGCCGCGACGACAGACATCAAGCTCCGGTATTCTGAGCCCTAGCTTTGAAGCTTCGAGCTCAGGACTACCAAGCCCCAGCGTTCCTATGACAAGGGACAATCCCCATTGGCGGGCTACATCCTCTATCTACAGTTCGCAGTTCTCACAACCCGGGAGCCTCCTATCAAGCCACCAGAGTTCCTTACGCCCTATTACCGCCCTTCAAGAAAGATTGTCTCATCGAAAGGGTTCTCCTCCAAGTGAAGAGATCATTAGTGTACCGGCGTCGAGGGGCAAGTCAGTCGACTATGACAAGCTTGAGCAACAAGGCAAGGACATGGGTTATCACTCCAGCAATGAAAGTCTCATGCAACGAGAACCTGCTTCGGCTGATAGGCATATTGCTCCATTACCACGGGCTAATACTCTTCCCGCAAAGAGCCGTTTCAGAGAAGAGCTCGAGCAGATATCGGCCGAAATAGCACTTACGAATCCGTTCCGGCGATCAATGTCCAATATGGATGGCAACGGCGAATGGAACCGAGCTAGCCACGCAGTCAACGACAACCAAGCGACATCCATCTGGGAGAAGGCACTTCGCGAACATTCGCAAGAAGATGCTGCTCTGTCACATACTAGGCTTGGAAGCAATTCACCTGGACCTTTGGACCGTGAGACTAATCGAAGGTCTACAAGCGCGAGGGAGTCATCACACAGTCAAAACTTCGCGGGCACGCAGAAAAACCTATCCGTCGATGACTGGCACGGATCTCGCCTGCAAGCACGCTTGGCTGCTTACAAATTGCCAGCCCCTGCACAGGGCCGTGTGAGACAGCGTCCAGTCAAAGCCATCACGACCTCTGCTTCCGTCACTTCGACGCCGTCATGGGCACGCTACCCATCTCACACGCGGTCTGAACGGTCAATGTCTCCTGCTGGCGGGCCAGACCAAGTGTGCGCTCGTGACTTTGCCAATATGACACCTGAGCCATCCCCCGAACGCCAGAAATCTGGAAAGATCGACGGGAGCTCGAGTATCAGCAAAAACGTTTTCTCGTCTATCAAGCAACTATATCGAACACAGAGCCAAGAGCTCCAGCGAAGACTTACTAATGAAGCACGCGGTCATCGCTCAAGTGTTTCCGAAGGAGGCGTGCTTGAATATCCGGAGCTCGAGATGCTGGGTACCAGGAGTCCGCCCATGCCATCGCCTAACGTCAACGCCGAAGCTGAGGCGGAAGAAGGTTTATGGAAGCCCGGTCAACCCAAGGCTTCTGCAACTAATACTGGGTTAGATGCAAAACAGATTTCGTCAAAAGAGGGTGCAAAAGGATGGTCAGAACTTTATGCAGACTGTGTTGAGCATCCGGCCAAGTCTGAATCATCGTCTGGTGGTCCGGGATTGGAGAGGCCTCCGAGCGAAGAATTTGGGACTCGTGATACGAGAAGGCTGGATGTGGAATCAGGGTCAGGTTCAGCGTCAGGTTCTAGCGAGCTGAGAGCGAGTACGGTGGACTTCACGAAAAGCCTTGAACTCTATGAAGAGAAGGCTAGGGAGAGGGTCTTGGGGCCCACTAGGAGATATGGAGCGTGAAAGGGTATGGTGTCATTGTTTTTTTGTAATGGTAGTCATGGCTTAGAAGAATTGACTATGCCAAGGCAATGCATGGTAGTAACTAATTTTCTTCAAAAAAACATCCAAGCACCCTCGACTAAGTGGCTATCAGCATTTGTGCTCCGGAGGCTTGGAAAGTACTCTCCATTCATTTCATGGGCCCGAGCCAGTTTAAGACGTGGTCCCGAGCGGCATCCCTTCCTTTATTGAACCAGTCAGGCGGTATGATATGTGTAACATGATTGGAAGGACCGCTCACCATCTGGGCTAGAGTCAGTGCTCTACCAAAAGTGCACTAAAGTTCTGGTCGAGTGTAGTCGACTCCAAGGATCCTTATCATCTTCTTTCGTATCAACACACCCGATAACGAAATATCGGAGCAAGAAGTCGAGCTTGAACGAATCGAAGCTTTCGTCTCTTCCTACTCTACTTATCACGCAATCTGCTTGTAAATATATGACCTTTGATAGATCCGTTAGTTCCTGTTTCGATCACATGGGACTCTAATTTTTGATTAGAGGTGCTATTGTGGTATTTTGGATTATGCGAAGGCTTCGACTATCGGGATGGAGTAATGGTGAACGGTCGGGGACTTCATTCAATTGTTCCCTCGAGGTGCCTTGATTCTGCACGCAGTCGGAAGTTCGGAGAATACCCGTGCGCCTGATGTTGAGTAGGTTTGGATTGAGAATTATTCAAGGTCTGCACAGATCTATGGATCAACAAAGCTATCTTTTTGCTGTTGGCTATAAGCAGCGCAGACGGGGTTGCGGGCGTCGGTGTTTCGACCTACCGCTCCGACGCCAAATCTGGATTTAGGGTTGATACTCGTTGCCTGTGCAACGCATATTGACCAAACAAATCCTTGGACCGAGCTCCTACGCCTAATGCCCCGACGAATCGCTTGATCAAGGCCAGGATGTTGACATGCATTAGCTTCCGGACTGTCTCAAATCCATGCACGCCACCGGGTGTGTTTACCCTCGGCCTGTTTGTGGCCTGCATCTTCTACTCGTGCATGCCCCCACTTGCGTTCTCTGCCACCAGCCGCACTCACAAACGCGACTGGGCTATTGACATTATAGAGACAAGGCGACCAGGGTCAAAGATATCGGGTTTATCGAAAAGCATGAATAGGTGACCCAGGACGTCGGCACCCAGTGCTACAACACCTATGAGCCTACAATGGCAACATTTCCCTACAGTCCAGCGAGGGTTCTGAGTTCACCCGCATCAGATGACATACTATACATATTCCAGCCTGGATCTTCCGGACTTCAACTACTGTCGCTCAATAGCAGCCAGACTCTCGACAATACGAGCCTCCCATACTCTACGATCTCTTCATCTCTCCCTTTCCTCGATGGGGCTCAAGGCAATGCGTATACAGCGGCGATGGACGATAGAGGAGATATCCTGGTGTACACTGGAGCATGTGGAGATGCGGCACGAGCAACTACATTCTGGCAGTTCTCCCTAAACATTGATGGATTTAGTATCAATGGAACGTGGAAGGAGCACGATCTTACCCGAAGAGGGCTCAATGACAACAGTGGCCTAAATGGTGCCAATTACCTGGCGTCAGCGATTGCGTTCTCAAGTACAGCCAACTCGTCTTCAGAGATGTACGTCTTCGGCGGCATGTGCCCAAATTCAACTTCTTCCACCGCAGACAATTGGATTCAAGGGGCCAATTACTCCAACAGCATGCTTGTTATCGAATCAGCCCAATCCCCAATGTCTCCTGCACCGAGGTATGAGTTGAGTATCTCTTCAAGTAGAGGACCACCTATAGCAGAAGCAGGCTTCAGCATCACTCCACTCCAGCCGACCTTCTTCGATTCAGGGAGCAGCAACGATTCCCAATCGCGGAATCAAAATTTCGTTCTTCTTGGAGGCCATACGCAACAGGCATTTATCAACATGTCGCAAGTCGCACTATTTTCTCTGCCTGAACAAAGCTGGACATTTTTGCCTATCGGCTCGTCTTCGCAGGAGCCGAATACTGAGCTAGCCGCTCGAAAGCAAGCCCCTGTGGACTCACGGTCCGGCCACACTGCATTGCTGACTTCGGACGGCAAAAGCGTGATCATATTTGGTGGATGGGTAGGGGACATCACTACTTCGGCTGATCCACAACTGGCAGTACTGGAACTTGGTGAAGGCTATGGCGGCAGTGGAGACTGGCAATGGAGTGTTCCAAGTCAGACTGGAGCCGGTCTCTCCGATGGTACAGGCATATACGGCCACGGTGCGACCATGCTTGCCGGCGATGTAATGATGGTAGTTGGCGGATATCAAATCCCTGCTTCAGGCAGCTCCCATGCAAAAAGAGCGGATCTCTCTATGAGCTCCAGCATCTACTACTACAACACAACGTCGAAGTCTTGGGTTACAAGCTATACACACCCAAATCTCAAGACTAATCATGAAAAGGCAGCCGGCTCCATGGCAGATGCGACTATAGCAGACAAGAAAGTGGGACTAGGAGTTGGCCTGGTTTTGGGTTTGCTGGCTATCATAGCCATTGTTGCATTTTACTTCTGGTATCGTCGCCGACTGAAACGCCGGAGAGACGCTCGCGAAGCTGAGTTACGCCAACTAACGATTGGTGCCAACCGACTCAATCTATCAGGACATAGCCGAAATGGTAGGGGTCCAAGTGAGATGTCGACCCTTGACTGGGCGGGACACACGCGCGCATTGAGTAGAGATGAAGGATCGCACTCTTTAGGGCGTGGTGAGCCCGAAGCAGAGAGGACAGGATTACTATTCGAGATTCCCAGCCCAACCCGAGGCCTGCGCAGGTCTCTTCATTCTCGAGGAATCTACCAGCCGACGTCACGCTACGACGAAGGGCGGCGTGCTGCAGGCTTCAGTACAATCCATCCGATAGACGAGCGTGACGAGTATGACGAAGGACGCATAGACGGGAGTTCTTCGGGACAAAACGAAATGCTCCAACGGGAAGACTACAATATACTCAGCAATGTCCCCGTCCTCGACCCGTTTCAAGATCTCATGGGTGGTTCTAGGACGCCTTCACCACAGTCACCTCACGAGCGAGAGCTTGAAATTCGCAATTGGGTCAGCGACTGGACGGCGGCAGATGCGATGATGCATTCTCAAGTAGGCCGGCTCTCGCCTGAAAAGACAGATCGAACATCATCCACTCTCAGTGATCAGTCTGCGCGGTCTGGGCTGTCATCTCATTCCATTCAACATTCCGTGGGAACCATCAGCAGAAGCATATCACAGCGCTCTGCAGCTCTTTTGAGCGCTAACCCCTTCCGTTCCACCAACGACGCTGCTCCCGTTGAAATTCAACGAAGCACTTCACAACGTTATCGTCCAGAACATCGCCGAGCTCAGTCTTTGACCCTATACCCTAATCAAATGCGGACGGGTCCTTCTGACTCTTACGTCACCGCTACCACCTCATTCACCCAAATTCAAGCAGAGGGTGAAGCATTGCTTGGGGATTATCCCGGTTCCGGTGAGCCCTCGCCGACTAGGAGTCAAAGCCGAGCGCGAGGATGGATGGGAAGCGTACGTCGTGCCTTTACAGGAACGGAGCGAAGTGCTTCAACATCGCCGGAGAACAATGATAGCACTTCCTCTTCACCAACAAAGCTCAACTACACGGAAGGAGGAGTACCGAGACGAGCAGCTAGTACTGGCGCCATGTTATGGCAGAAACGAAAAGGCGCACGAGACTGGGACGTTGATGGGCCAAAGCGAGAAGCAGAGAGAAGCGGCGCAAACGTCGAAGATGACAATGACGAAGAGTGGGATGTTGAATCTGCGGTGGAACGGAGGGTGGTACAAGTGATGTTCACGGTACCCAAAGAGAAGCTCCGGGTGGTCAATCGGGGACCAGATGGGGATGGAGATAGCGTGATGAGCGCTGAAGTCAAGGAAGCTGGGGATGGGGGTGAAGCAAAGGAGAAGGGGAAAGAAAAGGAGCACGGATAGGGCATCTCGTCCCATCGAGGTATTCCTTGCGACTGTGCATACTCGGGTTGAGTGTTTATTACATAGGGACGGACATGATTGGGCAGGACGGGCCCCCAGGACGGAAATTTGGAGCGAAGGTCAGCGTGCGATTTGTATGATATGCTATTTCGAAAAATGTCTCAAATGTCGATATCGAGTCAATATTCTCGCCTGTTCGAATTGCACGAAAATGCAACCACAGATGAGGAAGGAAAAGTCTGCCTCACATCACAGAGAGAAGGGGGCTGTGTCGAGGCAGTGGGTGCGCAGCCTGGACAGGCGACGATGAAACGGAAGTGAGCTCCAAGATTGAGGCTGAGTCGGCGGACAAGCTCAGGAGGTCCAACGTAGGGAGTAGTCAGACTTGACGTCGTTCCTTGAGTCAGCTTCGACCGAGCTTCTACCCCATCGTATGGCAAGTGCTGGAGATCGGGATTGCGATAATTGATAATTATCTTTCCTCCCTTCTCGAGCCTCTCCCTCCGCCTCCATCCCGCTAGCTCGGCCTTGCTGGGTTATCGATCCTTCGCCTTGAACAGGCTGCTCACTAGGTACCTTAGCTTATCCAGTCGTGTAGCCGCTGAACGACAACTGTACACACTGCTTTGCATAGGGATCCGCTATTGTTCTATCTTTGGGCTGATCGCAATCTATATATCATCACCTGAAGTCCTGATTTCAATGCGACTTGAGCGGTTGATCGTATTCACCCAGCAAGCGCTGAACCCCCGCGACTATTCACTACCTTAGTCAACAACACCCCAACCCGACTTGTGCCTGCGACGAAGCTATAGGTATGTCACATAGTTTTGCGCAGCCTCAAGGCTTAGAACCCGTCTTGACATGATCGTATTGATAATCCGATGCTAATTGACTGGTGTTGACGTACAGGAGTCCACAACAAGCTCCAGAAGTGAGGCGTACCGTAACCGTTACCGCCCGTCCAACCCTCCGCTTGCTTCTGTACATAATCACCCTTGGCGCGAAGTCTCGCAGTCCACACAAAGCGTTACGCCCATTGGAAGTGACCGAGCGTTTCATAAACGCCCAGTACATTGCATGATCCTACAAGGCTGCGCTATGAGACCGACACTCGGCTTACTCAATATCCTCTTGAAGTAAAACCCTGTGAGAATCCCACTCGATAGGTGTACCATAGAGGAAGAACATCAGGTGAACTCCCACCACTTGCCGCAACGGCTGAGCCCGCTTGAAACACTGTTACAGCGACTTGAAACAAACGCTGATCGCACCCGCATGCAAAGACCAGGCGAGCCAAACGGGGCATTGCTGTCAACTCTTCTTCCTTCTCACATCTCTACTCTCCAACCACTGTTGCACAGCCCCTACTCGACTTCAAGATCGCTCTCGAAAGACTGGAGCAGATCTCCAAAGAGCCCCACGTTGCCCTCGGGCTTCTCTCCATAGCCTGCCAGATACCCGGCAAGCAGCCCCAAGCGAGCGCCTTTCCGATCTAAGAAAAGCACCTGCAGTATATCGTCGATTATAATGGAGGGGCAGCACCACCGTGGGCGGTCTTGGTCGGCGGGCCAGCAGTCCAATCAACGTATAAAACATTCGCCATCGCCACACAACTTTCACAGCCAGACTTCACCTACGGGAATACCTACCACTTCTACCCTGAACTCCCAACCCTTCAACTCGAATCCCTCCCCCACCACCGGACAGTATAACCTGTCGGCAACCCCATATCTAAACGGATCTGCGCAGCAGCCGCAATTCCAACAGCCCGTGCTTCCTAGCAACGACTTCACAGACCCGTGTTATAGACAGTCATACCAGCACAATGGTCTAGAGTCAGAATTCCAGCAGGAGTCGTCGCATCTCAACACTCACCAAGGCAGTCAACAGTTCCAACCCGACGCCTTGGGCATAAATCCAAATTTCGAAACCTTTCCTGCGCAGCAAGATTTCATTGGAAAGCAGGGTGAATCCTTTGGGAATGATTTCATGCTAGATCCTCGACTCGACACGAATATCCAACCTCAAGGTCATATCAATCCTGCGGACATAATGAGCAACATGTCTTCTCCTCAAAATATGATCCCCACACCACCCAACCAATTGATGCCGCCTGAAGCGCACTCGTCAGGCCCAAACTCTCCCATCTCCAACCAAGGGCAGCAGTGGTCTCCACACCATTCGCGTCATGTATCATTGGACCCTTCCGCCGCATTTACCAATGGGCAACAACCTTCAGATTGGGCTGGGGTGCAGTTTCAGACACATCGGAGAGCGCCATCAGAGCACTCCGATGTCTCTTCTTCGGTGGCCCCCTCGCCCTTCCTGGCACAACAGGACAGCTTTGACCAGTTCGATCACAATCCATCACCAATGTTGAGTGCCCAGCAAGATCCTCAGATGTTCGAGAATGGGGGTTTGGGCATCGAGAGTTTCAGTCTGTCGGAGCCTCAAAATCAAAGGCATAGTCCTCGGCATAGTCCGTTTGTGTCACCCCGAATGTCTCCACAACCAGGGCTTGGTATGGCGCAAGACGCCAACTTCATGCCTTTGCCAAACAACAATTTCAATGGAGGTCCCGGGTCAGAGATCTACACTAATCCGATTGAGCAATTCCCCCAATTTCCTCCGGAAGAACGGTTAGGTTCCAATGACATGGGTCAAGCCGCACAGATGGCACCACCCGAGATCAACGTTGAATTTGCGCCTACAACTCGTCAACCGAACTTCGAGCCTCCCGCCTTCGAGAGTGAATTCGATGCATTAAGCCCGCCTGTAAGAGGTAAGTTGCAGTCTCATCCTGTGTCATGTTCGTTACTGATATGAAACACAGGCCGGAGAGGACGTGCGAAGTCGGATACATACATCTCACGGCCTACCACCCCTAATTCCACAGCCTCTACATTTGGCTCCACGGAGTCAGATGTTGACCAGCGCCGACGTTCACTTTCCCCCTACGATCCTACCTTCTCTCCGAATATGTCTCGCGAGTCCTCACCCGGCCCAAGGACGTCGCCTTCTCGTCGCTCATCCACGTCTTCAATCCCAAACCGCGATTACATCCTCGAGCTTGCTGATCCGAGTCGTCCGGCGGCGTCTGGGCAAGAAAAGAGGGCTCAGAAACATCCCGCGACCTTCCAATGTACCCTCTGCCCGAAGAAATTCACTCGCGCCTACAACCTTCGATCGCATCTGCGCACGCACACAGACGAGCGTCCTTTCGTCTGCACTGTCTGCGGGAAAGCCTTCGCTCGGCAGCATGACCGCAAGAGGCACGAAGGACTGCATAGTGGAGAGAAGAAATTCGTCTGCCGAGGTGATCTAGGCACAGGAGGCAGCTGGGGCTGTGGAAGGAGGTTCGCCCGCGCAGATGCTCTCGGAAGGCATTTCCGCAGCGAAGCTGGCCGAGTCTGCATCAAGCCGCTCCTTGACGAGGAAGCAATGGAGCGCCAACGTGTCTTCGATGAGCAGATGTTGAATCAGAACATGCAAGGTGGTGGCATGGCGCCTCAGCCGCCTATGAATGGCCATGTCCAGAACTACTTCCCGGCTGCATTACTTGCACAGTATCCAGCGTTGCAGCAGATACCGTGGGAGCAGATACAAGGCGGCGACGAAGGCGAGATCAGCGGGAGGAGCAGCTTCGATGCTAGCAGCGGTGGGGACTACTTTGATGAAGCTGAAGATGGTGGGTACGTGAGTGGTCCTGGAACGGCCTACGCCAATGGCAGCGGCTGGGATCAAGGTGGTCTTGATCGGAGGGACTGGGCAAGCGACTATGAGGGAAGGTAAAAGAGACGGGTGTTGAACGCGTGATGATACTCGTGCTCTATGACTTTCTTTGATGTATACACTGGGGTTTTGGGGCGGAGCGAAGGATTATACCATCGCTGTTGGAGGATTTCTACTTCATAAGACGGCTTCCACGCGTAGCATTGGCGGTGGCGAGGGCGTCGATATGAGCAAATCTCCATTCGCGTCTTCAAGCGTTACCTGGAATCCATGTTGATATAGACTCGTGCTTGTTTCATGCGTGTTCCATACTAGCAGCTAGCGTCTTGATACCTTATCACCTGATTGGTATCGATACAGATCTGAGGAGAGATTTGCTGTACTGGACAATGATGATCAAGTGAGCTCGTTCACCCTCCAATGCCAATAATACAGAACAGCACGACCGTTGGAAGTCTCCAATCTCCAAAGTAAAGGGGACACTTTCCATAGGCCGAGGGCCAAGACCGGGTACAAATCCGGATTTGATAGCGCACCGCCGCACCGGTAAAAGCCTTGTCAGCTGGACAAAGGAGACAAGATCCCTACAGCTTATAGCCAGACACAATCAAGCAGAGGATGTATAGCAGTAGCGGGCTATATCAGTAGCAGTGACTTGAACAATCGGCTCCTTTCGTGGCCACCCAGGCTATATATTTCTAAACCGGTTCGGCGCCATAGCCGTGTGAGAGTCGCGGCCGTTGCCTGGACGCAACCAACAAATCAGAGGATCCCATCACCCACACAGATAACCGCCTCCAGACTAGACATTGACTCGTCGGCAACACTCATCTGCAATCCTCACATCTCACACGAGCAGCTTCTTCCCCATTCTATCGCCCTTACATCTACCTGTGCACCGACCTGCCCTGGTAGAGTGGAGTACTCAAAATCTCCGCAAGCATCACGCCTGCGATCTAGAAGTACGTCGATCCCTCTCCCAAGCCTTCACTCAACAATCGACTTCCCACCACCATCGATCTATACACCACTCACTAGCTCACTCTAACATCTACTGCTGCTACTGCTCTTACCGCTCAAACAGCTCTACATATATCCAGAGGCCGACCTTGCTGACGTGTGCCCTCCCCATTGCAGCATGGCTGAGATCAGGCGCAAACTCGTCATCGTCGGCGACGGTGCCTGCGGAAAGACCTGTCTGTTGATGTAAGCGTCTATCCCTTGCTTCTCTAGATCCTCATTCCTCTTGTTGTGATAGTGTACGGTCACTGACGTTTTGGGGCCAACAGTGTTTTTTCCAAGGGTACCTTCCCAGAGGTCAGCAAATCTTCTCTCTTCCGGCTATTACTCCTGCAGCTGCACAAACTTGTCTACATGATGTATTGGGATAGAGCTATAGAGACATGGCCGCCTGGAAGGAATAGTACTGGCTGTGGTACTAACACGTCTACTGCTTTAGGTCTACGTCCCCACCGTCTTCGAGAACTACGTTGCCGATGTTGAGGTGGACGGCAAGCATGTCGAACTAGCTTTATGGGATACGGCTGGTCAAGAAGATTACGATCGTCTCCGTCCGCTTTCATACCCTGATTCCCATGTTATCCTCATTTGCTTCGCTGTAGACTCACCCGATTCACTGGACAATGTTCAAGAGAAGGTACGAGATTCTCGCTGTCATTAACAAACATACCCCGCTTTCATACCTGCGAGACTGGATTGCTGACAAGTTTTCTCCCTTTGCAGTGGATCTCCGAAGTCCTCCATTTCTGCCAAGGTCTTCCAATCATCCTTGTCGGCTGCAAGAAAGATCTTCGATACGACCAAAAGACAATCGAGGAGCTACATAAAACATCGCAGAAGCCTGTGACTCCAGAGCAGGTAAGACCCGAACCACCCGGAAAAGAACAAGGATTCTACGAGGCCTCGCTATGACTTGGAAGGCTGAGCTCCTTGAAGACAGCAAGCTGACAATATCATTTACAGGGCGAGGAAGTCAAGAAGAAGATCGGCGCGAGACACTACCTTGAGTGCTCAGCGAAGACCAACGAAGGTGTGAGGGAGGTTTTTGAGCACGCGACCCGCTCGGCACTTTTGTCCAAGAAGGGCAAGCACCACGGTGATGGCAAGAAATCGAAATGCATGATCTTGTAAAGCTAGGGGGAGCTGTAAGGCAGCATGGATATCGAAGCGGTGGACGAGGTATAAGGGGATGAATCGAGCAGAGCGGAGGAGCGATACAACAACCTGTTTCTTATTTTAGACTGCGACTTGGGGCCAACATCCGACCACTGGGGAAAGGCCCAGGTCGTCTTCCTCGGCTATGCTACTCTTTTCCAACCAATGACCTGGATCTTGGGCATGTCTCTCATAGGAGTGGTCTGTTTGCGGGCATTATCACGATTCAAGCTTTTCAGAACGAGTCATGGTGGCTTCCAATGTGCTTTTGTACGCAATTGCAAATTTTGCGTGTTACTTATAACATTAATTAATACCGCACTTTTCTCAATTTTCCTGTTTCGTTTGTCGTTTTGCGGATTCAATTGTGTCGAGAGCCTGCAAGAACTCCATCCACGAAACATTTTCCTACAGTATTATCTACAATCTCTCCTACATTTAACATAATCCCCCAACTTCCCCCAAACACTGGATCTCCCTCTGCGCTTGCATTTGCCACATCACCCTCTCCCATTAATGAATCATCCTATTCCTCTCTTCCAAACAAGCCATTGCCCTCTACAGCCCGTATCCACCTCCACACCACCCCCCCATCCCCCCTCACGCGGTGGTATTCCCCACACAACACCACCAACCTATATCATAAAATCCTTATACGCATACGCACATGCAACCCCCCCTCCCTAAAAGAAAATCCCTATACTTAGTCTCGAAATAAGTACTAATACACACAAATCCTCTAATTCCATCAAAAGCCTCTCTTCTTATATTTATAAGGAAAAGAAAAGATAAGAGCTCCGCTAT
>JAABUK010001565.1_pt1 | contig 43068 bp, 38 predicted proteins | sample 5559141 | NCBI WGS metagenome assembly JAABUK01 (sample SAMN10711869, study PRJNA513367) | rock metagenome | isolation source: Antarctica rocks | place: Antarctica: Victoria Land, Pudding Butte nord | collected 2016-01-03 | reverse complement strand
CAACACGCCCGCGCCATCGGCCGCACGATATACCAAGCTGCTGTTCTGCCGTGGGCTGAGTGGCTTCGCCAACAACTCACTAAATCATATATTCCGGTTTTACTGCACTAGGCTGCGTAAGTCCTAACTCTGTCAGTATTCATTAACGCAGCGGGTAGCGCTGAAGTGTGACGTTGCCCATTACCTCCTTCTCGTACTTGGCCAGGCACTGCTGGTCAAATTCCGGGTCGAAATTGACCGCGCCCGGCCGCACTGCCTTCGGCACCGGCTGGCCCTGGCGAAAGAAATATACCTTGGTATTGCCGTACTTGGTGTAGGGCATGAAGTCGCCGTACTGGCGCATCTGCTGCCAGAGCGTGTCGGCCACCGTCACGGCGTACACCCGCACGATGGGGCCGGTGTTGTTCTCGTTGCGGTACAGGGCCACCTCCTGAAAATTGCCTTTCAGGTCGCCTACCCCCGGCTGGCTCAGCGAGTCGAACACAAACCAGCCCAGTAGCAGAACGAGGGCGCCGAGGGCGAGGTATTTAGGCTTCATTTTCTGGATATTACGCCCAGCGCAGCTTCAGGCCCGCGTAGTCGGCAAACTTGCCATCGCGGCTTATCAGCGTCAGGTCTTCGGTCAGGGCCTGGGCGATGAGCAGGCGGTCAAAAGGGTCGCGGTGGTCAGGAACTGGCGGCAAGGCAGCATATCGGGCCAGATGCGAATCTTTAATCGGGAGAATTCGAAAGTCGTTTGCCCGCACCTACGCAAGCCAGGTAGCCAAATCGGGCAGTAGAGTAATCCTGCCCAGGTTGGTCAGGGTGGCTAACTCCCAAAAAGAAACGATGCTCACAAAGCACTCGTTTTGCGCATCATCCAACTCTTGCCGCAACGTTTCGGGCAAGCGTGGCGAATTATCCGCATACCAAACTAAGGCGTGCGTATCGAGCAGCAGGCGGGCAGGCACTACGGTTGTGGCTGGTTATGCGCCCAGGCGGTATCCGGCAACGGAGCGTCCCAGTTGCTATCCTGATATACCACCGACCCTCGCAGGAAACCCGCCTGGCGCTTTGCCGGGGCAAGCAATTCCTTTACAAAGGCTTCTATCTTAGCAAAGGCGGCTTCATCCTGCGTCTGTTCGATGGCAGCCAGCACTTCTTTTTTCTTATCCTCGGCAATCATAGCGGAGATGTTTTAAGACCCAAATTACCTTTTTTTAGCGTCCTACCCCACCTTATCGGCCAGAAACCGCGCCGTGTGGTTGCTGTCCTTGAGCTTCACCAGCTGCTCGGGCGTGCCTTCAAATAAGAGGTGCCCGCCGTTAATGCCGCCCTCGGGGCCAAGGTCGATGAGCCAGTCGGCACACTTGATAATGTCCACGTTGTGCTCGATGATGAGCACCGAGTTGCCCTGTTCCACCAGCGCGTTCAGCGCCGACAGCAGCTTGGCAATGTCGTGGAAGTGCAGGCCGGTGCTCGGCTCATCGAAGATAAACAGAATCTTATCCTGCTGAAGCGTAGCGCCTTTGGTGAGGAAGCTGGCCAGCTTCACGCGCTGAGCCTCGCCGCCGCTCAGCGTATTGGCCGACTGCCCCAGCCGGATGTAGCCCAGGCCCACATCGAGCAGCGGGCGCAGGCGCTCGGCCACTTTGGGCTGGCCTTTGAAGAACTCCACGGCGTCCTCTACCGTCAGGTCGAGCACTTCGTAGATGTTCCTGTCCTGAAACTTGACTTCCAGGATGTCCTGCTTGAACTTGTGGCCGCCGCAGCTTTCGCAGGTCAGGTAGATGTCGGCCATGAACTGCATCTCGATTTTCACCTGGCCCTCGCCCTGGCACACCTCGCAGCGCCCGCCCTCTACGTTGAACGAGAAGTGCGAGGGCTTGTAGCCCCGCGCCTTGGCCAGCGGCTGCTCCGAGAACAGCGTGCGAATGGTGTCGTAGGCCTTCACATACGTCACCGGGTTGGAGCGCGACGACTTGCCAATGGGATTCTGGTCCACGAACTCGACGTGCGTTACCTGGCCGTTCACGCCGAGCAGGCGGTCAAATTTGCCGGTCGTTTCGCCCGCGCCGCCGCCCAGCATCTTCATCAGCGCCGGGGCCAGAATGCGCCGGATGAGCGTCGATTTACCCGAGCCCGACACGCCCGTCACCACCGTCATCACGCCCAGCGGAATCTTGACGCTCACGTTCTTGAGGTTGTTTTCGCGGGCGCCGGTCAGCTCCAGCGCGTTGCGCCAGGGGCGGCGCACGGCGGGCACCGGCACTTCGAGCTGGCCGCTCAGGTACTTGCCGGTGTAGGTTTCGGTATCCTGCATCAGCTCTGGGAAGGTGCCCTGGAACATCAGGTTGCCGCCACCGCTGCCGGCCTCGGGGCCGATGTCGATAATCTGGTCGGCGGCCGCCATCATCTTCTCCTCGTGTTCCACTACCACCACCGTGTTGCCCAGCTCCTGCAAGGAGCGCAGCACGCCAATGAGCTGCTCGGCATCCTTGGGGTGCAGGCCGATGCTGGGCTCATCGAGCACGTACATCGAGCCTACCAGCGCCGAGCCCAGCGACGTGGCCAGCGAGATGCGCTGGCTCTCGCCGCCGCTCAGCGTGTTGCTCAAGCGATTGAGGGTGAGGTAGCCCAACCCTACCCTGTCCAGGTAGCCCAGGCGGTTGGCAATCTCGGCCAGCAGGCGGTCGGCCACGGCCATATCGTGCTCGCTCAGGCTGAGGTTTTGGAAGAACTTCAGCGCCTCCGAGATGGGTAGTAGCACCAAATCGGTGATGCTGCGGCCGTCAATTTTCACGTACTGCGCGTCTTTGCGCAGGCGCGTGCCGCGGCAGTCGGGGCACACGGTGCGGCCCCGGTAGCGGCTTTGCAGCACCCGGTACTGAATTTTGTGGGTCTGCTCGCTCACCCACTTAAAGTAGGCATCGAGACCCTCAAAGTACTTATTGCCAGTCCACAGCAGGCGCTGCTCGGCGGCGCTCAGCTCGTTATAAGGGCGGTGAATGGGAAAGTCGAACCGGATGCCGTTTTTGAGCAGCGGCTTCAGCCACTCGCCCTGCTTTTCGGTGCGCCAGGGCGCAATGGCGCCCTCGTACACCGTCATGCTTTTGTCGGGAACCACCAAATCCTCATCGATACCCAGTACCGAGCCAAAGCCCTCACAGGTGTGGCAGGCACCGTAGGAATTGTTGAAAGAGAAGAAGTTAACGCTCGGCTCCTCGAACACCTCGCTGTCCAGCTCAAACTTGTCGGAGAAAATTCTGGTGCCTGGTGCCTGGTGCCTGGTGCCTGGGTCGCCGGATAACTGTTCATTGCTACCTGCTACTTGATAATTGACAATGCAGGAGCCGTGGCCTTCAAAAAAGGCCGTTTGCACCGAGTCGGAGAGGCGGAATCGCAGGTCCTCATCGTCCGGCTGCACGGCGGCGCGGTCGATGAGGATGAACACGTCGCCCTCGACCTCCGGCTTGCCTTCGCCGATAAGGTCTTCAATAAAAGCATTTTGGCCGTCGGCGAGCACCACGCGGCCGTAGCCCTTTTGCAGCAGCAAATCCAGCTCCTTGCTCATGGGCCGGTCGGGTTCGGTGCGCAGCAGCGGGGCCAGGATGGTGACGCGCGTATCGGGGGGTAGGGAGAATAAATAATCGACTACATCGGCCACCGTATCCTTGCGCACCTGCTCGCCGCTGACGGGCGAATAGGTGCGGCCTACCCGCGCAAACAGCAGCTTGAGGTAGTCGTAAATCTCGGTGCTGGTGCCGACCGTGGAGCGGTTGTTCTTGATGCTAACCTTCTGCTCGATGGCGATAGCCGGTGAAATACCCCGGATGTAGTCCACGTCGGGCTTGTCCATGCGGCCCAGAAACTGCCGGGCGTAGCTGCTCAGGCTCTCCACGTACATGCGCTGGCCCTCAGCATACAAGGTGTCGAAAGCCAGGCTCGACTTGCCCGAGCCCGACAGGCCCGTGATGACGATAAACTTGTTGCGCGGCAGCGCCACGCTCAGGTTTTTGAGGTTGTGCACGCGCGCGTTTTTGATAACGATAAACTGGCGCGGGTCGAGGAGGTCGATTTCGTCGTGGGCCGGGGCGGCCACTTGCAGAGCGGAATTGTCGGACATAAACTGACTAACCGCGCGAACGGGGCGGAAGGTTTCGGCGGTGGCGCAAAGGTGGGGCGGATTTCCGCTGGTCACGATGGGCCCTTACCAGGCCGGAGCCCCCGCGCTGCTTTACGTTGGCAACAACTGCCGCTAACTACCTTTCGCAGCCTTCCGTAAGGGAAAGCCGCATTTGTTGTTCTCTATGGCCGAACTCTGTATTCAACCTAAAAAATCGTCACCCAGCCCCTGGCTGCTGGTGGCCCTGGCGGTGCTGGTGTTGGCCGCCGCCGCCTACTTCTTCCTGCGCCCCGACCCGGCCGACGAGCCGGTGCCGAACAAAACGGAATTGGCACCGGTGCCCGCCGACAGCCTGGCTCCGGATAGCACCGATGCCCGCGCTACCCCCTCGCCGGCCACCGACTCGGTAGCGGTCGTGCCAGGCAGCGAGGCCCGCACGGCTTTGTTGCGGCTGAGCCCGCGGCTTACCCAACTGGCCGACCGCGCCGACCTGCGCGACGATGCGGCCGTGCGGGAGCAGCGCGACAACTTCACCAGCGCCACTGCCCGGCTGGCCGACGGCGACCCAAAGGCCAGCCTGCGCCCCGGCCTGGTGGCGGTGGCCAGCCTGCTCACGGCCGTGCAGCAAAGGGCCTACCCCAACCTGGAAGGCGAAACCAACAGCCTGCGGCAGCAGGCGGGCCAGCTGTCGGGCCGCGCTGCTACGCCGGCCGAGCAGGCCCAGAACCGCGCTTATTTCAGCCAGGTAAGTAACCTGCTCAATACCATGAGCTACCCGGCCCGCGACGTACTCTAACGTTCCTTTTATGGATTCTTCGCCCTCCCCTACCTTGCGCCGTCTGCGCGACTTGCCCAGCTTCGAGATGGCTACCGACAACCCCGACCCGCGCGGCTGGGCCGTGCGCGGCAGCGATGGCCAGGCCTTTGGCCTGGTGCACGAGTTGCTCGTCGACCCCGTTTCGCAGCGCGTGCTGTACCTGAACGTGCAGCTTGAAAGCGGCCTGCCCGGCGTGCCCGCGCCCGGCCCGCACGCCGACCGCCGCATCCTGCTACCCCTGTCGGTGGTCAACCTCGACACCGAAGGCAGCAACGTATTTGTCACGGCGCTCAACCGCGATACCGTGCAGTACTACCCCCTCTTCGTGGACTTTATGCTGCCACCCGAGTTCGAAAAATCGATGCTGGAAGCCCTGGGCATTAAAGACTAAAAAAGGGTCTTGCGCTAAGTGCGCAAGACCCTTTTTTAGTCTTTATATACGGCTGCTTATCAGCGGGCCCGCACCATATCGGCCACGGCCGTTACCCACTGCGGCTCCGAGTTGAGCGAGGGCACCAACTGCCAGTGTTCGCCACCATTTTCTTCGAATAACTCCCGGAATTCCGTGCCTACTTCGATGGTCGTTTCGAGGCAGTCGGCCACGAAAGCGGGCGAAAAGGCCAGTACGCTCTTGATGCCTTTGGCCGGAAATTCCTTGAGTACCTCATCGGTATAAGGTTTCAGCCAGGGGTCACGCAGGCGGCTTTGCAGGCGGCTCTGGAAGGTTACGGTGTACTGGTCGTCGCGCAGGCCCAGGCCAGCCGCCACCAGCCGCGAGGTGGCGAAGCACTGCGCCCGATAGCAATACTGGTTGGCCGGCGTCAGCGAGTTGCAGCACGCCCCGAATTGGCAATAGTTGGTTGGGTCGCCTTTCTTCACATGCCGCTCCGGTATGCCGTGGTAACTCAATACTACATGGTCGAACGAGCGCTCGGCCATGGCGGCCCGGCCCCGCGCCACAATGCTGGCAATGAAGCCCGGCTCAGTAGCAAACTGGCTGATAAAGTTAATGCTGGGTACTATCCACCAGTCTTTTACAATGTCCATCACCTTTTCCTGCACCGAGCCGGTGCTGGCCGAGGCGTACTGCGGAAACAGCGGCAGCACGATGATACGGTCCACGGCCGCGTCGCGTAGCTCTTCCAGGGCATTATCGATGCTGGGGTTCTGGTAGCGCATCCCGAAGGCCACCACGTAGTCCTCGCCCAGCACCTGCTGCAAGGCGGCCTTCAGGTCGAGACCGTGGAAGAGCAGCGGCGAGCCGCGCTCGGCATCCCAGAGCTGCTGGTAGATTTTGGCCGATTTCGGGGCCCGCAACGGCACCACCAGGCCCTGAAACAGGGGGTAGCGCACGGCCGCCGGCATGTCTACTACGCGGCCATCGGTGAGAAATTCGTTGAGGTAGCGGCGCACGTCGCTGGTTTGGGGCGAGTCGGGCGTGCCCAGGTTTACCAGCAAGACGCCAATGCGGCGGGAGGGGGTAGGCATTTTTTTAAGCTGTTAGCCGCTAGCTGTTAGCTGTTAGCTTTTGTGAAGTCAACAAAGGGGCTCGGCGCTTACTTCATTGAAACTTCCTGTGTAACCGAAAACGCGGCGTTTCGGCTTCAAATCAACAGCAAAAAAAGCTAACAGCTGGCAGCTAGCGGCGAACAGCTTAAAGAAGCCAGCAGCTAACAACTGAAGGAAGCCGTACCTTTACGGGCTGATTTTCAAAACTATCCTTAGCATATATTTACCGTGAACCCCGAACCTAAGCCCCATCGCGCTGGCTTTGTCAGCATCATCGGCAAGCCCAACGTGGGTAAGTCCACGCTGATGAATGCGCTAGTGGGCGAGCGCCTGAGCATTGTGACGAGCAAGGCCCAGACCACGCGCCACCGCATTCTGGGCATTCTCAACGGCGACGATTTTCAGCTTATCTACTCCGACACGCCCGGCATTATTCAGCCCAAATACGAACTGCACAACGCCATGATGGCCTTCGTGTACTCGTCGCTGGAAGACGCCGACGTAATTCTATTCGTCACCGACATCTACGAAAAGCACGACGAGGAGCCCGTGGTCGAGCGCCTGCGCAAAACCGAAGACACGCCCATCTATATCCTGGTCAATAAGATAGACCAGGCTGACCAGGCCGAAGTGGAGGCCAAGCTTGCCTACTGGAAAGAACAGCTGCCTAATGCTACCGATGTGCTGCCCATCTCGGCCCTCAACGCTTTTGGTACCGAGCGGGTGCTTCAGCTGGCCCTCGACAGCCTGCCCATTCACCCGCCCTACTACCCCAAAGACGAGCTTACCGACAAGCCCGAACGCTTTTTCGCCGCCGAAATGGTGCGCGAAAAAATCTTCAAGCTCTACAAAAAGGAGGTGCCCTACAGCTGCGAGGTCGCCATTGAGGAGTTCAAGGAAGACGACGACATTATCCGTATTCGCGGCGTGATTTACGTGGAGCGCAACAGCCAGAAGGGCATCATCATCGGCGCCAAAGGCGAGGCGCTGAAGAAAGTCGGCACCTGGGCCCGCGAGGAAATGGAGAAGTTTTTCCAGAAAAAAGTATTCCTGGAATTGTTCGTGAAAGTGAATGAGAACTGGCGCACCGATGCCAAGGCGCTGAGCCGCTTTGGCTACCAGTAGTCAATTATCAGTTATCAATCATCAATTATCAGTTAGGGCTTCCGCACCAAATTCTGTACGTCTGCGAATCCAGCTTCCAGGGGCAGTTTTGTTTTTTGAGCGCACGTTTAAAACGCTTGCTTCTGCAAAGCAAAAGTGCCTGTAGTGACGCTAAAAGCAACGTACAGAATTTGGTGCGGAAGCCCTAATTATCAGTTATCAATTATCAATTATCAGCAGTTCAAGCACTTTGATTCAGCTTACTTAAGCGGCTGATGACTGATAACTGATAATTGAAAACCCCGACCATAATTTACCCTAACTACTCCGGGTACTGCCGCGCCATTGGTCGGGCCGGCGGCTGGAGTCAACTACATGAATACCATTGCAATAGTGGGCCGCCCCAACGTGGGCAAGTCTACCCTGTTCAACCGCCTGGTGGGCCGCCGCCAGGCCATTATGGACAACCAGAGCGGGGTAACCCGCGACCGCCACTACGGCTACGGCGACTGGATTGGCCACAACTTTACCGTCATCGACACGGGCGGCTACGTACACAACTCGGACGATATTTTCGAGAGCGAAATCAACCGCCAGGTAAAGCTGGCCATCGACGAGGCCGACGTTATCCTCTTCATGGTGGATGCCGACGCGGGCCTGCACGGCCTGGACGAAGAGTTTGCCCAGGTACTGCGTCGCTACATCGATAAAAAGCCCATTTACCTGGTAGCCAACAAGGCCGATACTAACCTGCGCGCCCAAGGCTCGGGCGAGTTCTACGCGCTGGGCCTCGGCGATACGGAGGTATTTGCCATCAGCTCGCAAAACGGCTCCGGCACCGGCGAGTTGCTGGATGCCGTGGTCAGCCACTTTGAGGAAGTGGGCGAGGAAGAGCCCAACGCCGGCCTACCCCGCATTGCCGTGCTGGGCCGGCCCAACGTGGGCAAGTCGTCGTTTGTGAACCTGCTGCTGGGCGAGGAGCGCAGCATCGTAACCGACCAGGCTGGCACCACCCGCGATTCTATCGAGGCCAAGTATAGCGCCTTCGGCCACGAGTTTATGCTCGTGGACACGGCCGGCCTGCGCCGCAAAGCCCGCGTGAACGAGGACGTGGAATTTTACTCCAATATGCGCACCCTGCGCGCTATGGAGGCCAGCGACGTGTGCGTGGTCATGCTCGATGCTAGCCGTAGCATCGAAGCCCAGGACGTGAGCATCATTGCCCTGGCCGACAAAAACCGCAAGGGCATCGTGATTCTGGTGAATAAGTGGGACTTAATCGAGGGCAAGGAGACGAATACCGCCCGCGATTTTGAAGCCAAAATCATGGAGAAAATCGCGCCCATCGCCTACCCCCCCGTTTTGTTCGTTTCGGTGCTCAACAAGCAGCGGGTGCACAAAGCGCTGGAAGTCATCATGGAAGTGTATACCAACAAGCGCAAGAAAATCCCGACCTCACAGCTCAACGACGTGATGCTGAAGGAGATTGAGAAGTACCCGCCGCCCATTCAGAAGGGCAAGATGGTGCGCATCAAGTATGCCACCCAGCTACCCACCCACAACCCAGTGTTCGCGTTCTTCTGCAACCTGCCGCAGTACATCCCCGATTCCTACGCCCGCTACCTGGAAAACCGGATGCGCGAGCACTTCGACTTCACGGGCGTGCCCATTGGCCTGGCCTTCCGGAAAAAGTAAATTTTTAGTGAAGATTGGGTTACCTCATCTAGTGGTCAGTATTAAAGCAGGAAACTTTCACCCCCTCTTTCCAACCTGCACCATGAAAAAAGTACTGTTCCTCGCCGTTGCTGCCATGTCCCTTTCGCTCGCCTCGTGCGACAGCAAGACCGAAGACAAGATGGAAGCCCAAGGCAATGCTGTAAAGGCTGAAGGCGAAGCAAAAGCTGATTCGCTCGAGAACAAGGCTGATGCCGTTCGTGACTCGGCCGACAAAAAAGGCGAAGCTATTGGCGACGCTGCTGACGCAAAAGACCCCAAGTAATACCTTGACAATAACCATTCTGGTTGTTGTTACAAGTGCATAGAAAAAAGCTTTGCCCGTGAAGGCAGGGCTTTTTTTTGTGGCTGGCAGTAAGAAAATTGCTGGCATGTGTTTTGAAACTACGCTTAGCGCGCTCACTTGGTGCGATGGCTGGCAGGTATTTGGGCACGGCCTTGTATAAGGTGCTCATTGCCTGCATTCATATTGGTTGAGCTAACGTACCAAGAGTGCAAAATCTCACCTATCTTTCCGCACACATTCACCGAATACCATGAAAAACATCCTTTTCGCTGCTTTGCTAGCTGGCGCCTCGGCGGTTGAGGCCGCCCCACTTACGTCGTCGGCAGCCTTGCCACTGACTATCAAGCAAACAACTCCAGACCAGGCTCCGATGAGCAAAGCCGAGTTGAAGCGGCGGCGCAAGCTGCGCAAGCAAAACGGCCCCGAAGTATACAAAGGCTCCGTAGCTGAGCAGAACCGCATCATTACTGATGCGGCGGGCGCTCAGAAAGATGATGGGGAGGCAGCCGCACCTAAAAGCCGTAAGAACAAGAAAAACCAATAGTAGCTGCTACTGTTCTGCCCTAAAAAGAGACGGGGAAGCCGGCATATGCCGGCTTCCCCGTCTCTTTTTAGCAAGGCCCTACCCCCCTTTAGGCCACCGTTGGGTGGGCAACACAACTCTTAACCGAGCCGCCGCCGCAGGAGGCCGTCCACTTCTTCGAACAGGCGGCGCGGCTCGTAGGTGCGCCAGGCCAGGTCGTCGAGAGTACCCCCAAAATTGATGTAATGGTCGAGGTTGTACTGCGCCATTTCGCGGCGCACGTGGTCCTGAAAATTGACGCCCGCAATCCAGCCATCTTCCACATCCTCAAACCATTCCTCGTAGTAGCTATCGTCGGAGCCGTGAAAGTTGAACACGTTTTCGCCGATTAGAATAAACCGCCGGATGCCTTCGTGCACCAGCACATCCAGGATATTGCGCTTGAGTTGCATGATGTCGTTCTCGATAGCGTCGTTCCATTCACCGATAAACTCCAGAATGGCGCCCCCATCGTCGTAGTCGGCCCACAGAATTTTGAAGAACAGCGTATCCGATTCCAAGCTATCCCACTGAGGATGAATGTAGTAGCCGTAGATGGTGTTGCTATACGTATCGAGGCTGTATTCGGCCCCGAAGAGCGGCGAGCGCGGGTCGTCGGCAGCTGAGTACTGCTCAATCCAATTGTAGTGGGGTTCGATGGTGTGCATGGCGAAAAAGCCGGCTGAAGCCGACCGCTTAGCAAAACGCCGGTTTGGCTGAATCGTTCGGCTAAACCAGCGGATTGAGGTGCTTTTGCCTGAGGGTCAAGCTCAATTATTGCCAGGCAGCCAAGGCGGCCCGCACCGAGCCATGCTGGCGCAGCAGGTCGGCCGCCTCGGCGGCCGAAATGGCCAGCTCGTCCACCAGCATCCGCTGACCGCGCTCCACGAGCTTATCGTTACTGAGCTGCATGTCCACCATTTTGTTGCCTTTCACGCGGCCCAGCCGGATAAAAGTGGCCGTAGTCAGCATATTGAGCACCAGCTTTTGGGCCGTGCCCGCTTTCAGGCGCGTGCTACCCGTGATGAATTCGGGACCCGTCACGACCTCCACCGGAAACTCGCAGGCCGCCGCCACCGCCGAGCCCGCGTTGCACACCACGCAGCCCGTGGCGAGGCCAGCCGCGCGCGCCGCCTGCAGGCCGCCCACCACGTAGGGCGTGCGCCCGGAGGCCGCGATGCCCACCAGCACATCGGTTGAGTTAGCGTTAAATTGCTGTAAATCAAGCCAGGCCCGGGTAGCATTATCCTCTGCGCCTTCCACGGCCTGCCGAATGGCCCCGTCGCCGCCGGCCATGATGCCTACTACCAGCCCGGCCGGCACCCCAAACGTGGGCGGGCACTCGGAGGCATCCACTACCCCCAGCCGGCCGCTCGTGCCAGCCCCGATGTAGAACAGCCGGCCCCCGGCCCGCAGCCGCGCCACCACGGCTTCAACCAAGGCCTCGACCTGGGGCAGGGCTTCTTGCACGGCCAGCGGCACGGTCTGGTCTAGTTGGTTCATGCCCGCCAGCAGGGCGGCGGTGGGCAGCGTTTCGAGGTCGTTGTAGGCAGAGGGGGTTTCGGTGGTCATGTGGCGAATGTAGGGTAAGCGTTAGCTTGCCGTTAAAAGATGAGCCTCTCGCAAAGGCGGCAAGCTGAAGCTTACCCTACGCGAGCTTGCCGATTATCTGAAACTTATCGAAGACAGTGGCGAGGTGCGGCGCATCTTCGTCCAGTTCGCGGGTGAGGTCCTGGCCGGCCCAGTGCTCGTAGTGGTTGCCGCGCTGCCAGAGCCGCGAGCGGCCGACGTCGTAGATATTTCCCTGGTACGCCACCCAGATTTCGTCGCGGTCCTGGCCATTGCGCAGGGCCAGCTGGCTGCGGGTATAGGTTTTTAGTTCCTGGTTCGTAGTTCCTGGCTCCTGGTTCGTATATTTATATTTCTCATTCATTATAAAAAATTTATAGAAGGCAACACGAAATAAAAACAAGGAACCAGAAACCAGGAACTAAGTACTCGACAACAAATAGTTTATGATAAAAAACGATTTTCTTTGCAAGCTACATCATTGATTTACAGTAGCTACAGCCTGCCAAGAAGCTGGTTTCGCTGATTTTACCATAAGCTAATTTTTGTCGAGTACTTACCCTAATAAAGCCTGCGTCCGAATCCAGCGCTGGGGCAGGTCGCCCTGGGCGGCGTGCAGGTAGTCCTGGTGGGTGCAGGGCACGATGCGCTTCACGGCCTGGTCGGCGAGGCTTTCGACCTCCATCCACCACTTGTCGGTATCGGCCCGGCGCGACTTGTAGAATACCAGCTCGTTGGGCTCGTCGCGGCCGTTGCCGGGCAGCACCAGCGTGTAGGTAAGGAAGCGGTAGGTGCCGAAGCCCGTTTCGGGCTTGCGGTGGTAGTAGCCTTCCATAAAGTACCAGAGCATGGTAGCCAGCGTGGCGGCGGCCAGCCCGTGCGGGTCGTGGTCGGGCCGGTATCCATACAGGCCAACGGAGGTAAGCTGCTCGTTATGACCCGCGTACCAACAAAGCTGGGCCGCATCCTCGTTGCTGAGGCCGAAGGGGCTGGCCGGGCAGTAGCCCGGCGCATCCTGCCAGCGAATGGCGGCAATATCGACGCTCAGAAAATTGGCCTGGCGCAGTACCGGCTCGGCCAGGCGGCGGTCGGTGCGCAGCTCGCCCACGCTCATGATTTCGAAATGCAGCTTTTCGAAGGCAGCCAGCACCTCGGGCGGCGTCAGGTACTGCTGGTGCGCCAGGTGGGCGCAGCTGAACACGAAATTGGGGGTGTGCATGAGCACGCGGCGCAGGTGGCTGTTTTCGGGCGCGGCAAACGGGCTGGGCATGGCCATGTCGGGCCGCGAGTCGACCACCGCGAAATTGATGGCGGGCACGGCCTCGTGCTGCGGCTCGTAGGCCAGAAACTGCCCATAGTCGAGGTCGTGGCCGCCGCCCAGCAGCAGGGGTAGGGTATTGACTTCGAGCAGGGCCCGCACAATCTCGCGCAGGCGCTGGTACGTATCTTCCAGGCTGAGGCCGGGGCGCAGGTTGCCCAAGTCCACGAGGCGGAGCGGACTGGTGCCGCGCTGAAGCTGGTAGAAGCGCTCGCGCACCCGGTTAGCGCCGTGCTGGCCGGCTGGGGGCGGCCCGGCCGCCGTGCCACGCCACTCGTCGAGGCCAATGAGCGCCAGGTCGGCCGTGCGCCAGTCCGGAAAGTTTTCGGCAAAGCGCGAGGCGTAGGCGGCTACGGTGGTCGGGGCGGGGGTAGGGCCAGTCAGCTCGTCGGGCAGCGGGTCAAAAAAGAGGGCCAGATTCATTCAGCAAGCGCAACGGGGCGCGGCCAAATTTACGCCTTGTCCGCTCCTGATTGGCTTTTTAGGTATGCGCTAGTGCAGGCCACAGGAGTTTTTCGGAGAAAATCCTGTTTCTTTAGTCCCTTATTCCCACGCTGCCTGCCCCTGCCCCACCTTATGGACGTCCGCCGCTCCTTCGATATTCTCGCCAGTCAACTCGAAAAATTCCCCCAGGCTGATGCCCTCGCCGCCAAGATTGACGGCCGCTACGTGCCCCTGAGCAGCCAGCAGGTGCAGGAGCAGACCAACCTGGTAAGCCTGGGCCTGCTGAAGCTGGGCCTTAAGAAGGATGATAAAGTCGCCATTATCAGCATGAACCGGCCCGAGTGGCTACTGGCCGACTTCGGCATTGCCCAGATTGGCGCGACCAGCGTACCGATGTATCCGAGCATCACAGTTGAGGACTACCAGTATATTTTTACCGATGCGGGCGTCAAAGCCATTTTTGTGGCCGATAAGAACTTGTTTGATAAGGTGAAAGAGGCCACGGCGGGGCTACCCATTCCGCCCGCTAATGTCTTCACGTTTGAGAAAGTTGACGGAGCACGCCACTTCGATGAGTTGCTGGCGCTGGGCCGCCAGGGTGACCCCGCCGACCTGGAGCCACTGAAAGCCGCCGTGCGGCCCAACGACCTGCTCACGCTCATCTATACCAGCGGCACTACCGGCAAACCCAAAGGCGTCATGCTCAGCCACGATAACCTGCTCAGCAACTGCCGCAACTCGTCGTCGGCCGTGCCCGTGGGCAAAGACGACAAAGCTCTGAGCTTCTTACCCTTGTGCCACATCTTCGAGCGCATGGTAACGTATCTTTATATGATTCACGGTGTGAGCATCTACTACGCCGAGAGCATGGAAACCATTGCCGACAACCTGCGCGAAGTGCACCCCAGCATTTTCACCACCGTGCCGCGCCTGCTGGAGAAAGTGTACGACCGCATCGTAGCCAAGGGCCACGAGCAAACCGGCATCAAGCACAAGCTCTTCTTCTGGGCCCTGGATTTGGGCCTGAAATACGACACTCAGAAAGACCAGGGCTTCGTATACAATACCGAGCTGGCGCTGGCCAACAAGCTTATTTTCAATAAGTGGCGTGAGGCGCTGGGCGGCAACCTGCGCTGCATCGTGAGCGGCGGCGGGGCCTTGCAGCCGCGCCTGGCGCGGGTGTTCTGGGCGGCGGGCATCCGGGTGATGGAGGGCTACGGCCTCACCGAGACCTCGCCCGTGATTGCGGTGAATGGCTACGAGCGCGAAAACAACATGATTGGCGCGGTGGGCCCGCTCATCGACAATATGGAGGTGAAAATTGCCGCCGATGGCGAAATTCTGACCAAGTCGGCCTCCGTAATGCTGGGCTACTACAATAAGCCCGAGCAAACGGCCGAGACTATTGACGCGGATGGCTGGTTTCATACCGGCGATATCGGCGAATTCGTGAACGGCCGCTTTTTGAAAATTACCGACCGCAAGAAGGAGATGTTCAAGACCAGCGGCGGCAAGTACATTGCGCCGCAAGTCATTGAGAATAAGATGAAAGAAGACCCGCTCATCGAGCAGATGATGGTAGTTGGAGCCGACCAGAAGTTTCCCGGCGCGCTCATCATCCCCGCTTTTGATGAGCTAAAAAAGTGGGCGGCCAAAAACGGCGTCGCGGCCAATTCGAACGCCGACCTGGTGAAGGATGAGCAAGTGGTTCAGCTTTACCACGACTTGGTTTTGAAGTACAACCAAGGCTTTGCGCAGTGGGAACAGGTCAAGAAATCGGTGCTCCTACCCGAGCAGTGGACGGTGGAAAGCGGCGAGATGACGCCTACCATGAAGGTGAAGCGCAAAGTGATAACTGAGAACAATAAGGAGGTGATTGAGGGCTTGTACAAGTAGCGTAGGGTAGGCTTTAGCCTGTCGGCAACAGTCCCACATTTGGCCAGCCGGCGGCAGGCTAAAGCCTACCCTACCCTTCTTCAATTAGTATGCAAGCCTAACAAATTTCTTCGTATGTTTACCGCACTTTCGCTGCGATATGAAACCCGAAGAGACCGTCGATTATAATATTAAAGTGGCCTGGCACGCGATTTCGCGCATGTACAACACGCAGGCTGCCCGCTACGACATTACCACGAGTATTGGCTTCGTGCTGCTCAACATTGACCAGGAACTGGGCACGCCGGCCACTAAAATCGCGCCGCTGCTGGGCCTCGAAACCCGCTCGCTCACGCGCATTTTGCGCAGCATGGAGGAGAAGGGCCTGATTTATAAGCAGGCCGACACCCAGGATAAGCGCTCGGTGCGCATCTTCCTGACCGAGCTGGGCCTGGAAAAGAAGGAGGTTTCGCGCCAGACGGTGCGGCATTTCAACCTGAAAGTGCGCGAGAAAATCCCACAGAGCCAGCTCGATACCTTTTTTAAGGTCGCCAGCCAGATTACGAGCATGATTGAGGGCAAGACGCTCTTTGACGACTTTGAGCTGAAGCCGTTGCGCAAGGAGGCCCCGGCGCAATAACATTCGATTGTCATGCTGACGAAGGAAGCATCTTATCACGGCCGCCTTCCGTCAGCTCACTAATTCCCACCCAATCGAGCGGCGCGAGCGTGATAAGGTCCTTCGCTGCGCTCAGGATGACAGATTAAATTCCATGAAACGTATCATCAAGAAAGTTGCCGTGCTGGGCTCGGGCGTGATGGGTTCGCGCATTGCCTGCCACTTCGCCAACATCGGCGTGCCGGTGCTGCTGCTCGACATCGCGCCCCAAGAGCTGACGGCCGACGAGGAGAAAAAAGGGCTGAAGCTGGACGCGCCCGCCGTGCGCAACCGTATCGTAAACAGCGCTTTGCAGGCCGCCGTGGTGGCCAACCCGTCGCCGCTCTACCGCAAGAGCGAGGTGAGCCGCATCAAGACCGGCAACTTCGATGACAACCTGAAGGAAATCGCGTCGTGTGACTGGGTGATTGAGGTAGTCGTGGAGCGGCTCGACATTAAAAAGAGTCTTTACGAGCGCGTAGAGCAGTTTCGCAAGAAGGGCACGCTCATCACGAGCAACACCAGCGGCATCCCGATTCACCTGCTGGCCGAGGGCCGCTCGGAGGATTTCCAGGAGAATTTCGCGGGCACCCACTTCTTCAACCCGCCGCGCTATTTGAAGCTGCTCGAAATCATCCCTACCCCCGACACCAAGCCGGAAGTGATTGATTTTCTGCTGCACTACGGCGACCTGTACCTGGGCAAGACTGTCGTGCTAGCCAAGGACACGCCCGGCTTCATCGCCAACCGCGTGGGCGTTTTTGCCCTGCTCGACGCCATGCAGACCATGCAGAAGCTGGGCCTGACGGTGGAGGAAACCGACAAGCTCACCGGCCCGGTTATCGGCCACGCCAAGTCGGCCACGCTGCGCACCTCCGACGTGGTGGGGCTGGACACAACAATCAACGTGGCCAACGGCCTGGCCCAGGGCCTGCCGAATGATGAGGCCAAAGACGTATTCGTGCTGCCTGATTTCGTGAAGAAAATGGGCGAGAATAAGTGGCTGGGCGACAAAACCGGCCAGGGCTTCTACAAGAAAGTGAAGGACGAGGGCGGCAAGTCGGAAATCCACGCCCTGGACCTCAATACGCTGGAGTACAAGCCTTCGCAGAAGGTAAAGTTTGCCACGCTGGAACTGACCAAGAGCATCGACAAGCTGGCCGACCGCTTCCAGGTGCTGGTGGGGGGTAGGGACAAGGCGGGCGAATTTTACCGCCTGAGCTTCGGCAGCCTCTTCGCCTACGTGAGCAACCGAGTACCCGAAATCGCCGACCAGCTTTATAAGATTGACGACGCGCTGCGCGCCGGCTTCGGCTGGGAGCTGGGGCCGTTTGAAACCTGGGACGCGCTGGGCGTGCCGGTCGGCATCGAGCTGGCCAAGGCCGCCGGGCGCAGCATAGCGCCGTGGGTAGAGGAAATGCTGGCCGCTGGTAGCCAGACCTTTTACAAGGTGGAGAACGGCACGCGCAAGTTTTACGACAAGGAAAGCCAGCAGTACCAGCCGGTGGCGGGGGTAGAGAACTTTATCATTCTCGACAACCTGCGGGCCAGTGGCAAGGTGCTGTGGAAAAACGCCGGCGCGTCGGTTATCGACCTCGGCGACGGCATCCTGAACGTGGAGTTTCACTCCAAGATGAATTCGCTCGGCACCGACGTGATTCAGGGCCTGTTGAAGGGGGTAGAGCTGGCCGAAGCCGGCTACCGCGGCCTCGTGGTGGGCAACGATGCGCCGAACTTCTCGGCCGGCGCCAACCTGGGCCTCGTGTACATGCAGGCCCTGGAGCAGGAGTTTGACGAGCTGAATATGATGATTCAGCAGTTTCAGCAGGCCATGATGCGGATGCGCTACAGCAGCATTCCGGTGGTGGGCACGCCGCACGGCCTCACGCTGGGCGGCGGCTGCGAGCTCAACCTGCACTGCGACCGCGTGGTAGCCTCGGCCGAGTCGTACATCGGCCTCGTGGAATTCGGCGTGGGCCTGATACCGGGCGGCGGCGGCACCAAGGAAATGACGCTGCGTACCGCCGCCAAGTACGAGGAAGGCGAGCCGGAATTCAACCTGCTGCGCAACACCTACATGACCATCAGCACGGCCAAGGTTTCGACCTCGGCCGCCGAGGCGTTCGACCTGGGCTTCCTGCGCCGGGGCGACGAGGTGGTGGTGAACCCCAACCGCGTAATCGCCCAGGCCAGGGCCGCCGCCATCGAGCTGGCCGATGCCGGCTACTCGCAGCCCAGTCAGAAAACCAACATCAAGGTGCACGGCAAGGGCGCGCTGGCCATGTTCAAAACGGGGGTGTACGCCATGAAAGAGGGCAAGTATATCTCCGCGCATGACCAGCTCATCGCCGACAAGCTCGCCTACGTGATGTGCGGCGGCGACCTCTCTTCCCCTACCGAGGTGAGCGAGCAGTACCTGCTGGATTTGGAGCGCGAGGCATTCCTCTCACTCTGCGGCGAGCGCAAGACGCTGGAGCGGATTCAGTCGATTCTCACCACTGGTAAACCCCTTCGTAATTAATTGATTTAGCGCAGGGTTTCGCGAAGTTGGCAGAGTTCCGCAAAGGCGAAAAACTCCGCGAAACTCTGCCAACTTCGCGAAACTCTGCGCTAAAAAAATCCCACCCTAGTATTATGGCTAATACCGCATATATCGTGGCCGGCTACCGCACGGCCGTTGGCAAAGCGCCGCGTGGCGTCTTCCGTTTCACCCGTCCCGATGACCTGGCAGCCGAGGTTATCAAGCACCTCGTGAAGTCGGTGCCCGCGCTCGACCCGAGCCGCGTCGATGACGTGATAGTAGGCAACGCCGTGCCCGAGGCCGAGCAGGGCCTGCAAATGGGCCGCCTCATCTCGCTGCTGGCGCTGCCCATCAACGTGCCGGGCCTCATTGTGAACCGCTACTGCGGCTCGGGCGTCGAAACCATCGCGATGGCGGTGGGTAAGATTTCCGCTGGCATGGCCGACTGCATCATCGCGGGCGGCACCGAGAGCATGAGCATGGTGCCCACCGTGGGCTGGAAAACCGTGCCCAACTACAAGCTAGCCACCGAGCACCCCGACTACTACATGGGCATGGGCCTCACCGCCGAAGCCGTGGCCCAGGACTACAAAATCAGCCGCCAGGACCAGGACGAGTTCTCTTACCAGTCGCACCAGAAGGCCATCAAGGCCATCAAGGACGGTAAATTTACCAAGAGCATCGTGCCCATTGCGGTGGAAGAAACCTACCTCGACCAGGCCACGGGCAAGAAGAAAAACCGCTCCTACGTGGTCGATACCGACGAAGGCCCGCGCGCCGATACCTCGATTGAGGCGCTGGCGAAGCTGCGCCCCGTGTTCGCCGCCAACGGCAGCGTAACGGCCGGCAACTCATCGCAAACCTCCGATGGCGCGGCCTTCGTGCTGGTGATGAGCGAGCGCATGGTGAAGGAGCTAAACCTGGAGCCCATCGCGCGCATGGTCACCTACGCCACCGAGGGCGTAGCCCCGCGCATCATGGGCATGGGCCCGATTGCCGCCGTGCCGAAAGCCCTGCGCCAGGCCGGCATGAAGCTGGACGACATCGACTTAATCGAGCTGAACGAAGCCTTCGCTTCGCAGTCGCTGGCCGTGGTGCGCGAACTCGGCATCAACACCGAGAAGCTGAACGTGAACGGCGGTGCCATCGCGCTGGGCCACCCGCTGGGCTGCTCGGGCGCCAAGCTCTCCATTCAGCTTTTAGACGAGCTGCGCGACCGGGGCCAGAAATACGGCATCGTGACTGCCTGCGTGGGCGGCGGTCAGGGCGTGGCGGGGATTTATGAGCTGCTGAAGTAGGCCCTACCCCCGTCTGTTTCGTCCGTCATGCTGACAAAGGAAGCATCTCATCAGGTTTGTTTACCTGTTGTGCTGCCCTGGCAAGATGCTTCCTTCGTCAGTATAACAGCCGATTTTTTAGCCGAAATCATGAAAAAGCGACTGCGCAAGAAGCTGCGGCTTTGGGAGTTTCAAAGAACCGGCTTTTCAATAGGCCTTTACCTAACGTTTCCCACTGACGATACTAAAAGCTCTCATCCCTTCTGGCGCAAGCTGACGGCTTTTGTTGAATCAAATGGCTTGTATGTTGAAGGGGCGATAAACGACTTCTCAATTTTCACTAACTACAATAAGATTCCTATTCCATCAATTAAGGAATCTGACCGTTATTTAATCAGGGATTGGCTACGGCAACAACCCGAAGTAGAAAACTTTAGAATAGGCCCGCCCACTATAGACTGGCACCCTTTCTTTCACTAACCAAGCTGAATTGATAAAACCCCGTTCAATCGGGGTTTTCTTTCTATTAAATAGTCGGCACGCCTAACATTTTTTACTTATCTTGCAACACCAAAACGGCCGACTCTTTGTTGGCTAATTACGCGGCAAGCCTAACAGTTTACACTCCCACCTTACTCACACACCATCATGGAAGTATCGAACAAAGCCGTCGTGAAAGGCGGCGAATTCATCATCAAGCCTACTGAGGCTCAAGACGTTTTCACGCCCGCCGACTTCACGGAGGAGCAGAACATGATGTACCAGACCTGCGTGGACTTCGTGGCCGCCGAGGTACACCCGCTGCTGGAGCGCCTCGACAACCACGAGGAAGGCCTCATGCGCGGCCTGATGGAGAAAGCCGGCCAACTCGGCCTGTTTGGGGTAAGTGTGCCGGAGCAGTTTGGTGGCCTCGACATGGACTTCCCGACCGCGTTGCGCGTGACAGAGGGGGTAGGCGGCGGCAACTCGTTTCCGGTAGCCTTCGCGGCGCACACGGGCATTGCCCTGCTGCCGATTCTGTATTTCGGCACCGATGCGCAAAAGCAGAAATACATCCCCGGCCTCACCGATGGCACCCTGATGGGCGCCTACTGCCTCACCGAGCCCGGCTCGGGTTCCGACGCGCTGGGCGCGAAGACTAAGGCCGTGCTGAACGCAGAAGGCACGCACTACGTGCTGAACGGCCAGAAAATGTGGATTACCAACGCTGGCTTTGCCGACGTGTTCATTGTGTTTGCCAAGATTGACGGCGAGCAGTTCACCGGCTTCATTGTGGACAAGGACACGCCCGGCCTTAGCCTCGGCAACGAGGAGCACAAGATGGGTATCCGCGGTTCGTCGACGCGCCAAGTATTTTTGAGCGACGCGCAAGTGCCCAAGGAAAACGTGCTGGGCGAGATTGGCAAAGGCCACCTCATTGCCTTTAACGTGCTGAATATCGGACGCGTTAAGCTAGCGGCGGCTTGCCTGGGCGGCGCCAAGGCCACGGCTACACAGAGCGTGAAGTATGCCAATGAGCGCGTGCAGTTCAAGCTGCCCATCTCGAAGTTTGGCGCGATTCGCTACAAGCTGGCGCAGCAGGCCATTCGGATGTACGCCGTGGAGTCGGCTATCTACCGCGCCGGCGAAGATATTTACCGCAAGGAGCAGGAGCTGTTGGCCAGCGGCCTCGGTACCAACGAAGCCTTGCTGGGGGCGGCCCGCGAGTTTGCCGTAGAGTGCGCCATTCTGAAAGTAGAAGGCTCCGAAGTGCTTGACTACGTGACGGATGAAGGCGTGCAGATTTATGGCGGCTACGGCTTCTCGGCCGACTACCCGATGGACCGCAACTACCGCGACTCACGCATCAACCGGATTTTTGAGGGCACCAACGAAATCAACCGGATGCTGGCCGTGGACATGATTTTGAAGAAGGGTCTGAAGGGCGAAATCGACCTCATGGGCCCGGCCCAGGCCGTGCAGCAGGAGCTGATGAGCATTCCGAGCATGGGCGAGAGCGACGATTCGGCCTTCGCCAGCGAGAAGAAAGCCATCGCCAACATGAAGAAGGCCATCCTGATGGTGGCCGGCACGGCCGTGCAGAAGTACATGAACTCGCTCGCCAAGGAGCAGGAGGTATTGATGAACATCGCCGACATGGCCATCAAAACCTACACCGCCGAAAGCACCTTGCTGCGCGTAGAAAAGGAAATTGCCGCCAAAGGCGAAGAAGCCCTGGCCCAGCAGCTCGACATGGCCCGCGTGTACCTCTCCGATGCCATTGACCTGGTGGAGAAATCGGGCCGCGAAGCCATCGCCAGCATGACCGAAGGCGACGAGCAGCGCCTGATGAGCATGGGCCTCAAGCGCTTCACCAAGCCTGACCTCTTCAACGTGAAGGATGCCCGCCGCCGCGTGGCCGCCAAGCTCATCGAAGCCAACGAATACTGCTACTAGACCGCAGATTCAAACGGATTAAACGGATTTCGCAGATACGCCGCTAGCGCGGCTGACTACCAATTAACGCCAATAGAAAAGGCTGCTCTTGCGAGCAGCCTTTTCTATTGTACCCTTTTATTCATCCGAGTATCCAGCCAGTATTTGCCCAAAAAAGCCAGCCGCGGTAGCGGCGTATCAGCGAAATCCGTTTAATCCGTTTGAATCTGCGGTCTATTTGAGCTTGACTTCGTTTAGCTGGAGCGCTGCCGATTTTTTGCTGGGGCGACTTACGCCGATAATAGTTTTTGGCCCGAGCCACGTCGTGAAGTCTTTGACATAGGCAAGCTGCTGGTCATTGGCTACGTTGAGTTTGAGGCGCTGCGGGGCACTGATGACGCCCGTGGGCACCTGCACGTGGCGCAGGTAGAGGTCCGACTTGCCGCCAATAGCTTCGAGCGTTAAAAGCTGTAGGTCTTCCCCAAAAACGGCGGCCCGGTAGCCGATACCGGTGTAGCTGTCGATGGGCGGCGCTACCTGGTCTTTGGCTACAATGAGGTGCCAGGTGGGGGTAAGGAACGGACTGTAGCCGAACAGGTACAGCTCGCGGGCATGCACCGGCAACTCGGGGCCACCCTCCTCAAAATGACGCTCGGCGATGACTACCAGATTTTTACCTTCAGTCAGGAACATATCACCTAAGTAAACGTCGGCCAGCCGCTTAGCTTCGGCCCCAGTGGCCTTGCTCACCTCCGTTAGGAAAGCCGGAGCGAAGGGTAATTCCTCCGCTAATTTGAGTTGGCTGGCCTCAAAATCGAAGCGCACGGCCTTCAGGCCGCTCAGGTCGCCGGTGTTGTAGTTGGCGCAGAGCGCCACGGCATAGAGCTGGCCATCAGGCTGGAGCGTAAACTTCGCATCGCGAATAGTAATGGGCTGGCCGCCAAACGTGCCGCCCACCGGAATGCCCATCACCGGAATGGCGGTGGCTACGCCCACCCGGTCGGGGGTAGGGGGGTAGCGGCGGGCAGTCAGCTTTTTCATGCCATCGCCGAGCAGCGTCACGTACTGCGTGCCATCGTTGGCGAGCAGGATATTGGGCGAGAAAAAGTCGCCCTGGTCGCGAAAATCATAGGTCCGCTCCAGGATTTTGTTCAATTTCTGGTCGTAGAGCGTGCCCTGCATACTGCGCACCTGCTCGTCGCGGGTGGCGTAGCGGAAGGCCAGCAGGCGGTTGCCATCGGGCGAGAGGCGCACGCCGGGGCGGCGGTCGCGGGTGCCAGCAGTTATCATCACCACGGGCGTACCCTTTTGCCCGCTACCCAGGGCCACGGGCTGCACCGTCAGGCTCTGGCCGCTTTCTTCGGCGTGATGCACCACTACCCAGGCCTGCTCGGCGCTGCGACCGAAGGCTTCTATCGTTTCGCCGGGCGCTACGGGCAGGGTAGTGCTCCACTGCCTCTTGAGGTCGGCATCGTAGCGCTCCACGGCGTAGGCACTCCCACTTTGGTGAGCCAGGATTACGAAGCCGCTGCCGTCGGCCAGAGGCAACGTTTTTTGCGGCACTCGCTGATTATACCGGTCTTCGCCCTGCTCGGGCAAGTAGCTAAACGGTGCCGCCTTGGTTTTTTGGGCATGAGCCGGCAGTACTACGCTACCCATACTACTTAGGGCTAGAAGAACTACACCAATTGAAAAACGCATAAACTGAACGGTAACTAAAAGGGATACCTGCTACCCCGAAAGCCCAAAAATACCTTTGTCAAGGCAAGTTATACTTGTCACGAAGTGGGCTGCGCGTGGAGACTATGGTATTTGCGGGTTGGTAGGGACGCGAGGTCGTGCCCAAACTCGGGAAGCCGGGAGAAAAAGCCGCGCACAGCTTGGCGGAACTCGCCTGTGGGGCGGTAGAAAGTCGTGTTGATAATCTTCTGGCGCAACTACTTCCCCAGGCGCGCCATCAGGTTCAGCTTGGGCGAGTAGGGCGGTAAAAACACCTGCACGAGGGGCTTATCGGTCAGCCACGCCCGCAACTCTTTGCTCTTGTAGTAGCGGGCGTTGTCACAGACCACGTAAATGCACGCTTTGTCGGGATGAGCCACTAACAATTTCTCCCATAAGCATCTCGTGCTCTGCGCGTTCACGCAGTCCATCTCGTCCAGCAGCACCTGCGTCGGGTTATAAGCCTTCAGGGCCGCGTTCAGGTTCACCCACTCCCGGCCGCTGACGGTGAGCAGCGGGTGCTGCTGGCCCACGGCGCACCAGGCGCGGGTGCAGCGCGTGTTGTGGGTGGGGTGGGCCGCATCGGCATAGTAGAGCACGGCCTGTCCCCGCTCGACGTGGGCTTCGGGCACGGCCAGTTCCTGCAAAAAGGCCTGTTGCTCGTCGGCCTCCGCCTGGCAGGGCACGGGCGTGGTCAGCTTGTGGGTAAAGCCCAGCCGGTGCAGGAGTTCCGTCAAGCCCGAAACCGGATACGCTACCCCGTAGGTGGCGGCCACCCAGGCCTGTAGGGCTTTTACGTCGGTGTAGAGCCGGGTAGTGACCTCGTGGCAGAGGCCCGCGGGTTGGGCGCTGCTCAGCAGGCCCCAGTAGCCGGGGCGCTCGTTGAGCAGGTACCGGGCCAGCCCCAGGTCGGTGAAGGCCCGCGCGTAGCGGTACACGGTGGCCTCGTCCAGGCCCAGCGCCTCGACCACGCTACCCACCGGCCAGCCGCTGTCGAGCATGAGCACCACCGTGACCTTGACGTAGCCCGCCTCATCGCGCCGCTGCTTTTGCACCTGCCGCAAGGCGCGCCGTTCGGAGTCTGTCAACGCCAACTTCATAAGGCAAGTTTAGTACTTTTCTTCCACTACTTTGGCAACTCACTTCCTGACGAGTATAGCTCTACTTTGGCAGGTTAGAGCCCGGAGTGTTGGGCGTAAACTTAGGGGATGGAATTGCCGATTACTGAAAAAAGCGGAGGCTTACGTGGCCAGCTACGCCCCGTTATTCCGGTCACGCTTGCACGGCCGGTTGGCGCACTGTCAGCAGTATTTCAAAGGCTTATTTCACGCTTGCCGGAGCACTGTGGAACGCATGAACGAACGCCTGCCCGATTCGAGCTATGATGCGCTGCATCACTTTATCAGCGAGTCCACCTGGGACAGGCAGGCCGTGATGGACGAAGTGGCCCGGCGGGTGCAGGTCAGCCTGGCTTCGGTGGCCGGCGAACAGGGGCTGTTGCTGGATGAGTGCGGCTGGGAGAAAGCGGGTAGCAAGAGCGCAGGCGTGGCCCGGCAGTACATCAGGCAGGTGGGCAAGGTCAGCAACAGACAGGTGGGCGTGTTTGCCGTCTTAAGCCGGGGCACCTCAGCCGGGCTCGTGGGCGGGCAGCTCTACCTGCCCGAGGCGTGGTGCGCCGACGCGGCCCGCTGCACCCAGGCCCGCATACCAGGCGCGGCCCAGGCCTACGGTAGTAAGCCCGCGTTGGCAGCCCTGCTCGTTGAGCGCCTGCTAGACCCCGGCCTGGTGCGGGCGGACTGAGTGGGCGGCGACGTGGCTTACGGCAACTCGCCCGCCCTGCGCCAGGGCTCGCAGCAGCGCGGCCAGGCGTATGTGCTCGACGTGGGGCCGGGGCTACAGCTCTATCTAGCCGACTCAACCCCAGCCAGCGCCCCGGCCTGGTCGAGCGGGGGCCGGCCCCCGCGCCGGGCGCAGCCCTGGCCCTGCCGCAGGTAGCGGCGCAAGTGCCAGCCCCCACCTGGCAGCCAGTGACCTACCGGCCGGGCCAGAAGGGACCATCGGTGCGGCAGGCCGTGTTGCTGCCGGTCTGGCGCTGGGAGCGCGGCGAGGCGGCGCAGGCACAGCCCCGGCACCTGCTCATTTTCCGCGAACTCGATGGCACCCAGGTCAAGTATAGCCTGTGCTACACCCCGCCGGGGGCCTGGGCGCTGGGCGTGGGGCCGGCGCTCTACCGGCAGATGCAGCGCTACTGGATGGAGCGCGTCTTCCAGGAAGCCAAGCAGCAGTTAGGCCTACATCAGAACCAAACGCGCTCCTGGCCCGCCGGGCAGCACCACGTCGCCCTGACCATGATGGCCTTGCACCTGTTGCTGGACACTCAACTGCGTGAGCGCGAAACGATTCCTAACCTCTCCTTTGCTAGCTAGGGGCATTGCACCAAACGCACAGTTAGCGTTTTTAATGGCTGGGCTAAAAAAGCAGACCTTCGATTGCAGCATCTGAGAAAACTGCTGCACCAGGAGGAGGCCCTGCCCGCTGCCCTGCACCGACGAGCACTGGCCAACACCCCTAAACTGCCAAAACAATCGCCTCCCTAACCTGCCAAAGTAGAGTTAGTTAGTACGTGCTTATCGCTCACTACCCAGCCACTCAGCAAAGCAACCGTAACTTTATCTGTTGAAGCCAGTATTTTCCGCCTTTTGAGTGTCTGGCGCAACTATTATTTTGTCCAATCGTTCAAGGGGCGAACCTTAAAAAATAATATTCCTTATCGCTGTTACTTCCATTCCCACCCAATTTTCTCTTTTTGCATATTTAATAAGAAACTGCTAACTGGCACCTGCTTTGAGGTGGTACGTGCCGCCACCCGCACCTTATGAAATCATTCCTTAAAATCGGCTCGCTTTTCGCGCTTATCGTAGCCGGCCGCTATATGCAGCTGACTACCCCCGCTGCCACCGTTGGCCTGGCCAAACCACCCGTACAGATTTTTGCTTCCGATACTACTACCATGACGTTGGCGCGCTACCTAAATGAGCAGTCTGCTACGGCTACTCCAGTCAGCCAGCGAGAGGCCGCCCAGCCCACTACCTGGTTCTAACGGTGCCAAGCGGTTTCTTATAAAGAAATCGCTTTTTTTATGCACATTTCCAAGTCAGCTGATACGGCTCCAGTTTACGGCCGTAGCCGGCAGGCTTTCGATGTGCCTTCGAATATTACCATGCGCGGGCCGCGCCAGCTCGGGGTCCTCGTTGAGGATGGCCTGGGCGGCGGCCCGGCTCTCGGTGAGGATGCGGCCATCCTTGGCCAGGTCGGCGATTAGCAAATCGAGGACCCCGCTTTGCTGGGTGCCCATGAGGTCGCCAGGGCCGCGCAGCTTCAGGTCAATGTCGGCTATTTCAAAGCCGTTATTGGTCCGCACCATCGTTTCGAGGCGGGTACGGCTGTCCTTGCTCAGCTTGTAGCCCGTCATCAGGATGCAGTAGCTCTGGTCGGCGCCGCGCCCTACCCTCCCCCGCAGCTGGTGAAGCTGCGACAGGCCAAAACGCTCGGCGCTCTCGATTATCATCACGGAGGCGTTGGGCACGTTCACCCCGACTTCAATAACGGTGGTGGCCACCATTATCTGGGTTTCCTGCTTCACGAAGCGCGCCATTTCGAAATCTTTTTCCTCGGCCTTCATGCGGCCGTGCACGATGCTGATTTGCAGGTCGGGAAAGGCCCGGCTCACACTCTCGTAGCCATCGGTCAGGTCTTTATAATCCAGCGTTTCGCTCTCCTCAATGAGCGGATACACGATGTATATCTGCCGGCCCAGCGCTACCTGGTCGCGCACGAACTGAAACACTTTCAGGCGGTTAGCGTCGTAGCGGTGCACCGTTACGATGGGTTTGCGGCCGGCGGGCAGCTCGTCAATCACGCTCACGTCGAGGTCGCCGTAGAGCGTCATGGCCAGCGTACGCGGGATGGGCGTGGCCGTCATCACCAGCACGTGCGGAATTACGTAGGGGTTTTTCTGCCACAGCCTGGAGCGCTGCGCCACCCCAAAGCGGTGCTGCTCGTCCATGATGGTCAGGCCCAGGTTGCGGAACTGCACCACGTCTTCGAGCAGGGCGTGGGTACCCACCAGCATCTGCATGGTGCCGTCGCGCAGCTGCTCGTGCAGGACGCGCCGCTGGGCGGTGCGCGTGCTGCCCGTGAGCTTGCCCAGGTTGAGGCCCAGCAGGTCGGCATACACTTTCAGGCCCTGGTAGTGCTGGTCGGCCAGGATTTCGGTGGGCGCCATCAGGCAGCTTTGGGCGCCGTTGTCGGCGGCCATCAACATCGAGATAAAGGCCACGATGGTCTTGCCCGAGCCCACGTCGCCTTGCAGCAAGCGGTTCATCTGCTGGCCGTTGCAGAAGTCCTTGTAAATCTCGTGGATAACCCGCTTTTGCGCGCCCGTGAGGTCGAAGGGCATCACGTTTTTATAGAAATGCACCAGCGTGGGCACCTCACTAAAAATCTGGCCCGCCAGCGTCACCTTGCGCTGGTCCTTCTGGCGCAGCAGCTTGAGCTGGATGTAGAAAAGCTCCTCAAACTTGAGCCGGAACCGCGCCTTTTCGAGCAGCTCGGGCGACTGCGGGAAGTGAATCTGCTGCAAGGCCGTGGCCTTGTCGAGCAGCGCGTACTGCTGGATAAGGTCGGGCGACAACGTCTCCGTTACGTGGGGTAGGGCGATTTTGAGCAGGTCGCCCACCATCCGCATTATCGCCTTGCTGTCGATGCGGTGGTAGTTTTTGAGCTTCTCGCTGGTGTTGTACACCGGCTGCAAAAAGCTCTGGCCGGGCTTCTGCTCACTCACTTCCTCCAGGTCGGGGTGCGCCATCTGGGGCCGGCCGTTGAACATCGTCGGCTTGCCAAATACGATATATTCCTGGTGGTTTTTGATAACCTTTTCCAGGTAATTCACGCCCTTAAACCACACTACTTCCAGCTCGCCGCTGGCGTCGCCTACTTTGGCTACGAGGCGTTTCTTGGGCCCCTCCCCTATTACTTCCCTACCCCTCAAAATTCCCTTCACCTGCACGTAAGGTAACTCATCGTGCAGGTCCACAATATTGTAGAACTGGGTACGGTCGAGGTAGCGAAAGGGGTAGCGCTGAATCAGGTCGCCGTAGGTAAACAGGCCCAGCTCCTTGCCCAGCAGCTGCGCCCGTTGCAGGCCTACCCCCCGCAAATATTCCAGCTTCGTTTGAAAAAAGTTACTCATTTCTGAAATAGAATGAGAGTAGTAGAACAGTAAAAAAGAACGTCATGCTTCATCTGGCGTCCGCTTGCCGAAGCATGACGTTCTGGCCTGTTAATTTACTTATACCTCAGCGTATTCAGCATCTGAATCATATCGTACTTCACGTACTCAATCACCGGGGCCAATGAGTCGTTAGCCGTGGCGGTGCGGAAATACAGCGCCGCCCGGAAGAAGTGCTTGGTGCTGTCAGTAGTATAAAACTGAAACTGGCTCGGCACCTCGCCTTCCAGCTCGAACACCGAAGCGCGCATTCCATTGGGCGTACGCAGGATTTTCTCCTCTATCGAAGTTGCCTTAATCTGGTGCTTGCCCGTGAGCTTGCGCGCATCCTCCATCATCTTATTGTAGAGCTGGCGGTTGCGCACCACATTGGTGTAGGTAATCTGGACATTGGCGTGCAGCTGGGGGTAGTACACGTTCAGCCAGTCGGGCTGCGCCATGTACGATGAATCACGCAATACCTTGGCGTACCGCGAGTACTCGAAGGTGTAGGGGTGGCCGGCCGGCAGCGCGCGGTAGCGGTGCGGCGGCAGGTCGATGCGGTTGTAGCCCTTGGGTTTGGGGGTGTAGTCGGGGGCCGACGAGCAGGCGGCCAGCGACCCGGCCGCCCCGCCCAGTGCCACTACCCAAACCCAGAATCGGGAGGTACTCATACTAGCTGGTAACGGAAGAAGCTCAAAGTTAGCAGGCTCCTACCCCGCCCAACGCCAAAAAGCCCCGGCTTGGTGCCGAGGCTTTGGCTTGGGGAGCGGTAGCGCCCACATTTTGGGCTTTAAAACGGCAACTGGTCCAGTTCCGGCTCCAGGCGCAGGCTCACGTTTTCGGCGGGGGTAGGGTTGGCCGCGTTAGCACCGGTGCCACCCGGCCGGCTGCCCAGCAGCGAGATTTCCTCCGCGATAATCTCGGTGATGTAGCGCGTCTGCTGGTCCTTATCCTGGTACTGGCGGGTGCGCAGCTTGCCTTCGATATACACCTGGCTGCCTTTTTTCAGGTATTTCTCGGCCAGCTCGGCCAGGCCGCGCCACGCCGAGATATTGTGCCACTCGGTACGCTCGACGCGGGTGCCCTGCTTGTCCTTGTAATACTCGTTGGTGGCCAGGGTGAAGTGCGCCACGCTGGTGCCGCCTTCCAAATGACGTACCTCGGGGTCTTTGCCCAGGTTACCCACCAAAATCACTTTATTTACGCCAGCCATAATCTTACGTTTTAATAACTTATTCGGCAGCCAACCACAGCTGCCATTGACGAGTTAAAGGTACGAACAATTTTTTACTTTTGCAAATTTTATTAGCAAAATAAACTAACTGCAATAGCCGCCTTTAATTGAGCACTGCGACAGGGGGTAGTGTTGTTGATAGGCAACGACTCTATTCTTTCGCTTTACTTATTCGCTGCCAGATATTTACTTATCAAAACAGGTTTAGGAAGCTCTTCTATTTCGGTCGCTGAATAGGCTTGCAAGCCCGTATCGCGTAGCGTGGCGGCTGGCAGGGCGGTTGCTAGCTCCACGGCATGAAAGCGCGCTTCCAGCTTCTGGTGGCTTAGTACGTGGCGCAGGGCCGGGGCCGGCCGGTCTTCGGCAACGCGGCGGGTATCGGGCTGGCCGCCCAGGGCTTCTACGTGGCGCAGTACCTCAGCGGCAGGTAGCTCGGCGCTGTCCGTTTCGGCCAGGGCAAAGTCGTAGAGGCCCTGCCAGATATCGCCGGCCGGGCGCGCTTTCAGGTACAACTGCCCGCCGTGGCGCAGCACCAGGTAGTGGAAGTAGCGGGTGCGCGCCGCCTTGGCCTTGCTCTTGACGGGTAGCAACGCCACCTGCCCGTGCTGAAAGGCCCAGCACTGGCTTTGCAGCGGGCAAAACAGGCAGTCGGGCTTGGCGGGCGTGCATTGCAAGGCCCCAAACTCCATGATGGCCTGATTGAACTCTGCCGCGTGGGCGGGGGGTAGGTGCAGGTCGGCCAGGGCCTGAAATTCTCGGCGCGAGCTAGGCGCCGCGATGTCAGAATGCAGGCCAAAAATTCGCGCTAAGACCCGAAACACGTTGCCATCGAGCACCGCCACTGCCTCATCGAAGGCAAAAGATGCGATGGCCGCCGCCGTGTAGGGCCCTACCCCCTTTAGCTGGCGCAAGCCGGCATAGGTGCTCGGAAAAGCGCCCCCAAAATCGGTCGCTACCTGCTGGGCGGTGTAGTGCATGTTGCGGGCCCTGGAATAGTAGCCCAGGCCCTGCCAGTGGCGCAGCACTTCCTGCTCAGGCGCGGCGGCCAGGTCTTGCACGGTGGGGTAGGAAGCCAGAAAATCAAGGTAATACGGCAAGCCTTGCGCCACGCGGGTTTGCTGGAGAATAACTTCGGAGAGCCAAATAGCGTAGGGGTCGCGAGTACCGCGCCACGGCAAATCGCGCCGGTGGCGCGGGTACCAAGTCAGCAAGGCTGAGGCTAGAAATGGATTGGAGGGAACCGAGTCCGTAACAGATGCAGTTTTAAGCAAAATAATGAGTAATAATATTTTGACCAAAGAGAAACTTGGAAGTTTCCATTGGCCGAACAAAGTTTAAGGAGTACCTTTGCGCTCCGTTTCGAATGGCGAACCTCTTACCGGGCAAGGAATTACGCCGAAAACGGTTGATTATCCGCCCGATATTTTTTTTCACTTTTAGTACCCCCCTTACCAACGTGACCAAAGCTGAGGTAATTTCCGAAATCTCGCAAAAAACCGGCATTGAGAAAGCCGATGTGCTGACGACCGTCGAAGCATTCTTCAAAGTAGTGAAGGATTCGATGACCGAAGGCCACAACATTTACGTGCGCGGCTTTGGCTCGTTCGTAAACAAAAAGCGGGCTCGCAAGGTAGCCCGTAACATCTCTAAAAACACGTCGCTCATCATCGACGAGCATTTTATCCCAAGCTTTAAGCCGAGCAAGACCTTCGTTGCCAAAATTAAGGGCAGCAAGAAAATCACTGGCGAATCTTCGGAGAAAGCCCCTAAGAAGGCTGCCAAAGGCACCAAAAAAGCCAAGGCTTAATTTTTAAGAACTTTGCGGTAGCGGAGCAATGAGGTGATAAGGGCGGACGGACTGGCCGCGAAGGCCTACCCCAACTCCTTCCTTATCACCTCATTGCTTACTACCCCTGGCTACTTTTTGGATGGCTTCCACTGCCCAAACCAGTCCGCATCAGCTGTTGCTGCTGGCCGGCGCCCTGGCGCTGGCGGGCGGACTGTACGCGCTGCCCAAGGGCATCGTTAAGCCCAAGGAAGGCAAGGCTGAGCTTCGGCAGGATGCCGCTCGCACCGCCACGCGCGACGGCGGGGGCATAGCTACCAACGGCTCGAAGGCTGATGCCTCCTCGGGCCCACGCCCGGCCGAAACCGGCACCGTAGCCGGGGAAACTGGTGCTACGGCCACTGCGCCTCATACCCAGGCCACCGCGGCCCAGCGCCAGGCGCTCAACACGCTACTGACGCAGTACCGCACGGCCTCGGCGGCTGACCGCCGCCAGGTAGCTACCACACTCGCCGCACGCTACACTACGGTGCAGCGTTTCGATAGTGCGGGCTACTACCTGGCTACGGTGGCCGCGGCGCAACCCAGCGAGAAGGCCTGGCAGCAAGCGGCTGACGCTTATTTTCAGGCGTACAGCTTTGCGGCCTCAGCCGAGCGCAAGAAAATGCTGGGCGACAAGGCGCGGGAGCTATACGACAAGGTGCTGGCAGCCAATCCTACTAATCTGGATGCCAAGACTAACCTCGGTATGGCTTACATGAGCAGCGACAACCCCGTGAAAGGAATTGGCCTGCTACGCGAGGTGCTGGAGCAAGACCCTAAGAACGAGAAAGTTCTCTACAACCTGGGCATTCTGGCCATCCAGAGCAACCAGTATGATAAAGCAGTAGAGCGCTTTTCGCAACTAGTGCAGGTCAACCCCAAGAACGTGGAAGGTCAGTTTTACCTTGGGGTATCGCTGGCCCGCACCAACCGGGGCGCCGCTGCCCGTGCCGCCTTCCAAAAAGCCAAGAGCCTCAGCGACGACCCGGCCCTGGCCGCGTCGGTAGACGAGGAACTGGCTAAACTCCGGAACTAACCCCTGCGCGTGGGTAACTGGCCGCCGAAGCGTTACTTTTACGCCCCCAAACCAGTAACCCGTTCTCAGGACTACTTCATATCTACCTCTTAATTCACCACGACAATGCCCTGCGGTAAGAAACGTAAACGCCATAAGATTGCCACCCACAAGCGCAAAAAGCGCCTGCGCAAAAACCGCCACAAGAAGAAGTAATCTTCTGACTTAGTGCGGAGTAAGGGGTAGGCAGCCGGCCGCTAGCGCGCCAGTCGCTTACCTATCTCTCACGTAGCCTCCGCCACGCGGACGACTACCGTGGTGTGCCGGGCTGCCCCTGTGGGGCAGTAGCCGTGGCTCGCGAGGGGAAGCTAGGACATACGTGGTCCTGGCTTCCCTTTTGCCGGGTTCGGGGCATTCTACCCCCTGTTCGGGGCCGGGCTGGCTACTTTAACTAATCTACTACGTTGAGCAATGAATTAATTATCAATTCGACCCCCGAAGGGGAACGGATTGCCTTGCTCCAGGATAAACGGCTGATTGAATACCACTTCGACCGTAACGACACCAACTACGCGGTAGGTGACATCTTCCTGGGTACCGTGCGTAAGGTGATGCCCGGCCTCAACGCGGCCTTCGTGGATATTGGCTCCGAAAAGGACGCCTTTTTGCACTACGGCGACTTGGGCGAGCAATTCCCCTCCCTCAACAAATGGGTAGGAAGCGTGATGAAGCACCAGGCCCAAAGTGCTGGCCTCGAAAACTTTAAGCTGGAGCCCGCTTTGGAAAAGGTGGGTAAGGCCGATAGCGTATTCAAGAAAGGCCAAAACCTGCTGGTGCAGGTGGTAAAGGAGCCGATTTCGACGAAAGGCCCGCGGGTAAGCACCGATATTTCGATGGCCGGCCGCTACCTGGTGCTGATGCCGTTCACGAATACCATCTCGGTATCGAAGAAAATCGTGAGCAAGGTTGAGCGCGACCGCCTCAAGCGCCTCATTGCCAGCATTAAGCCGGAGGGCTTCGGCGTCATCATCCGCACCGTGGCCGAGGGCCACGAGGTAGCCGAGCTCAACCGCGACATGCAGAGCATGGTGGACAACTGGAACACGCTCTACGAAAACCTGCGCAAAGGGCAGCCCCGCGATAAGATGCTGGGCGAGCTCGGCCGTACTTCTTCGATGCTGCGCGACATGCTGAACGAGTCATTTGACTCGATTGTCGTGGATACGCCGGGCCGCTTTGAGGAGATGAAGGAGTACGTGCAGAAAATCGCGCCGGATAAAATCGGCCTCGTAAAGCTGCACAATAACAAGGCTAAGGTGTTTGAGCACCTGGGCATTGAGAAGCAGCTGAAGACGCTGTTTGGCAAAACGGTGAGCGTGCCGGGCGGCGGCTACCTCGTTATTGAGCACACCGAGGCACTGCACGTTATTGACGTGAACTCGGGCTCGAAGAGCAACCAGGAAAACGACCAGGAGGCTACGGCCCTGATGATTAACCTGCTGGCCGCTAAGGAAGTGGCGCGCCAGCTGCGCCTGCGCGACATGGGCGGCATCATCGTGATTGACTTCATCGACATGCGCGCCGCGGAGAGCCGCAAGAAGGTAGAGGATGCGGTGTACCACATCATGAAGCAGGATAAGGCCAAGTTTACCATCCTGCCGCTCACCAAGTTTGGCCTGATGCAGATAACCCGGCAGCGGGTGCGCCCGGCCGAAACCATCGTGACCGGCGAGGTATGCCCCACCTGCGGCGGCACGGGTAAGATTTCGGCGTCCATCCAGGTGACGGACGAAATCGACAACAGCATTGATGACCTGCTGCTGAACCAGAATCAGAATGGCCTCACGCTCTACGTGCACCCCTTCCTGCACGCTTACTATACCAAAGGCTTGGTAAGCAAGCAGATGAAGTGGTATTTGAAATACTACAAGTGGGTGAAGGTGATGAAAGACACCGCCCTCGGCCTCACCGATTTCCGCATTGAGGACGAGCACGGCGAGCAGATTGAGCTGCACTCGGCTGCCGCCGCGATGGCGCGCGCCCAGGACCGCGAAGTAATCGCGGATTTTGCGGATTGAGCAGATTTCGCGGATTCAGATGTCAGCATTATTGCTACGGACATAAAAAAAGGTGCTTCGCTCGAAGCACCTTTTTTTATGTCCGTAGCCAGACTAAACGGTTAAAATTGTTACTCATTCGCGCCGCTCGCATCCGCGAAATCTGCTCAATCCGCAAAATCCGCGATTAAAATTTGAGGCCCAGGTCCAGCGCAACTACGCTATTTTTGATGCTTACGTCGCTGAAGCCCCGGTTTTTCTCGAAGTAGCGGTCGAGGTCTACCAGCCCGTGGTGGTAGCTGAGGCCAGCGAGCAGCTTAGTGCTTTGGCCCAGTTGATACTCGACTCCCAGGCCGCCGATGAGGTTGGCATCGACCGCGAAAACGTGGTCGGAAGCGTCGGTTTGGGAGTTACCGTTGTAGGGGTCGGTATAAAATTTATCGCCGTTGATGCGAGTGGACACGGGGAAAGCAACGGAGCCGCCTACCTGGAAATACACGCGGGTAGCCGGCGCGACTTCATTGGTGAAGAGCTTGAGGGTAGCGGGAATTTCGAGATATTGAATGGCCAGCTTTTGCGATACCCGAGGAAAAGGTGTTTGAGGAACTTTCAGATTGTATTCAGTATAAGCGATATTACCACCCTTACCCGTCAGAAAAAGCCCGGTATTAAACGCGTAGTTTTCCCCAAAAAAATAATCTACGAACACGCCACCACCAAAGCTAAGCTTACTTCCATCACTTTGAAAATTAGTGGTAGAAGGCGAGCTGGTGCGCAGAAAGGAGATGGAAGGCGATACCTTGAGGCCGATTTCGACCTGGGCGAAGGCGGCGGGAGCTACGGCCAGCGCCGCGAGGGTAAGCAATAGTTTTTTCATGAACAGGTGTGCAGATATTGAGTAGTGCGGAACGTGGCCCCGCGTGGGGAAAGTGTAATTTTGTGCGAAAATAGCTTCAGCTTGAAAGTATCTGCATTTATCACGGCGCTGAGCCTGGCCGCCGCGGGGCTGCTGGCCGGTTGCCAGCGCGACGCCGAAGAGGGTGGCTGCCGCCCCGACCCCGCCAGTGGCGCGCCCGCCGTGGCCCTACCCCTGCGCCACCTCGAAAGGTCCTTCTTCCAGATTAAGAATCCGGCCGAAGGGTTGCAGTTTATGCGCGCCAACCCGGTTTTCGCGCAATATTATTTGCAGGCGGGTCAGGCCCCGGCCGACACGCTGGCCAGGGCCCTGGCGCAGCTCGCGACCAACCCCGACCTGCAAAAGCTGAGCCAGCAAACGGCCACGGCCTTTGCCGACTCGGCGGCGCTGCGCCAGGATATGGCGGCCATGTTTGGGCGCGTCAAGTATTATTTCCCCGATTTTAAGGCACCGGCCGTGGCGGCTACCTACGTGAGCGGGCTGATGGGGAAGGATATTTTTATCAACGACAACTTGCTGGTGATTAGTCTGGACTGGTTTGCGGGGCCGCGGGCCAGCTACCGGCCCGACCTGCCGCAGTATATGCTGCGCCGCTACCGCCCCGCCAACGTGCTACCCACCCTGGCGCTGGCCGTGTCGAGCAAATACAATAAGCACCAGCTGACGGCCACTTCGATGCTCGACCAGATGGTGGACCAGGGCAAGCGCCTGTACTTCGCGGGCCGGGTGCTGCCCTGCACGCCCGACTCGCTGCTCATCGGCTACACGGGCAAGGAGCTGAAAAACGTGCGGTTTAACGAGGCGCGCATCTGGGGGCATTTCCTGGAGAATAACCTGCTGTATAGTACTACCCCTTTCGTGATTCAGAAGTACGTGGGGGAGCGACCCAACGTGCCCGAAATTGACCGCACCTGCCCCGGCCGCGTGGGCCAGTGGGTGGGCCTGCAAATCGTGCGCAAGTACATGAGCGACCATTCCGACGTATCGTTGGCCCAGCTCATGGCGCAGAAAGACGCCCAGCGCCTGCTCAACGACTCGCATTACCGACCCAAGAAATAATTATGAATGATGAATTAGGAATTGACTCGGTGAAGCAGTCTAGGATTTTGGGAAATCTAGAAGGGCGTCTTGCTTATCTGGCGTTTTTAGCAAAGCCCTAACCAGTCTCAATATTTCTGAGTATCAATTCCTCATTCTTAATTTATCATTCATAATTGAAAAATATGCACCTCGCGGTTTTCAGCCAGTACCACACCAGCCCCGACTGCCCGGCTACCAGCCGACACTACACGCTGCTGGCTGAAATTGCGCGGCACCACCGCGTGACGCTGCTCACTACCCCCGCCTGGCGGCCCCAGCAGCTGACGCACGAGTGGCCCTGGGTGCCGCCGGGCGTGGAGCTGCTGGAAGCCGATATTCCGTACGACAATAAGATGGGGCCGGCGCGGCGGGCGTTGGCGTTTGCGCGGTACGCGGCCTGGGCCGTGCGCGCGGGGCGGTGCCTGGCGCGGCCCGACGTGGTGTGGGGCATCAGCACGCCGCTCACGGCGGCCTGGGCAGCGGCGCGGGTGGCGCGGCACTGGCGGGTGCCGTGGGTATTTGAGGTGCAGGATTTGTGGCCCTCGTTTCCGGTGGCGATGGGGGCGGTACCCACGGCGCTGGCCCGGCAGCAGTTATTTGCGTTGGAGAAGCGGCTGTACCAAAGCGCCGCGCACATCGTGCCGCTCTCGCCCGATATGAGCGCCTACGTGGCCGGGCTGGGCATCGGCCCCGCCAAAATCACGACCCTGCTCAACGGCACCGACCTCGACCTGGCGGCCCGCCCTACCCCCCCCGTGGTGGCCGAGCTACGCCGGGCGCAGGGGCTGGCCGGCCAAAAGGTAGTGCTGTATGCCGGCACCTTTGGGCGGGCCAACGACATGCCCACGGTGGTGGCCGCCGCCGAGGCACTGGTAGCCGCCGACCCGGCCGCGACGTTTCTGTTTTTGGGTCACGGCTACTTCGCGCCGCTGGTGGCGGCGGCGGCGGCGCGCTGGCCGGGCCGCATCCGGCTGGTGGGTGGGCAGCCGCGCCACGCGGTATTTAGCTGGTTTGCGCTGGCCGACGTGGCGGTGGTGTCGTTTCTGGGCCTGCCGGTGCTCGATACCAACTCGCCAGCCAAGCTCTACGACGCGTTGGCCGTGGGCACGCCGGTAGTAGTGACCAATGCAGGCTGGACCAAAACGCTGGTGGAGCGGCATGGCTGCGGCTGGTACGTGCCGGCCGGCGATGCGGCGGCCCTGGCGGCGCGCCTGCTGGCCGTGCTGGCCGACCCTACCGGCACCGCGCAAGCTGGCGAGCGCGGCCGGGCGCTAGCGCGCATCGAGTTTGACCGCATACTTATAGCCCGGCAGATGCAGCGCATTCTGGAGCAAGCAGTTTCGCCCGGTCAACCATCTTAACGCAAAGAAGCCCAGCTGCAATTGCTTGCGGCTGAGCTTCTTTGCTTGCTAAATCAAGCGTTTACTTGATTTTAGTCTTTTTGCGGTTTGACTTTACCTTAGCATTAGCTGGGACCGTCATCGTGTTAGAATTATTCGGGTTAGCCGTTGTCGTGGTCGATTCTACCGTAGTCGAAGGCGGGGTAGCTGGCATCGGGTCCGTCGTCGTGGTGGTGGTAGTCGGCGTAGTGGTTGTCTGACGGGTAGTAGTCGTAGTCGTGCCAGTCTGGGCATTAGCCGAGAAAGCGCCGGCAGTCAACATGGCGGCAAGAATGAGCAGCTTTTTCATCTGAATGAGGATTTGCGTTAGAAAAGGAAAGGGAGGGGCAATAAGCCCGCTCCTGCGGGAATCCGCGTTGCCTTTAACGCAGCTTCACCCGCGAAGGTTGAGTTTTTAGCAAGTTGGGCCAGATTGTGGCTTTGGCCGTGGGCCATACTACTCGCTCGCTGCCTAAAGAGAATAAGCCCGCAACTTATTATTTCGTAGTATTGGTAGCCTTATCACTCCTCATCTACCAGCTATGAAATGGCTACCCTCCTTTGTAAAGCTTTTCCTGACTTTCGTAGCGGGCTTCGTGCTACAATTAGGCGCTAGTATAGCGGAAATGGAAAGCCTGGGCAACCCCACGCGCATGAGTATTTTCGGCGGGTTGCGGCTGCTGGGCTTGCTGCTGCTTGTAGTGAGCCCGGTGCTGATGGGGCTGAAGTTTTTTGCCCGGCTGGACAGTAAATCCAAGTAGATTACGCAAGACCAGCTTTTGTGCCCGGCACCACGCAGGCGCGATGCCGGGCACGAAAGCTGGCTATTCCTTCACGATGCGGCGCACATCGAGCCCCCCTTCGGTTTTAGCCCGCAGCACGTAAATACCGGCGGCCAGGTTCGTGAGGTTGAGAGGCTGCACGTGGGTGCCGGCGGGTACCGTGGCGGTAGCTACCACCTGGCCCAGCGCGTTAAGCACGCTCAGCTCCACGGTTTTCGGATAGCCGGCCAGCTCCACGCGCAAGTGGCCGTCGGGAGTAGGGTTGGGCGCTATGCTCAGCGAGCTACCGGGTAGGGGCTGCACGCTCGCGGTTATCGTGAATGTTGGCGAGGCAGCGGAAGAGCACCCCGTGGCATCCGTAACTACCACCGAGTAGGCACCCAGTTGCGCGGGGGTAGCCACCTCATAGACAGGGGCGGTAGCGCCGGGAATAGCCACGCCATTGACGTAAAACTGGTTGCCACTCGCCGCGCTGGACGTCAGCCGGGTAATGGCCCCCATATACTGGGCGGTTACGGTCGGGGTCGGAGGCAGCGGGTTGACCACCACCACCGCAGGGGCCGAAGTAGCCACGCAGCCGCCCGCGTTGCGCACCGTTACGGTATAGGCCCCGCTGGTGCGGGCCAGGTACGTAGTATCCGTTGCCCCCCCGATAGCCGTTCCATTCAATTGAAACTGGTACGAGTTGCCGGCGCCGGCTGGTGCGGCCAGCTGCACGGCGTCGCCCTGGCAAAAGGTGGTAGGGCCGCCCGCCGTGATAGTAGCGGTAGCGGGAGCCGCGATGGTTACCTGGGCGGTAGCCGCCACCGGGCAGCTGCCCACGGGCGCACTATACGTAACGGCATAAGCACCAGGGCTGGAAGCGGCTACGTCAATAGCCCCCGTGGCAGCATCGAGGCGCAGGCCGGCCGGGGCGGTGAAGGTGCCGCCGGTGGGGCCCGTCAGGGAGGGGGTAGGGTTGGGGTCGGCGGGGCAGTAGCTGGCGGCCCCGTAGGCCAGGGTAACTACCGGGCAGGGGTCGACGGTGAACGACAGGCCATTGGAGGTGCCCGCCGCCGTGGTCACGGTTACGAGGCCGCTGGTGGCGCCGCCGGGCACGTTCAGTACCAGCTGCGTAGCGCCGTTGCTGCCGAAGGTACTGGTAGCCGTGCCATTAAAGCTCACGCTCGTGGCTCCCGCCAGGTTGGTGCCCGTCAGCGTGACGGTGGCGCCTACCACGCCGCTGGCCGGGCTAATGCTTGCCACCGCCAGGCTGCTTGCGGCGCTGGACCGCAGAAAAACCGGCGTACCCGACAGCGCGATGCCTTGCGCGGCAACGGTGGTTTGGGTAGCCGTGGCCGCGTAGTTCCAGTCGTAGCGCTGCAAATTGGCCAGGCGCCAGGCAGCCGGGAAGGAGTAGGTCGCGCTAGCGTACTCTGACGTATCGTACAACGCTTTGGCCCACAGCACATAGGTGTAAGCGCCATCTTTGCTGAAGGCCGCGCCGTTTAGCGTGGCAGGCAGGGCCAGCGCGGCGGTGCGGGCCGCGTCGTAGCTCCAGCCGTAGAGCAGCTTGGAGGTAGTAGCGAACGCCTGGCCCAGCTGCGTTATTTTTTGCGCGCCCGGTGCGTCGCGCTTCAGGTTTTCAAACAAGCCCATCAGCGCCAGCTCATCCTCTCCCGACACCGAGGTGCCCGGCACCGGCGCATTGACCGACTCGCCCAGCTGGTAGAGATATACCTGCCGGATGTTGTTCTTCTGAGCCAATACCAGGGTCTTGATGCCAAAGTTGCGCTGCATATCGTCCGAGCCCGTGCGGTCGTCGGAAGTACGCCGGCCGATGTTGGTTTCCGACATCAGCAGGTATTTGGCGGGGTAGGTGGTGCCGTAGCCATGCCGGCTCAGGGCCGCGGCCATCGAGTCGCGGTCGGCCATCACCATCTCGGCCGCGTAGTCAGAGGTGCGCGAGTAGCGAAAGCCGCCAATGCTAGTGTCCCAGTAGTGCAGCTTGTAGGCGGGGTAGCTGTGAAAGCTCAGCGCATCGAGATAAGCCCCAGCCTTTTGCGGGTACTGAGCCGTTACGGTGCCGCCGTTGGGGTTATCGGTGTAGCGCAGCAGCGCATCCACGAACTGCGAGTAGCCTACCCCCCCCGTGGTGATGTAGGCCTCGGGGTGGTATTTCTTGAGCACCTCGTAGCTGATGCGCAACATGCGGATGTAGTGGTAAATCGGCGCCTGTAGGTTTACCAGCTCGCCGGGCTGCGGCGCGCGCGTGCGCCACGCATCCATATCGGCCTGGTTGGAGGTAAAATCGGGCTCGTTTACTACTTCCCAAAACCGCACCTTATCGCCATAAATCTGCTGTAGCTTAAAGAGATAGATGGCGTAGTAGTTGTTGGCGTTCACGCTGCCGTCGCTGTTCCAGATGGGCTCGTAGAGGTTCGCAAACAGCTTCGACGGGCCATCGGTGTTGGGAAAGCGCGTCATATCGCGATGCGCGGCCGAGGGGCCTTCCACGAAGCAGGTCAGCTCCCGCATCCCGTAGGTACCCACGTAGGAGTTGAAAGTGGAGGCCCGAATCGAGTAGCCATAGCGCTCCACGAAGTCTTCGGGGAGGGTAGGCCGCAGGGTATGCCCGCCGAGGCCCTGGGCCGTGGCGGCCAGCACCTCGTCGCTCCAAGCGGCATTATAATATCCTAAATTAGCACCATATTGAAAATTTTCCGTGTACGGCCGAATATAATCATTTGCCGTTTTAGTTGGAGTTTGACCAAACGTGTAAAACGCAGATTTAATGGTCAATAAAATTGTTAGGAGCGTAAATTTTTTCAAAGGAAATAGTATTTTAAGGTTAAAGAGATTCACTAATCTAAAAAACAGCTTATGCTTAATGTGCAAATAAACCTTTAGTGAGCTAAGCTACGCATAATTTTGAAATCGCAAAAAAAATGCGCGCAGATCCCCAGGCATTACCTCGAAAATCAGCTCCCCCACCGGGTCGGTACCACCACCCGCCGAACCACGTATGGCCACGCGCGGCCACGGCCTGAGCGGGTTTCGAAGCCAACCAGCAATGGCCCCTACCCAAGATTTTAGCGGCGGCGCGGTACCGGGCCGTGCCCCAGCCACAAAGGCACGCGCGCCCGCCAGGCACGGCCGGCTGGCAGCACCCTGCTTGTGCCAGCGCTCGCAAAAGCGCTCCCAAACCTGCTTAGTAAAATAAAGAGGCCACCCAGGCAGCCCCAGCCCTACCCCTACGAAATCGGCACTTTGCGCAGAATCGCCTCAATCAGGTCGTAGGTGCGGATGCCGTCGGCTTCGGCCTCGTAGGTCATCAGGATGCGGTGGTTGAGCACATCCTCGGCCACGTCCTTGATGTCTTCGGGCAGCACGTAGTCGCGGCCATCGAGGTAGGCCACGGCGCGGGCGGCGCGGTGCAGCGCACGGACTAGCCTAATTTGCGTGGGGTGCTGAGCAATGCTTAGATGCTAGTGTTCTGACAATTTAGTTTTACGTATTAATTTTACGGATAACATACCCCATTTTTATGGCCCGCACAGCAAGAAGCATCTCCCTCACGGAGCTAGAAAAGGAAGAACTCTTCGCTATTACG
>JAABUK010001564.1_pt1 | contig 43074 bp, 40 predicted proteins | sample 5559141 | NCBI WGS metagenome assembly JAABUK01 (sample SAMN10711869, study PRJNA513367) | rock metagenome | isolation source: Antarctica rocks | place: Antarctica: Victoria Land, Pudding Butte nord | collected 2016-01-03 | reverse complement strand
AGGAATTGTAAAAATACTAGACTAAATATTTGACTGTTCATGTATAAGCATACTTCGATGACGTTTCATGTCTATGGTGTTAGAGTAAAGAAGGCCCCAAATCTTTGGCATCCAACAGTATTTGTGTAGCACCAACACTGGCCTCGTGCTTTCCAACATAAATCGTCCCACATTCAACTCATGCCTGGAAAGCTATGCACGAAATACTTACCCTTCAGCTTGGGCACCGAGCAAATTACCTTGCCACTCACTTCTGGAATGCTCAGGTATCATCTTCTTATGGGCATACTGGACTGTGGCTCGCCTGAAACCGTGGCTGACTACCCTGTGTTGGCCTTGTAGGAATCCTACTTCACCTACGATAGCAGCCAAGCCCCTTCACCGGTAGACCATGATGTTCATTTTCGACCCGGCATTGGAGCAAAGGGTGAAGAGACATACACACCTAGGACGCTAATATATGATCTAAAGGGCGGTTTTGGAGGATTAAGGAAATGGGGTGGCCTGTACGACCAGCAACAGTTGGATGAAGGGCAGGCCAAGGGGGGAGCCAAGGGCGTCTGGTGAGTGTGCCCACTAAGTATGGAAGTAGAAGATTGCATATGCTGACAACGTGTTGGTAGAATAGGGATGGCAATGCCATTCTTCACACAGACCCCCATATTCCCGAGTCAGATTACCAACAGAGCCTCGCCGAGGGAGACCCAGATCCCCACAAGCTCACCCCTCAGACAGTCCGCTACTGGTCCGATTTCAACCACGTCTTTTATCACCCACGTTCTATAGTACAGATTAATGACTACGAGCTCGGATCTTCCCTTATGCCCTTCGAGGAGTGGAAGAGTGGGGAAGAATTATTTATGAGCATGGATCGAGACGTGGACCTACTCGATCGTGACGTGCGAGTGTGGGCTGAGGAGTGCGATCAGATGCAGGGAATACAAGTCTACACTGGTGGAGATGATGCTTGGGGAGGCTTTGCTTCGAGGTATGTGGAACGATTAAGAGATGAATTTGGGAAAATGGCCCTTTGGACATGGGGAGTTGAGGAAGAACATGGGAAGGGACAGAAAGCCCAGCAGCTACGTCGATCGCTCAATGCGGCAAGAACGATACACGAAATGTCGACACATGCATCGATGTATATTCCGATATCGTTGCCAGCAGCACCACTACCAGCATATGTACACCTGGACCGCAATTCGCAATGGCATGTATCAGCACTTCTATCGGCGGCGGTGGAAAGCATGACACTGCCATCAAGAACAAGACCTGGCATTCAGAAGCGCGGACACCTTGGTGATCTGGAGGCAGCGTTGAACATGAATGGATATCAGAGGATTGCCCAGCTTCAGTGCAGCATCACCATCGATCCCGAGGATGAGCTGCCGCGAAATCCCTCCACTCATTGGATTAGGGATGACAGAGTGCCTTCGAACACGAATCACACGATGGTCGAAGAAGATAAAATTGAGGCAGTCCGGAAATGCTTAGACATGAGCCTATGTAGCGGCGACGGCACAACTTCGGCCTCGTCGGTTACTAAGCAGCGCGGATCAGATCATGTCTTTGGTGCCGTGGAAGAGATCCGGGGAAAGATGGAAGGGGCCCAGAAGGAGGAGATGGACAAAGACGAAGTGTCTTATGCCCAGAAGCGAAGGCGGTTCGCGGGTTTGCCGGTCATCGAAAGGTCCGTACATGTTGTCGTGATTGTCCACGCGTCTAAGGGTCATTCAGGTACCATTCCCCTTTGAAATACCCACTCCTCGATAGTTTCCCCAGCATTTTCTCGGTGGGAGCGGACCTGACTAAGGTTGCGATCCACACCTCACTATCGACCACATCCGGAGTATCAAGTCGGGTCAAAACACTGCAAAAGCTTGCCAGGCAAATGGCAAACTACGATGAGCGTGAAAACCTCTCGAACGGGCTTGGCGAGATCGGCGAAGCTTACGAGGAGGGATGGCAGAGTGGGTCTGAGGACGACAGTGATGACTGAAGGAACGTTGCATTATCCCCAAGACTCGGACTATCACGCGTACCTTAGGCAGGATGGTAAAGTAGGAGTTGGTGAGTATTCGACAGGTAGGACTAGCTACCGTTACTATTAGGTACTTTACATTCACGAGCCGAGCAGGGATACGAGGTGTACTAGCACACCAAGCGACCAGGCCCAAGCGCCAGACGATGGATGGCGGCATAAGGGGACAAGCAAGGTCTAATGCACAAGCTTGACTAAAGTCTTGCTTTTCGAGTGATTTCTAATCTCACATAAAAGGTCAGCAAGCGAGGGCGGTTCAGCAAAGAAAGCAAGATTCTCGAGACTCGATGAAAGACATGGGAGCGTGGTGCAAGACTTGTGGGGCATGTAAGACGATGCGGGTCAGCAAAGGGATATCCCAAGTTACCAACTACTAAAGCCGGGAGACTGAAAGCACAAGCGAGAAAGAGGGCGAGAGCAAGCCATTGCCATTGTGAATACGAACGAAAAGCTCCCTCTACTCTCGACTTTTCTCGAAAGCGAAAGGGAAAGCGAACGATGGGATTAGTCGCGAGGCATTGAGCCATTTCCTACTTGTCTTGACGGATCCGGTCTAGTAATATCGTGGCACTTTGTCGCAACGTCTGGTTAGCCTTCCCGGTTAATGGCATGTGTTCGCTACGAGGCTACCCGAGCACCGTCCGTACCTCACTAGCAATCAGTCCCCCGAGGATGGCGAAGGCAGATCCCTGGAGCGGCAGAGGTCACCACACATTAGCTTGCAGCAGCCAGCTAAGATACGAAGCGGATGCTGATCTGGTGGATAACCGATACGGGATGGCGGGGAAACCCCACCCAACCTCGCGGTCTTCCCTCCGAGCTTCCCCAAGCTTCCATTCTCACCCTGCATCTCTTCTTTTCCCCTTTTGGTGTCAATTGTTCTCAGAGAAGCAAAAGCAAACCCTTGTATTCTCATCAACCCTTGCCTTCATTGCTCGGTCGCATGCCAAATGGGCGATGGCCATGCACTCGGACACTTTGACTCCCATTCTTTCTCATTCAACGGTTGCGATGTCATCAATTGAGTCAGTGAGTCAGTGAGCTTGCCATGCCGCTAGCAGCTATTAACCCTGCAAGCCCTGGTCTGGCCCAGCCGGGGCCTGCAGCCTCCTGATTTCGACGCCAATCATCTTGACAATCGACGAGCTGCTTTGCAGGAAAATCAACATGGCTAGCTCCACCAGAAAAACTTCCCTTCTCCGTACAACATATCTTTTAGTCTCTTACCACTCTTCGCCTTGCCCTTCACGAGCTTGGGCGTCACTAGCACCTTTTGCCATGCGAGATCGTGATGACACGAGCCTCTGATAGGTTCCATTTTCATCCTGCCGTGACCTTGTTTACTCTTTCGAGTAAAAGGATGCTTACAGGTGACGGCACCTACAGTGCACCTGCTTTATCACCCAGCCTCTCGCTTTTTCTCCCTTTCTGCTTTTCTATACTGCTTCAGCTCAATATCACAGAAAGAACTCGCTCGCTACGGTTCTTTCTCCTACTCTCGCTCTATCCTTCAAATAGTAATTCTTGTACTGGCATCTATCCTTTCTCATTGAACAATCCTTCAACATGAGATCCACCTTCGCTATCGCTGTACTGACCTTGGTGGCCACTGCTGGCGCTGTTGGCGGGGACAAACGCTGGTATCCCGGGTGGAATAGTACCTCGTACGTGCATCCTGGGAATTGATAGTACTTGCCAATCTAATCTTTTGAAGTATTGCCTCTACAGCTTCCACGGCAACTGAGATCGTCACATCCAGTACCCCTGCCCCTCCTCCTCCGCCCCAAACCTCTATCTCCACGGGTCCTCCACCTTCAAAGAGCTCCAGTGAAACTGCACCTCCACCTCCCAAAAGCTCCAGTGGAACTGCACCACCACCTCCCAAGAGCTCCAGTGGGACTGCACCCCCACCTCCCAAGAGCTCCAGTGGGACTGCACCACCACCTCCCAAGACTTCCACTGGAACTGCACCACCACCTCCCAAGAGCTCCAGTGGGACTGCACCTCCACCTCCCAAGAGCTCCAGTGGGACTGCACCACCACCTCCCAAGACTTCCACTGGAACTGCACCACCACCTCCCAAGACCTCCGTCGAGTCAGCTTCGCCTTCATCAAAGACTACAAAGACTAGCAAATCCATCGGCACTGCACCACCTCCACCAAAGACGATCAAGACGACCAAATCAATAGGCACCTCTCCACCTGTCTCTACAATCACCATATCTCCTACTCCTATCTTCCCCAATGCCACCATATCCACGATCTCAGAAAGCGTGAAGACCAAGACCACAGTAATCGAAACGACCCCCATTAGTACTCAAACGATCGAGACTATCAGCTCAACAACCAAGGTCATTACCATTACTACCACTACCTGCCCAGTGACCTCGACAATCATCTCTCGTGGCTCAGTGACATCGACAGTCCCCATCACTTTGACCTCCACCACAACATTTGTGACAACAAGCACGATCCCAGTGACAAAGAAAACCACCGAGATACAGTCAACCACGTCACTGACCACGGTTCTTACCCCCATCTTTCCCAACACCACGGCTATCGTTACTGAGTCAACCACCAATTCCGTGGAGACCATTGGCTCAACCACAAAGATAATTACCATCACAACGACGACATGCCCGATCACGTCTACCGTAATTTCGATTGGGTCCACAAGATCGACGATACCAATCACGCTCACCTCGACTACAACCTCGTTGTCTACGAAAACCATACCAATTACCAAGCCAACTACAGCAGTCATCACAGAATCAATAACGACTATTGGCTCGACTACCGAGATAGTTACCATCACAACGACGACATGCCCAGTCACGTCTACCGTTGTATCGATCGGCTCCACAAAATCAACCATACCTATCACGCTCACTTCAACTACAACCTCCCTGTCTACGAAGACCATACCAATTACCAAGCCAACCACGGCAGTCATCACAGAATCAGTAACGACTGTTGGCTCGACTACCAAGGTATTCACCATCACAACAACGACATGCACAGTCACGTCTACCGTTATCTCGATTGGGTCTACGAAATCAACAATACCTATTACTCTTACCTCAACTACGACGTTCCTGTCTATCAGCACTATCCCAATCACCAAGCCAACAACTCCCCCAACAATCATCCCCGTAACTGTCCAAACAACCATCTCTTCAACGCCGACTGAGGTTGTGATTTCTTCAACGCCCCAGGTAGCAACCACACCAGCCGTAATTCCAGTCACTGTCCAAACTACCATCTCTTCAACGCCTACGGAAGTCGTGATCTTTACAACGCCCCAGGTGGCAACCACACCAGCCGTAATTCCAGTCACTGTCCAAACTACCATCTCTTCAACGCCTACGGAAGTCGTGATCTCTACAACGCCCCAGGTGGCAACTACGCCAGCCGTAATTCCAGTCACTGTCCAAACGACTATCTCCTCAACGCCTACCGAAATTGTGATTTCTACAACGCCCCAGGTGCTAATTACGCCAGCCGTAATCCCAGTCACTGTCCAAACGACCATTCCTTCAGTCCCTACTCAGGTCGTTATCTCGAGTACGCCGAAGGTGATCCCAGTGACTATCCAGACTACCATTTCTTCAGTCCCTACCGAGGTCGCTATCTCGAGTACTCCAGCTGTGATCCCAGTGACTGTCCCAACAACCATTCCTTCGGTCCCTACCCAGGTTCTTATCTTGAGTACGCCAAAGGTGATCCCAGAGTCCAGCCCGGCACCTAGCGAGGTCCCCACCACCATCCCAGCGCCGAGCGAAGTCCCGACTACCCTCCCAGTGCCTAGCAAATTCTCAGCAACCACACCAATACCCGCGATTTTGGTGCCTGCATTATCAGTTTGCCCAACTCTCACGGTCACGGTCACTGTAACAGCGCCGGCTGTAGCCGCCACGCCCGTGAAACAGATCTCGGATGGCCAAATCCAGGCTGCAATCTCAACTCCATCGGCGCCCGGTGCTCCAGCTCCGAGCGGTAGTGCCGTTACCGGGCCATCGAGTGCACCTCTCGCCTTTACAGGCGCAGCTGCCAGCAAAAGGCCGGTGATAGCAGTAAGCCTGGCTGTGGTATTCACGTTCATGATTCTTCTTTGAACGCTATAATGTTTGCCTTCAGCCGTTTTCCAGGGCTTTCGCAGCCACGACACTCTTTATGATGACATGAAATACGACTCTGGGCAAAATAGAAGGCTTGGGGTCCACACTCCTTATGGATACTGATGGAATGTGTAATCCTGTTATATGGATCTCGGGATGTGAATACCCTATTAATGATAATCTCTAATTGCATCCGTGGCCGAGTAATGCGAGGATTGGGTTCCACGTCCCTGCGGCATTCACAAAATATAATCAATAGATAATGTTCAGTCATAATAGCCTTGTATGCCTTGATTGAAGTTAATCTCGTCTGACATCGTGCATACCGCATGTAGCTAGTGCGATGATGTACACAACACGTTTTTGGTGAACGATCAGCTAATGCTTCAATCTGGATACCTTTCTCCTTACATACTTTTCACAGGGGATTCCGTACCCAATCCTCTGCATTCTTACCCCCCTGGTCCAACAAGAGAGGCGCGACTCCCCCCATCTCGAGTCTCCAAATCAACCTACCAGAAAATATATCTTCACGTTCATGGTCTCAGACACAGGCAGACTCGCATGGCCAATCTTGGCGCAAAAGATACCAGATGTTGACTTTGTCAAGGAAGGCTCGGCTTTCTGCTGACGTTTCAAGCAGTTCATACCGCGGAAGCTCAGCGCATGATAGACGGCAGCTGGACGCGCGTTTGGTAACGAATTTTAGATATCAAAGTGTAATCCTGCTCAATATGCTCCATGCCCTCAATAACCGACAATCGTTCCGGGTCCTTCACAGTCCGGAAATGGCTCTGGATGACTCTGATCTCCTGAAGCTGCCGGTCAACGTCCGAGGGTCATGAGAAGTACTATAGATAGCGTGGAAGATATCCCCGCTCACAAGCCGATCCTCTGCTTGAGTTTACAGCATACAAAGGATGCAAACACGCGATCTTCCACAGACTGAGATCGAATGACGCGAGAAAGCTTTGATAACGTGAATTCAAAAGATTAGTCCAAGGGTCACCGGCCTCGAAGAAGGTAGAGCCGTTTCGAAAAGACCTCCATCAAGGATTTCCAAATGAAGGTATAGAATACAAGAGCCCAGCTTGCTGACCTTTGCTCGGGCACCTGCTGATCCCGGTCCTCTATCAGGTTGAGAGACAGATAACCATCAAGTCTGGTCAGAATCACCGAATTCCTCTATGATCAAGGCTGCCCAAACCTTTTGACTCGGGATCCAAAGACGGTTGCGGCATACCACGACAATCTTGCGCTCGAGATGTTTGGCTTGTGCTGCGTACTTGGCCTGGAAGATCGTGACAGCTGCTCTGCGATAATTCTACATACAGCTCGAAGAATGCTGCAAATGGTAACGAAGTCAATGTAGATGACGCTTCGGATAAACCATCATGGACTGATCCTAAGGATTACCCGGAAAAGTCCGTCTGTCTATGGCGATGGTGATTGAGATAATTGATCAGCTTCCTTTACTTAATGAGGGCTAGCCGTCAATAAGCAAAGTAAGTCCTGGCCTTCAGCGTCTTATCGAATGATTGGGTAAGCATGGCATGCATGGATGAAGGTATAAGGCCATAAAACAATCATTTGCTTCGTCATCGTCATGATACCGTAACCGTCTAGCCCCTCATAATGCTGAAAACAAAATGCATGTCGCCTAGATCTAAGATTGCTGCCAAGAAGACAGAAAGCCTAGCCATCCACCAAAATCACAGAAACAATACCTACGAGTCCATGCAAAGCTTGTTCAGATATAGAACATTGAATTCTTCAAACTAAAGGACATTTAGCCGGGGCATGACCAGATGAAGAAGACATAGGGGCCGGTACTTACGCGTTGTTGACTCCACCCTGGTACCATGGTGACTCATTCTCGTCGAATGTCTTGCCTGGGGGCCAGCGGGTATTGAGATATTTCTGGAGGTAGCAGCGCCCACGCTCGCAAAGGATGTCCGCGTAGTATGCTGGTGGGCATATGGACACGGCCTTCGTAGCTCTCCCATAGAGGTAGCATAGATGATGCTATGATGATCCTCACGATTAGTATTTGCGTCTTCGAAGCTACTTTCTGACTTTTTGAATGTGATGGAGGAGTGGTTTCTCTCGAGACTCATATTTGGGATACACGTTAGAGATTTGTGAGCTGGGCAGCACCTACTGTCAAACTTTGCAGTTCGTCCGCGCCCAGCTTCATCTCGTCAAGTATAACCACATAGTGCGCCGGTTTCGCCTGTAATATTGTTAGTGAGAACCCGACCACAAGGAGACAGAGTTGCTAACGGTTCCTTGTAGACAGGCATGCGCTTGAAGAAAGAAATCGTTCTACATGGTTAGCGTTTATTGTGGAAGCCAAGTCTGGGAAATACTTACCCCCTTCTCCATGGTGATGCCTCGATCGACGATGGTACCATTCTTTGGATTCCCTTTCTTTGACATGTCGGCATCATCTTCTTTGGTGGGGTAGAATCGGGTATGGTGTCGCTTGCCAACGACGATGATGGTGATCTTAGGGTCGGGTGCGGGCCTATAAACCTCACATGCCTTTAGTATCTTATCTAACTCGTCGGTCAGAACAGTCTTGTATTGTCCCTCGGATACCCCGTCGCGATAGATCAGTAATCGTTCGGGCAGCCTTCCATTCTTCTCTTTCCAAAGATTCAATCGCTCTCTCATCATGATGTCCAGATCTTGTACCATCTCCTGGCGACTTTTCTGGCAACGGATACTGCCCGGCCACTGGCCAAACATTCCATCCACACTAGCTACAACGCCTGCGATAGACGGTGTCCCTATCATGCTCTTGGGCGCTGGGTGCGTCACATCTATGCCAACAATCATTGTCTTGCCTTGCGCGAGGAACCCCAGTTTCTGCGCTGGAAGAAGCTGATTGACTCCTCCGCACTTCATATTGAATTTCAGTGCTATGTTCGCCTATGAATGGTCAGTCAGGTTCGTGAGACATAGACGGAGAATGTCTCACGTAGTAATTGGGTCCTTTATCGAGCTTCTTCGCAAGAGCACATACGGTATGGATGCCTAGTGGATTCTTTTAGTAACATGTCGGGGGCCATTGAACTGAAGAGGACTCACCATATTTAACATCTGCCCAAAACTTGACTCTTGCGTAAATCATTGCACTATTCGTTGGCAAGATGACTAAAAGAGTTTTCACTCCAGCTTTGGACATCTCCTGGAAGATGCGCATAATTGAAGTATCACTATCATTCTCGTTGGGTGGCGAGGGTGCCTTGAAACCCCTTGCCCCTGGTGGACTCATAGGTGCCTCGACTGCCAACCCGCAGTCTCTTAAAGCTTTCATGAAGAGGTCGAGGTAAGGGAACGAGGCGGCTCCTAGTGTCAAGAATGACCACTTCGTCATCCGACCTGGTTGAGCGAACTGCTTTTTCATCATGTTCCAAGAAGCCCCCGCAGTGAGTGAAGGAGCCTTGTTCTTGTATAGCACGGGTGGTGGTTCCAAGATTCTCCCAGCAACTAGAATCATGTCTCTACCAACGCGTATCCCAAAAGCAGCCTTGTATCACTGTCAGTCATCTGAGCATAGCAGATTCACCAAGGAAAAAGAACACTCACTAGGGCTTGGTTTTGACTTTCTACGCCAATGACTTGCCTTCCGGCGCCAACTATTCTGCGGGCGTTCTCTGCAGGAGGCCTCGATGCCACGGTAAGCATTTGAGTTGTTTGAGTTTCAGACAATTTCCCTCTATACGGTTGACCTGGCATAACTTCGCATAGCTCGGGTGGGATCCAAACAGGGTTTTGATAGGTGCCTTCCTGCCGTGTCAGTCGTTGATAGCTCAATTTAGCACAATTGAAGGCGTACCGCAGTTGAGTACCCAAAGCTGCGGCTTTGTGAGGGTCAAGCCATGTTCTGAATGTACGTCAGCTACTGGCAGAAGATGGGGACAGGATCTTACTCTTCTTGAAAAATCGCTCAATAGAGATAGGCTTATCGTTGGGAAAGTCATCGCAGTCAAAGCTAAGCTGCTCGGCGTTCCCATGGTCGCCTTTAGCGTTACCAAATTTCTGTACCTTTCCAGTATTCGGGTGCGTCTTTTCCTCAAAACGGTGTGACAATCCGGTGACGGTCTTCACCCTGACGTCTATAGATCCGTCCTCATTCCTGAGATAGCGGGTTTTGACCCGGAGCTTCTCGATGAACTTCTCGAGTGCCTCCCAATTTCTATCCTCGAATCTGCTGTGTTGGCCCATGAGTTCTACCATATTGACGGCAGGATAGAAAGGAGAACACTGTGCATTTATGTTGAGAAGAGTTCGCATCGTGGAGGTCCGAACGCTTGAGTAGTATCCTCGTACAGCGATCAGACCCCCAGACAGGTCGATATAATCTTTGGGATCACTGGGATATTGAAAGAACTTGTTTCGACCGGCTTGGAAGACGCCAGGCTTAAAATTCGGTGTCCGGGCAATGATGATATTCAGCGCCTGGATAGCATCGTCTTTTCCAGCAAAGTCGCTAGGGTCGGTGGTCGTTGATGCAAGGTATCTAAGGAGCTCCGTTGTAGGTACCGTCCCTAGCAAGGAGATAGTGAAGGTGTAAGTGGTTGGATGTCGGCGAGGTGCGGTTTCTTCCGCCTCGTGATATACAATGCGAAATGATTTTTTCCCACTCGGTCCTAGCTCAAGCTTTCTTGTCGTGATTATGGTTGAAATAAAATCGGTAGCCATCCCATCACCGAGGCTTTCGAAGTCCGAAGACCCGAACAGAAGAGCAAAAGCCCTTTTCATTGTTCGCCTGCCCAGGACCTCGCGCTCTGGGTCCTCCTTCTCCCCGCTTTCGCCTGACTGCTTCTTCTTTCTCCGATCGGACACTACGTCGACATGGTGTCTGAATAGCTGTTTCGAGGTGTTAATCTGCATCTTGAAATAATTGGTTTTGAGAAGGATTTTACGGCCATCTTGTCCATATCCAGGTCGGAGCGGGAGTTTGATTTCGGAGACTGTAAGTGTATCGAGCGACAACTCTCGGTTGGACTGAACGACGATGTCTTCCTTGCTCATGACATCTTTGTCGAGGGAAGTCTCTTGGCCTGATGGGCTGGAGCAATGCCTTAACAGCCATGTGTGATTAAAAGAGGACAGGACTTACCCCTCAACAAGGCTTCCTTTCGTATATTCGTCGTCTCCCAATTTTCCGCCGCGCCCACTATGCGGACCTCCCCCTCCATCCCCCGGGCCCCTCCCTCTGATTCCACGGCCTCTTCCTCCATCTCCATGAGCTCCGTCACCTCCACGCCCTCTACCCGGACCGCGGCCACCACGATTCATGGTAGTAGCTTGTGCAAATGAAGCTAGATTCTTCCGGGCCTCTTGAGCCTCGGTATCAGTGGGGTAGTAGCAAGAGCAATGGTCGTGGCTGAACGGGCGCTATGATGACAGCGGGGTGGACGCCCTTGTGAAGATGTTTACCGGTAGATAATCGTAAAAGATAGCACTCGTAATCCAGCTAGGTCCAAAAGGCAGCTTGTCTGCTGACCTAGCAATTGAGTCAAACGGGAATACTTGAGTGAGGGTGGGGGGTGGCTGCGGGGTAGGTCTTGGCAGCTGCTTAATAAGCAGAAATCCATGAGAGAGAACTTACCTTAGCGACCAGAGGTGGGATGTTTGTACGGTAACGATACCGTAGTAATACAGTTTTGTCTTAGTTACGTCTGCCTAAATCTACATCGCCTTAACACAGTCCCTTAGGAAATACGCATATTAAATTAACGGTTCCATATAATAGATACCTTAATAATTCTTTACAGTAATAGTAAAACTTTAAATCTTAGCGCGGTATTTAAAATCCCGCTTTATTATCAGGGGTCGCCTGGAACCCCTATGCCTATCCTACGTCGCCTACGCCCTTTGTCACTTAGACCCTCTAACCCCCCGTATAAAATTCGCCTGAATCGCCTAAATCTAGAGTTAGATTTCGCGGAACGTTGAAGAGATATATAGCCTCATGCTCCTAAGTAGTAGGCTTGGCACGCTTGGTAGCTATTATAGTACGAGACTAAGTACGTCAGTATTACGATCGTGGGTTTTACCGAGTAGAGGCTTGGCACGGATTAGTAACACAGGTCGACGGGTCGACTATCAGCTAAGAAGTGTCGACCCGGTGAGGAGGTCGCTGGAACGACAGGGACGCGCAGCTGGCGATCCAGGCGACCTGGCGAGCATACGGATCTCCTATATCTATATAGATAGCGATGTTTTCTAGTAGGTAGGAGCTCCGTGCTTAACTTATATTATGATTCTAATAATCTCCTAAGCACTAAATATAATACCTTGTACTAGACCTGTTTAATATAAGCCTACTTACCCTACTTCCTTAACACTCCTCTTCACGAGAACTAATCATAGGTCTACCCTATCTATAGACGGAGTGAACCGTAATACTTTAAACACCCTTAGAATAAGTACCTTAGAAAGTAGAGACCCCCCCCAGGCGTCTAGAGTTCCCGACGCCTAATCATAGATAGTAAGGATAGACCCAAGGTCGCCAGACCCGACTTATTCTACGGCGAAAGAGAGAAGCTTAAAGACTGGCTTATATAGCTTCAGCTCTACTTTACCTTTAACGGATAGACCTTACTAATAGTATAGTAGCCGGCCTTCGCTATTATATATATAAGAGGACGAGCTTAGAAGTAGGTTCATCCTTCGCTTAAGAAGTACCTTAAGGATAAAGACAACCCAGATAATTAGTATATCCGGAGCTAGATAGAAAGCTTTATATAATTTTATATTAAGATACGACGAGTCTTTAGTCCTTTAAATGAAAATAAGGTAGTTATACGAGTTATTTAGTACTTATCTTAGAAGAAGTCTACTGCTAAGTATTCCACTTAATTTCAATAGTATATAATAAAGATAGACTGGGATGATAACGTATTAATAATGATATACCGCCGCGGATTAAAGTTCAATATTAAAGAAGGACTTATGCGAACTAGAGTATAGATCGATAATCTTGATACGTTGATAGCTAAGGCTATTAAGGTTAACGATAAGCTCTATAAGTTAGTAATAGAGAAACGACATAATAGTAGAACCTCCGGAATAGGATAATTAGGAATCTTCGCTGGCGATAGACTAGGAAGATGATAGTATCAGTAACGCGACCTATATAGATACATACTAATGGAATTAGACTTTACTTAGAAACAAGATAAGGGAAAATTCAGGGGTAAGAAGTAGCTTAAAAGGGGTAAGAAAACAGTAACCTATTATAGCTATAATAAACCGGGCTACTTCGCTAGAGACTACCGGTTAAAGAATATAGTACCGCGACCGCAGTTAAATATACTAAGAAGAGTTCCGTATAACGAACCTTCTAAGGATTCAGAGAACTACGACTTGACCTACGAGTAGGTAGAGGTAGAAAAACTACCAAAGGAAGTTATGAAGGAAGAACGCTATTTCGAATTCGCACGAAAAGTGTATTAATTCATTAAGAGTCTAAAAGACTATAGAATATCATCCTAGGATATTAATATAAGAACCACGAGGTATCTTATCTTAGTAGGACGAGGAACTTAAGGAAGTTCTAAGGGACCTAGTTATTAGTATTTAGATAGAGGTGAATTAACTATAACGATAACTCCAAGACATTCAAGACAGGAAGATGGAATAGGAATCTTCAGATAACGGCGAGGTTCTGGAGTATAGCTCAGAATATGGATAAGAGAGTTAAGAAAGCTCGGAAGAAGAAGCGCCACGCTATAGACTTAGTAAGAATGCTCCGAATAACTCTCTATCTTATACCACCGCATCACAAGGATTAAACAAAGAAAAATACTTAGAGAAAACGTATTATAAGGAAAAGCTTTATATTAAAGACTATTGATTTAACTTAGTATACCTAGAACACGGTGTTATATATTAGATAGCCTACGCCGACGACTACTACAGGTACTACTCCCAGGTCCGGATAGAACTAGGAAGGTAGGCAGTAGGTACGTCTTATAAATAAATGATCTAGAGAGATTGTACGAGCGATAGTTACAACTAGCACTTAGCTAGTAAACGACTCAACGTGTAGTTTCCAGGATCTACCGTAGACTGGCACGACAGTGTAAAGAAACAACTAATGCACAGCCTAAATAAAGAATATTGCCACTTATTAGAGTAGTATACTTACATGCATGACAGATACCAAAAATACATGGAAATCAAGAAGATATGCGATTTTCTCCCTAAACAGGGAAAAGAGTAATCTCTTATATCATGTATAGGGAGATATAAGTAGATTAATATACTAACCCTAAAGTAATTCCTGTATGCCACTCAATATAATACATATATGAATATACCGGTACTAATTAATAGTTAGCGAACTATTGCCATGATAGATTCTAGAGTAACTGGTAACTTTGCTTCTCGAGATTTAGTACAGTCACTGGGCCTATCAACTCGAAGGAAGAAGGAATAGTATAACTTATAGATAGCCGACGGGTTAACGCTATTAACAGGAAGGATAGACGAGGAAATACACTCGCTACCTGTAATAATTTAACGCCACCATAAGGAACTAACCTTTGATATAGTTAGGATAGCCACTTATTATATCATTTTAGGAATGCCTTAGTTAAAGAAGTATAACCTAGTAATAGACTAGAAGAAAGGAGTACTTACATTTACGAATACTAGAAACGTTACTAGTATACAGCCTATACGCTGATAGAGGACGACGATAGATGAGAAATAGAACCGAAGACCGGTCGGGGCTTATATTACTTTAGTTTCAAATAAGGACGACCTCGTACGAGGGTCTAACTTACTATATACTAGTAAGGATTAGCAGGGCAAATAAGCTAGAGTTATTAAAGGAAAAAATGAACCTCCTAATATTCCTTTAGAGTATAGAAAGTATGTAACTCTATTTAAGGAAGATTTAACGGTAAAAGCGTTACCTAAACACTAACCTTAGGATTATAAGATCGAACTCGAATCAGGGAAGGCCCTAACATTTAGACTAATCTATACACTTTTAGGAAAGGAACTTAGTATACTTCGGGAGTATATTAACGAGAACCTTAAAAAGGGATTTATTTAAGAATCTAAATTACTAGTAGGATACCTAATCCTCTTCACGCCGAAGAAGGATGGAAAGCTTAGGCTATACGTTAACTACCGAAAGTTAAATGATATTACTATTAAGAACCGATATCCTTTACCAAATATTAGCGAGCTACAGGATAGACTCTCTAGGGCAAAGATATTTATAAAGCTTAACTTATAAGGAGCTTATAACTTGATTCGGATAAAGGAGGATAAAGAATGGAAGACTATATTCAGGACTCGTTATAGATATTATAAGTATCTAGTTATACCATTTAGACTTACTAACGTACTAGTAACCTGCTAAGTACTTATTAATAATATAGTTCAAGCTTAGCTAGATCGATTAGCGATAGCTTACCTCGATGACATATTAATTTATTCTGAGAATAAGGAAGAGTATATTACGCATGTACAGGACGTTCTCTTATACCTGTCGCAGGCGGGACTTCTCCTTAAACCAGAGAAGTGCGAATTTCACAAGGAATTAGTAGAATTCCTAGGATTTGTAGTAAATACCATAGGCATTAGGATAAGCCCTAAAAAGATTCAGGCGATATTAGAATAGCCTATACTATACGATGTTAAGTTAGTTCAGAGTTTCTTAGGATTTATTAACTTTAATCGACGATTTATTAAAGGGTATTTAAAGAAGGCACTCCTACTTACAGATATCACGAAGAAGGAAACTGGATTTTAGTAGGGACTAGCCTAAAAGTAATCATTTAAAACGCTTAAATAAGCCTATGCAGATCCACTAGTACTCTATACCTTTCAGGCCGGCGAGCCGGCACGTATCGAAATAGATACCTTAGATCTTGTAATCAGTACTTATTTATATTAACAGCGAGATGATAAGTAGTATCCTATAGCCTACTACTTACGTAAGATGTCAGGAGCTGAATAGAACTATAACATCCATGATAAGGAATTACTTACAGTAGTATATACACTTCAGAGTTAGAGGATATATGCTAAGAGTTACTTAGAACTTACTATCTTTATAGACTATAAAAACCTTCTTAACTTCATAATAACGAAGGAGTTAAATCGAAGACAGGTCCGTTAGTTAGAATTACTAGGATAGTATAAGTTCAAGATACTATATACCCCTAAAAAAGATAATGGCCGAGTAGACGCCTTAAGTAGGCGAGCTAACCATATGGAATCCAAGGACATCACAGAAAAGCCAATTCTTAAATAAGAAAAGGACGGATCGCTAGTACTAATACAGAGTTAGGTAGCCACTACGCGAGTCACGGTCCAGGACATATCTATAACTCTAAGGGAAAGTTATGTCAATGATAATCTAGCTACGACGCTATAGAATCAATAACCAGGACAAGAACTACTCTAATATAGGGGAAAGGTTTACTTACCTGAAGGCTATATTAAAGAAGTAATCCGGGATCACTACGATAATCCGTTGATAGGATATCCGGGAGTATCTAAGACGATAGAACTCCTCTAACGAACGTATACTGCACTACGACTGCGTGCGCACGTTAAGAAATACATTAAAGAATGTATTTATTATCAGTAGAATAAGTCTACACGCTATGCCAAATACGGGTAAATATAATTTGCACCAGTTCTAGACATACTATGGAAGGATGTTACGATGGACTTTATTATTAAACTACTAAAATCAAAGGATCTAGTTACGAAGGACGTCTTTAACTCGATTATAGTAATTATTAATAAGTTAATAAAGTACGCTATCATGATTTACTATAAGGAAACCTATAAAGTAGATTAGCTAGGGTATATACTTCTTAATAGGCTAATAAAGGATTATAGTATACCTGAATCTATTATATCGGATAGAGACAGACTCTTTACGTCTTATTATTAGAAGACGCTGATCGCTATAATCAGAATCAAGTTACGAATATCAACCGCCTACCATTTAGAGATAGATAGTTAGACAGAGCGCACGAACTAAATAATAGAAGTATACCTGAGATACTACGTCAACTATAAATAAAATAATTAGGTATCGTTACTTCTAATAGTATAATTAACATTCAATAATAAAAGGTTAGATACTACGTAATTATCACTATTCTTTATAAATTATAGACGACATACTAACCTATTTCTAGAACTACGATAGGGTTCAAGAGTAGAAAAGGCAACGGTGTTAGTATCCGATATGAAAAGACTATATAATAATATATAGTAATAGATTAGTAAGGTTAATATAAAGACTTAAAGACGAGTTAACAAGAAAAGAAAAATGTATCTTTAGCTAAAGAAGGGGGATAAGGTTTACCTCTATATAAAAAACCTAAAGAGTAAGAGACTAAGTAAGAAACTGGACTATATAAAAGTTAGACTATTTTTAATTAAGTAACTAAAGGGGGCTGTTAACTACGAGTTATAGTTACTACCTAACGCTAAGGTACTCCTAGTATTCCATGTCTCCTTACTAGAACCAGCTGACTCCAAAATACTACTTCAAGAAAGTTAGAAGTTCAAGGCTAAGACCGAAGAATATAAGGTTAAAAGGATCCTAGATTAACGAGGTTAGAAATACTTAGTTAAGTAGAAAGGCTACGATAACTCAGAAAATACCTGGGAACCTATTAAACATCTTAGATAGTGCTAGAGCCTTCTGCGATAGTTTCGCTAGAAAGCGAACTAGGGGATAGCCAGTCAAGCGTCTTCAGGGATATATCGGCATTTAGGAAATCGTCTATCGATGACGCTCCTGTAGTATAGTTCTAGACTTCCTATACCTTCTCTAGATCCTTAAGCCTCTCTAGCTCTTTAATATTATCTAGCCCTTTATTAAACATTCGTTATTCCTTCTCTTTAAGGAAACGTTTCTGCGCCCTTAGGCGCTTAAGCTTTAATTGCTTAATACGGGCGATTTCATTAGTAGCCTTCTAGGTAGCTTCCGTCTTAATCTCCTCCCGTTTAAGCTTCTCTATAGCTCTGTTAATACTACTAAAATTAACTACTAGCTCGGCCGGCTCGTACTTCTTTCTAATACGAATATACTCGCTATACTTCCGGGATAAGAAAGATAGTCGACACTCCTTCTACTACTAAGCGCAGCGGATATAGGTAATTATAGCTAAGACGCCCCTAAGGAGAACTTACTTTACTAGGTTTAAGCGCTAGGAAGTCTTATACGAAGGCATAGGTGTATCTTTAAGGATAAAAAAAGAAAAGGAAGGAGGGGTAGTATTATAATTATAGGTTTTACTAAGTAGAGGCTTAGTACGGATTAGTAATATAGGTCGACGGGTCGACTATTAGCTAAGAAGTGTCGACCTAGTAAAGAGGTCGCTAGAACGATAGGGACGCGTAGCTGGCGATCTAGGCGACCTAGCGAGTATACGGATCTCCTATATCTATATAGATAGCGATGTTTTCTAGTAGGTAGGAGCTCCGTGCTTAACTTATATTATAATTCTAGTAATCTCCTAAGCACTGAATATAATACCTTATACTAGACCTGTTTAATATAAGCCTGCTTGCCCTACTTCCTTGATACTCCTCTTCACGAGAACTAATCATAGGTCTATCCTATCCACGGACGGAGTAAACTGTAACAGTTAGCCAACCAGATATAGAGTATAATAGAGACCGTAAATTTTACGGCTAATATATAATACCTCTAAGATCTAAGACGCTTAAAGTTTATAATATTAATTAGTTAAATTACCGTACTAAAACCGTTAACTATTTGCTACCGCCTGTAGACCGTTCAAGTAACCTACTACTGGCCGCTAAGGTATACCTATGAACAGACGCTAGTTTCTTTAGCTTTAGAACCAAATATTAGCTAGTGTTTGTTGGGACTTCTCACCAGCGACTGCACTGAAGATGTAAGCAATCAGTCAACAAGTCCTCATATTGTTGTAGCAGGATCATCGAAAACAAGGCAGCAACCACAAATGAAATCGCTCACTTTGCTATCATATTATTGAAGAATAGGACCGTGATTTGACTTCCGAAGACACTTTTCTATTTGCTTTGCGAGAGAGAGTCTTCAACAGAGTCTCAGCGAAATGCACAGCAGTGATAACTGAAAAGCATGAATTGTCTGGCTGCTAGAAGACTTCTATGTTATAGACGACAGCATGGCTAGATACATGAATGAATTACAATGCAATCAGGTCAGCCAAGCAATTAACCCAACCAAGCAAGCATGCATGTGACCCAATGGGAAACAGGCTGACAGAAAACTAATTGCCATGAAAGAACGTAGTACAGGATTAGACTGGCAAAATGACTACGACATGGCTCACAACGGCGGCTATGTGAGGGGCTTGCATGAACGGATAATGGTCCTCGTTGTGGTGTTCCAGATATGAAGGGAGAGGATGTTGGGGATGGTATATGCCTTAGTGAGGAGCGAATGAGGTACAGATGTTGATCAACTCGTTCCTACAGACTTTGCGAGGGTGGATGATATAATATAGCTAGCTTCGGGATCGCAGCTACGACAGTTCGTGAAGCTAGCAGACAAATGTGATGTATGATGTGTTGTTACGATGACTTCAGAGACGGTTGATTTACATGGTTGGTGCCTCATCCTGTAGATTGACTTTGCGTTTCAGTACAGGGAAGAGTATTGCTACGCCAGCTCGATTTACTTCTAGAGGATAACAATGTCAACAGTGATTGCTGCCGCCGATGCTCTGGGATATTCTTGACAGAACTGTCGCCCGGTTCTTGTATACAATATGGGCTGAACGGTTAAGGTATCTAGCACCAGGCGCACCAATGATGTCTGTGGCCATTGGAGAGTCTTGGATCGGCGCACAAAGGGCTGGTTTCCCAACTTGTCTATAACCCAGGGATAAAGGAAGTGGCACAAAGTAGGCCTTTTTGGTAAGTCTTATGGAATACAAATCATAACCCTCAGGTTGAACGATTCATCGTTTTGGGTCTGAATTGCGTGCTCCTAGTTTTGCTCTTGTGCTCGTCTTGGCGAAATTTGGACGGACTTTCTTCCTTGCCGTGAACGCAGCGACATGCCTGATCCTCGGACACGGTTTCTTTTTGGCTTTCAGGGCTGGCCTTCACGCATGAGCACCCTGCAACCGAGTCTAATGATTGAATGAGACGAGAGGACGACGAAGCGATGATTGATGATACGACGTCCCTAGATATGTGGTATGTGTATTGAAAAGATTTCGTGAAAAGCATGCTCATCCATTACATCATATATCAATAGTCGTTTGTGGTTTTTGCATTGTAGGAAAGAAGAATCCTCATAATGTGGTGTGGCCTACCTTAGCGGCCAGCAGTGGGTTGCTCGGACGGTGTACAGGCGGTAGTAAATAGTTAACGGTTTTAGTACGGTAATTTAACTAATTAATATTATAAACTTTAAGTATTTAATATCTAATAGGTATTATATATTAATCGTATAATTATAGTCTTTATTATACTCCGTACCTGCTTAGCTAACGTACTTAGTATTATACTATAGTAGCTGCTAAGGCTACTAAGCCTATTACTCAGGAGTATAAGGCTATATATCTCTTTAATATTCCGCGAAATCTAACCTTAGATTCAGGCGATTTAGCCGAATTTTATACAGGGGGCGGAGGGTCCGGGCGACAAGGGGCGTGGGCGACGTGGGATAGGCATACATGGAGGCTCCAGGCGACCTCCGGTTATAAGGATAATAAAGCGGGGTTTGAAAAACCGCGCTAAGATTTAAGGTTTTACTATTATTATAAAGAATCGTTAACGTATCTATTATATAAAACGTTCATTTAATATATATATTTCCTAGGGGACTGTGTTAAGGCGATGTACTTTTGGGAACACGTAACCAAGAGCAAACTGTAATGCTACGGTATCGTTACGGTACAGATATCCTACCCCTGGCCGCTAAGGTAATTTAGCTTGCATAAAACTAGCATCAGAAAAACTTGGAAATAGTCTTTCTCACGTCTTATACGTCGAGGACATCTTATACTTCAGGGACAAAGGTAAGTGCAACAGTGATCAGGTTATGATGCGGTTAACGATCCAGGTCGTCCGACTTCACGAGCGCTCCACGCCTGGGAAGACCGTAAAGCTTGGGTCTTCCATCAGAAGTCGACTAACATTGTTGTACTTGCTAGAATTGCTTAAAAAAGCTTGAGGGTGCATGATATCAAAGGCAGGCTATTCTTCCGCAAATATTTGAGCCGAAGGAGGTTGCAAGTGAGCATCACGGTGAATACCCTGCGCGATCTCATTCCTGAGTGTTCTTTACATATGGGAAGAATGTCCGTACCACCAGTCCAAGCGTATGATACATTGCAAGCTCATTGCGTGCCACAGAGCGGTGTATCCCCAAGTAACAGCGTGTGACGCCGGTCGCAATGCCAAAATCAACACCAGTTCTGGCTCTACCTCTTCTCATTTCCCTTCATCTTCGGTGTCAGTATCCGTATCTGTGTCGCTCGTATCCTCCGCCTCGCCCTCCGTGTCACTTTCTTCGTCACTGGATTCAGCTTGGACGCGTTTCTTGGACCGTTTAGGCGGTGACGTTAGACCCGAGACGCCACCGCTTTTGAGCGCGCTCATTTGGCCGGCGAGTGAATCTGAGCTCATGGGTCAGCTTGGTTTAGTTGCCGATGCGGAAGATTTACCCTCATCTGGTTCGCTAATGTCATCCTCGGCATTGTCCATTGCGACCGCCTTGGCACTATCCTCTACTTCCAGCACCACCTCTTCCTTGCTATCCATACCAATGTAGCTGTCGCAAACCAGGTGCATCACGAAGGGATATTTCCCGGCTTGCGGTGGGGCTTGGAATTGCATCTTGAATGTTTGCACATTGAAGGTTGGGTTGCCGTTGTCGTCGGTAAGGGGTTTATTGAAGGTTGTCATGGTGAAAGGTGGGACAGCGACCTTGCCTAACTTGCCGTCCGAGAGGAAAACGTGCCAGCGAGGTGAGTGGTCACGGGGAAAGTAAGGGGCGTAGGCCAGAGGAGGCTGTAAGGGCTGGTCGACATCTGATGGGTTAATCTGGTCACCTTCCAGGGGTTTGGCCTTCTTGCTTCTGCCTGCGGGCTTACGACCAAGCAGAGCGTCAAGATCGCCCTCATCTGGGTCGACATCTTCGAGGTCTACTTCGTTGACTTCCGGGATATTGACTGTACCAGGTGGAATAACTCGAGCTTTAACAACGAACTGGACAAGCGAGCCGGTTGTAATGAAGCGCTCGCCCATCACCTTAAAGAAGACTTTCTCGACCTTGAGGAAGGGAAGCTGCCGAGCTACAGATACAGCGTCATTATATTGCGCTGGTGTCAGGACTCCGGGGTGGTCAGTTGCCATCTTTCTCCGCTTGTATTCTGGCATTGACATGAACTGCTGGACCGTGAGATGCTTTCTTGAATCTGGCCCTTCGATCTTCTGGGCGATTGCCGGAGTAATGTGTGGAAGTTGCAGGAGGGGGGATGCATTCGGAGAGACGGCTTGAATCAGATGTTGTGACACGCGGAAGGCGGCGAGGAGCTGTGGTACATTACCAAAGGCAAGGGTGATGGCAATGAACGATTCATTCAATTTTAGAGCAAGGGGCGCTGCTTCGTACTTCTCTGCGGAAAAATTAGCCTGCTGGCAAGCTCCGAACCCTCTGGAGACTGACCATCATCCAGCTCAGACCCGTCAAGCCATGTCCGTCCGAGATATGCCCAGAGTAAGGCAGACGCTTTCCTCCGAGCTCCCTCGTAGCTTTCGAGTTTCTCTTGGTCTTGAGGCGTCAAACCTGCGGCATCAGCAGCGACTGTACCCTGAAGGACATGCTTCTCGATCTTGCCCAGACCCGAGTCCATTTTGTTGCCACTCAGGACATTCTTAAACTCCTCACCACAACTCAGGGCATTGACAATGCCCCCTTCTGTGATATCCTCTTGATACTCCTTAAATAGGTTGGAGGCGCTGGCGAGTAGGACGTTATCCTTAGTCATTCGTTGTGTTCCATACCACCACTTTCCAACAACGTAAGGGAGCAGAACCCCAAGCAAGAGCCCATACACCAAGAGCACGTATTTTCCGTTTCCGTCTGTCACGATAAATTTCGGTAAAGCGATACCAATACTAAAACTCTGCTTCCCGTCGGGATGGCCGTATTGAATGTAGTTATTTCGTATCTCTTCGTCGGTGAGGGCCTTGAAAGCTTTCGACACCTCGACCCAATAATCATTAATAGCTTCGACCGTTTGATTTTTTGACTCGTCAGCGATCGCCTTATCCGGATGAAACACTCGCGACAAATCCCTATATCTCTTCTTAATCTGTTTATCGTTCGCAGACTAAAGAGTATCAGCAAGCCAGCAAATATTGCATCCGAGGTTACTCACCCTCGAGATCTCCAATATGTCATATGGATCCCATATCTTCGCCACAGTCGTCTTCGTCACTGCTATCAAGTACATCATCAAGGCTATCGTGAACCACCCAATTGCCACTGTGATTATTCGCTTCAGTCTCCTCTCTCGCCTCCATTGTTTCCTTTTCTGCCCCTGGATCAGGGCATCATCTGTGGGTCGGAAGTCTGCCTTTATTCGTGGAGCAGTATCTTCTATATCTGTTCCATGGTCAACAACCGTCGTATTGATTTCTGACGCTGGTGAAGCAGTGACTGACCCTTGTTCGGACTGAGAAGGGAGTAGGATAGCGGAAGAGTAACGAGGGCGGAGATGGTAAGGATGAAGTAGGGGAAGAACTGGCCCTGAAATCAGGTTTAGTATCTTATACATCCCAAGATCTGGCTATAGCTACCTGCTCATCATAATTATAGTCGGTTGACATCTCGAGGATTTGAGCGCCCTAGGGCTTATCTGCGGGTTATGCTGCCAGTTTACGGATATAGGGATGCGATCACAGGTGTATAGCTGGGTGTCACTACATAGCAAGCGAGGAAGGAGCCGCGACGGTGTGCAAGCTAGATGGGTGTATTTCTTTGAGGCCAACTATCGCGTCCGTATTGAGCCTAGCTTCGAGCCCTAATTCTATCATCCGCCGCCCGCAGAGCCGCCTGCACGAGATAATGTCTGACTCACATCTTGGAAAGTCAAGCAAAATACCAAAGTGTCGCTGGAGCGGCAGCTGCGAGTGTGAGGGGATACGCATCCTTGTTATAAGAAGTGCGGGACTTTTGGGCGTGAGATACTCCACTGGAGTCTCGTCTACTATCCAATTGCTTGGCTTGTTTCCCAGATTCCACCACCTTTCAGATTGACAATTTCCTGATTGCAAGCTTGCTACTTGTGCAAAAGACCGAGAGCGCTTACATCGCTTGGAGTGGTGTCCAACAATCATGATGTTGCAAATTCCACTCGTTGATCGGATAAGTCTTCCCGCCGTTACTCCTTCTACCTTGGTGTGTCAGTGCAAGACTTATAATATGAGGATATGGTGGGAAGCGCTGTCTCAGAGAGCTTCACTGGCGATCTATTCACGTGGCTAATCTCAACTTCCTCTATGCACGTCTATACTGTCTTTACATCCTCTGCGGCGAGGTAGAGCAACCTGCTCTCCATATTCGCGAGCACCAGCCGCCAACGCCAGTTTTGCCTTATCACTCCCCCACCCGTGCCGTATGTCCAGATTCGAAGGATGAGGTTCCCAGGACCAATCCAGCACCTTCGGTCTCTTGCCCTGCCGAGCTGCGAGTGAAGGCGCCTTCATTGCTGCAAGTCGTGCCTCTTCATCGATCGCCTTTGATTAGAAGCTTTGACTGCCAGTATCTAGCCGAAAGTGATAAAAGCAGCTTTGCCTATTCTTTCTGGCTCTGACGCGAATGTTTCCTTCCATCATCGTCTTGAGGAGAATGAGGTCTGCGAAGCCCTTTCATGCTTGCTGTTAAACCGTGAGGTAATCCAGCCCAACAAAGTACTCCATCATCTTGGTGCACAACCCGTCATCGTCATCTCCATCCTGACTATCACCACCGAAAATCCACTTCTGCTCTTCCTCGAGTCTCTCCCGCTCTTCTCTTTGCTTTCGCTCTCTTGCTTGCCAGGCAAGAAACCTGTTGTGCCAGTGTCTCGCGGAAAGTTCGTTGCGCCTTGGATGTCTTGGGATCGACAACTTTGGATTCGGTGTTTCGGTGGACAGCGAGGGTAGTTCAAAACCATCATTCTGCAGATGGGGGTGCGATGCCTTACCACGTGTCCGACGCCGATTGTGGCGACTCATAATGGTAGCGAAAAGGATGAGAATGGAACGAAAAGAGCAGATAAAGACTGACAAATTGACTTAGAAGCGATGTGGAGGGCATGAAAGACACGAGACTTCATAGCCTAAAAGTATACTTGGAATCTTTGAGTCTATCATGAGTCGTAACGATGACTCAGGTGTCTATAGCGAATCAAACACCAAGGCATCAGTATATTCGGAAAAAGTCAAAGCTTGGGCATCATGTGACTCAACTCCGGTCTCGCCCGATGAGTCACACCACCAGGATCAAACGACTCAGCATGGGATCGAGCCACTATAACACATTCTACTGTGTAGACAACTCAGAATCATGATAAGAAAGTCCGATATTGTAATGACAACTGGAGCTTCGGGATAGAGCAAGCGCATCATCATTAGAGCAGGCTGACTTTTTTGAAAGATTGGCCTTTCCGATGAGCAACCATGCGAAAGTCGGAGTTGTGGAGAGCAGACTTTGGCATGAGAGCTCCGACGAACCTTACCATCAACTTGATCGGCTTCTATTCGGCTTCTATTCGCAGATCGAGCTTTACTGGCTCTTGACTGCCATCTTTCCAGACTGGCGAGCACTACGTCCCTGCTAACCCAGAAGCTGCTGCCGTTTGATTTAAGTAGAAGAGCTGGATACATGCCAAAACGAACAGTCGTTATCTTCGGAGTGTTGTCCCTTATGACTGCCAAACCTGCTAACGGCAAGTCAACGACTCACAGGGCTAACCGATTCAAGTGACCAACAGGAGACAGTGGCAGCAAGAGGGTAACGTGTCCTAAAGATCAAACACTTTAGGGCTGGTACTGCTACGGCTTGCTCGGATTTGCCGAGGAGTTTTCATAGATGGGGCCCAAAACACTCCAACACAGTTCTTGATAGACTGAGAGTCTGCTATCGGAAGCTGTAATGATGGATTATTTCGGGGATCGGCCATCAAATTGCCGCCTTTCTTGGTAGCTAGCCTGCTAACCTTTGCCGTTTGGTAGCAAGGACTCCCATTCATTGATTCATCTCATGATTCGTTGGCTTCTTAAACTGCTAAATCATTGAACACGACGCTTTTCTCTTCTTCCACCCCATGCATTATCTCAAAGCTCTCTTCACTGCCTTGCGGGCTCAAGTTCGTCCCTGGGATGTATCCAACCCAGTTGAGTCCTCCGCCTTTTGCGGGCGTGATCTTGAGCTTTCTTTCCTCCATTGGCAGATTTGACTTCTCTTCTTCAGGTATCAAGTACCTCCTATGCCAGTCTCCGACAAACATTCCGTCTGGATCTACTTCATTTCGAATGCGCACCCAATCGCTAACATCAGGATACATGGTATGGAGCTCATCCTGCGTGACAGTGCTGAAGTTCTTCGCCCAATGCGGTCGTCCGCCCAATTCTTTCATCAGCCACTCAAAAGCTTCGTAGTAGCGGTCTCGACAAGGCGGATCACGATTGTAAGGACGGTAAAGTGTAGCATTCAAATACAACGTCGGGCCATTGGGCATGGTATTGTCCAGGTACGGTCTGGGTGTGGTACTCGAGGTATCGGTCACCCGCACTTCGATTGGAGCGTGGACGTAGAGACCTTTGGAGCTGAAAGGTATCATGGATCCTTCTTCATCTCCATTGAGCCAGGCCGATATACGAGTGATTGCTTCGGGGCCTTTGTGAAGAGGTATCGCCCATTCGTTCACGAATTGTGAGTACAAACAGTTCATCAGCAACCCTGTTCGGCCTTCTTCGACAGCCGAGCTGCCTGCCCCTTCTTTGAATCCGTATTGAACGTCAATCACAAATTTCTCTATAAGAGGCAATATAGCTGGAAGCCATAGAGCGCAGTAGAGAAGGATGTGATATGTATGGTAACCAATGCTGCCCGTCCACCAATTTTCAGAAGGGGGATGATAAGGCTTGTCGGTTTTGTCCGCTCTCCACTTGATGCATCGCTTCATGTACGGCAACCACCAGACCCGCATGAACTCTTTCTGGGTCCACAGATCATTCTCCCAGTCCGATATAATCTCATCCAGAGGATGAAGGCTCTGGGACCATTCGATATCGAAAGCTGGGACTGCTTGAAATGTAACTTCGGTGATTATGCCCAAAGCTCCCAAGCTCACCAGTGCTGCACGAAAGAGGTCAGGGTTCTGTTCCGCGGAGCAGGAGACTGTCCGACCGTTCGCAAGCATGATTTTCAGCGCCGACACGGACTGCGACAGTATGCCATGCCTCGTGGAACTGCCGTGGGTTGCTGTCCCAATGGCGCCTGCCATTGACTGATGATCGATGCTTCCCAAATTTGGCATGGCCAGACCATGCTGCTTCAACCTGATGCCCAGGTCGTGCAGCCGTATGCCTGCTTGCATTACCACCATTTTTGTATCCTTGTTGACATCCAGAAGCTCCTCTAAACGATCGAGATTGACGAGCCACGACGAGGTGCAGGTCAGATCGGATGGGGAGTGGCCGCATCCAGTGACTGTAATCCTGCGTCGACATCTTCGGGCAAGCGTGACGACTTTCTTCAATTCTTCGGTGGTGTGAGGTTGTATGTAGAGTTCAGGATGTGAGTGATAGGTCTTGGCCCACGTATGATGTGTGTGATGGGGAGTGGCACGGAAGGGAATGGTGGGGTCCAATTCCGCGAGCTCCCGCTGAAGATCCATATCGCCGGTGGGCATTGCGTCTCACAGTTGCAGCCGTCGATGGCGCAAGTGTTGGAATGGATACTGTATCAACCAAGGCGAAAAAGCCAAGTGGAATATATGGTGAGGACTAGAACTAGCCCCTCCCACCACAACCGAGGTTACATCAACACTCATTTCTGGGGTCGAAGGACGAGGGGAGGCCATATCCACTATGTAAACTCATCGTGAGGGTCACGGGGTTCCTAAAATAGCAAATGACGTCCTTGTTTCTCTGCTAGGCTGAAGTCTCATCATTCAATCGTCTTCAGCTCGAGGCTCGAGTGAGCTCATTTGTCTTGACTCTCCGTTATGGTCAAGCTCCGACGTCTGTCCCTAGCCTTCTCTGGCCTTCCCACTGCCTGGACGGACAGTGACCGGTTCACGTAGCAGTTCCCCGGCCCACCAAGTTCGGAAATTTGATATCTAGGCGGACTCCAGCAGAACAGTTGCCGATGCGACATGATGATCTCAGTAGACGCTACAGGTCATATGCGGAAGTAAAGCCCGAAGCCAGAATTTATAAAGATAAAAGAGCGTGGACGATGACATGAAAGCTTGGTCTACAATTGTATCTTTATCACGTCTAGGTACATTATCATCATTGCAATGAACAAATTTATGTCCGCAAGTTCACGCCATCAACACAATGTGTGGTTACTGGTGGTACGAATAGAGTCAAATGGTCTCGCCCGATGTCATAGAATACGGCGAGTAGCAATCAGACTCATTGACGCCACTTACATAGCCAAAACATCTTCTTTGCCACCAACAAAACGCTCACCTAGTAGGTCTCAAACGTCGGTACGTAGATACCGTCTCTGGCGAAAAGGGTAGGTCATATCTGAAATATCAATGAACAGGTTATTTTGGCATAGAAGTTTCACTAGCCGAAGGCGCGTGTCAGTGGTTGAGTATCATGTATACCCCAGTCTTGTGAGGTGGGCTTGCCACCAGGAAGATGCAACAGTAGATCAAATCCTCCGCAACTCCCAGGTGGTCGGCAACGTTGCGCGCGTATAATTTGGCTGTCAGACTCAGCGAGTCTCAAAACGGTCGCTGCTGAACGGACGGCTGCTGACCAGGATACGTCCTTCCTCACTCCTTTGCCAGAGACACTGATCTCCAATCTCCTTTGCGGCATCCTCACTTTAGATCTACGGTTTCTTTACAATGTGAAACCTACAGGGGTTTTGAAGCTTGGGATCATGAGATGTTGAGCACGATGGCTCACAGTAATGCCTGATCATCCACGACTTTAGACACAAACACGTAGACGGGCGCTTGCATAATGAGTGTTAGAGAGACTAGGTTTTGTAGTCCACTTTAAGGCCACAATCGGTGTACCATCAACAGTGTTGACGTCTGGGCTGGGGGACTTGATTCCTTAATTCTGCTTAGTCTATCTATTCGGGGTCTCGAAAACCATTGTTGCATGGAATTGCAGTTCAGTATGGCTCAATTTGGCCAAGCAGGAAAGGGCGCGAAGAAGGAGCGCTTGCATTAGTGTTAGAAGTGGGATACATATCTTTGGGCATACATGACTGTGCAACCCGGCAAGCCTGCTACCGTGCTAGAACACCAGGAATTGATCGGCCTGGATCGGGAGGGTGTTGTGCTGATGGAAGTTATCGGTGGTGTTTAATGATGCTATACACAAGTGGGATGGCGGTCGTACAAGGGGTATCTGGGCGAGTGTGGTGGGTATGCGAAGGTTGGTGATGGTGCTCGTAAGGTGTCTTGCTGTCAATGGTTGCAATGGGAGGGTTGATTGGTGGAGCCATCCTGGTCGGACGATAGGGCATCTGGTTTTCAGGAACCCGTGCAGCAGTACGACGAGCTTGCACTTGCCGTGTCGCTGCCGTTCGGCACGGCTTTGGCTCCGGGACTAGGGCACTGTTCTAGTGTTGCCGGCCGTGAGTGGAAGATGATGGCAAGCGGCTTAAGTTTCGCTAAGACATCTGGGCTGCTTGGTTGTGATGAGTCTGTCGTTTGACCTGCTCTCGGGCCCATCGTGCAGTCTCAATGGTGCGTCCTTGGAACTCACGGTTACTCTTAGTATCTTTGATGAGCGTCGTGATCCAGTCAGCACGGTAGTAGTTGGCATAGTCGCCATTGGGGAAAGTATCTGCCAGGTCTCTATGTCCTCGTCAGCCCAAGGACACTAGGCGAAGTGAGACTACCAGATCACTTACCCAATTACACCCATGGCTGACCGCAAGAGGGCTTCGCTTCGATTTGGATCTTGCGCAATGACACTGAGAACCGTGAATACTGATTCCACATATGGCGACAACAATTGGGCTGCACGACATCAGCAAGGTCACATCGGAACGGTTCATGCTTACGCTTGCTCTTCATCGAAAGGATGGCGCCCGACCACGCATCCATGATGCCTTCTCTTAGGGAAATGACATAATCAAGCATATCAAAAGCCGCATTTTCTCCCATAGTCACACTGGCTGCCGTTTGCAAGACCTGAGCGACCACAGATAGATACTTCTCGAAATGCGTCCCAATTGCCTGGGCGATATCTCCAAAAGTCTGGAGGATGGCAGGTCGGAATTGGTTGCTGATGGATTTGTCCTAGACAACATCAGCATTGATCATTTTAACGCCTCGCGCATTCACTTACACTCAAGTTACCGAGAAGATAATTCATGAAGGTGTCGCAGTATGGCTCGGATAGCTCTTGCAGCGCCCTTGTGATATCGCTGACGAGTCCAATGGCCATAGCGCAGAGACCGGGCTCCTCACGATTGCCCAAAGCGTTGTACAAAAATGGCGTAAAAGCTTCCATATATTTCGCGAAGTCGTCTTCGAGCGCATTGGCCAATGCACCCACAACAGCAAAGACGGTGTCCGGGACACTCGATTTACCACCGACTGAACTCAAGATCTGGAGAAGTACGTTCATGATACGATCTGCTGCAGGCTTGATCTCGCCCTCTAAGCGCTGTACGATAGCCTTGAGCAATACAATCAGTATGTAAGATTGGTTTCGTGAATAGGATGACCTACAAGCAGAACACTCGTAAGACTGGTCTGGATTTCTTCGAGAGTGATTCGATCTTCTACGCTCACAATCTGCTGTTGCATAGGTATGGTTTTCTCCAAGCGCTCGAGGATCACTTCGGACAGTTTGGCAACGATTGGTAGACTGTCATTGGCAGCATTGTTCACGAAAGCATTCAGCACCTCGTAAGCGGCCATCCGTAGCTGATTATCGGCGTCAGAGCTAGGCCACACATTAGTACATAGTCCAATACCCGAGAATTTGGGACCTACCCTTCGGTAACTGCAAGCAAACGTTGTACGCTCTCCGAAAAATGTGCCGACATGGGGTTTTCTTGACCTCCTGGCTCGCCGGCGAACCTCTCAGCGAGATTCATTAGTGCCCAGCAGCAAGAACCTGCCATCTTCGGGCTGCTTGACAGACCCGCAAACAAAGCCCCAATAAGCGGACGCAAATGCTCCTGTGGGTCAATGGATTCCGATACATTTTCGCATATCCGTCCTAACGCGAACGCAGCCGAATCCTTGACTTGCACGACCGGATCATCCATCATTCCTATGAGCACGGGCAGGCCTTGCTTGATCAATGGCTGAAGCATTTTCTCATCCGGACCCTCCATGATTGCGCCGAATGCTGAGACAGCGGCATCTCGAAAATGCCAGTCAGCGTGACGTAGATTCAGCTCCACGAAGCCTAGTACTGTCTGCACAATCTCTCCAGCAATGGTTTGTGCATATAATTGTAAGCATTGATACGCAGCTCTTGAAATGTTGTAGTCCTCGTCCGCCGCATCTTCATCCTGCTGAGCCAGGAGCTGTAAAAGTACAGGGACAACCTCGCGGGCTGCTATACGGGCGAAGGAGAAGAATAGCCTCAGCTCAGATCCCTCTGCCGCGGCCATAGCATTGTCGTCCTCGATGGCAATCTCCTCTTCGCAGACGGTACACCAGAATTCAATAGCCAGCTTAGCAACATCTTCCTCTGGATTTTTCATTCCCGTGATCGTCAACCCAAAGAGCGCCTTCTCCATGTAAAACTTCATCTTGTCGTAGTAGAGACCCATGATGCGATTCAGACAGCCGTAGGAGCTAGCTTCGATACGATTATCGCCAGATTGAGTGGCTTCGCAGATGACCTGCATGATATAATTTCGCTCGCCTTCATTGTCGAAGTTGGTTCGCACAAACTCCAAAGAATCCGAAAGGGAGTTGATCGCAGCGAGTCGAACATCTTTGTTACCCTCCTCTTTCCGCGCACCTTGTACGACGGCTGTAAGGATGGCATTGGAGTGCTGGACAAGGCTATCACGCAGATCCTGGTCTTCACCTTCGCAGATGAAACCAATGGTCTGCAAAGAGGCTTGCTTGAGATGATCTGCCCCTTCGCCAACATTTTCCACCAGCGCCGGCATCAGCTCCGGCCATTGATTTCGCGGTATATCGATTGCGGCTATGGATGCAATAAATTGGCCGGCAGCCTGGCCAGCCCTCGTATCTTTCGAAGCAAGAGTCTGCAAAGCCAACTCTTTGACGGACGCCTTTGCTTTCACGTCGACTTGTTGAAGCCATCTTGACTGTATCTCACGTAGCCGTGTGTATTCCCGCGCCGAGAATGCATTCTTCAGAGCGATACCCGCTGCCTGACGCACGCCGGGTTGTGCCTTTTCGTTAGCGAGCTCTTGAGCGAGCGCTGTGAGATATGTTGACTACAGGAGAAGGGTTAGCTACAATCGCATGATTCGGGGGGCTCCGGCCTACGAAGTTGACCTCAGCAGCTTGTGCAAGCTGCTGTTCTGCGCTCTGACGTGCCGCCGCATCTGTACAAGTAAAGTCAGCTCTGACATGGCCATTCATTCAAAGATCCTCACACACTGGGCAGACTCACCTGGTGAGAAGGTATTCTCCAGCACCTGATTGACGTCCATCGTGCCAGGGAATATTGAAATGGCACACGACCGAGACCGCTGTAGTGGGATCGACGAAGCCGCCCTCTCCTAAGGTCAAAGGTGTAAGAAAAGTTCCGAAGGTGCCGTGGTTGAAAGGAGAATGGCTCAGAAGGGTGTTCGTGTCCTAGATTAGTGTTGTGACGAAAATATCAATCGTGAATGTTGAAGATTGTCCACCAAGTGGACGCGAAATGCTGCCACTAGCAACGCGATCGCCTTTCTCTTCGGAATTTTATGCAGCCTTCCATGTATCCCAATACCAATACGACTATACAGTTCAATATCACCGCAGATAGCTACTCTCGATTCAACTACTGTCACTTGCGTCGTACCGAACAAATTGAATGTAACTGCAAAAGAATTCCTGATTATGCACCTCCTGCTAAGCACTCGAAATGACATGTTTTAGATTTGCAACGAGGGTCGAGCAAAGGCTGTTCATGATCCAGAGTTACCGCTGTCATCTCCGCCTGCGTCTATTTTCATCGAAGAAGTCTGATCATGATATGAGGCCTGTTCATAGATGGCTCCTCTAAGACATGATCTCGTCGCTTCCCTCCGTCCTGACGTCGTCTGCCTCCTCAGCACTTGAGGAGCTATCCAAGTCATAGATCCGGTAATGAACATTATCCTGAGCGAGCACGCATATCACTCTTCTGCCCTTCCTACCATTAACTTCGAGCCTCTCCGGAACCCACGAGACTCCTGCTGGAAATTCTCGCCACGTGCACGACCTACATTGGTCTGCATATGACAGATCGATCTTTGAAAAGACCTCGACTTCTCCTACGCCATCATCATTGACTGTCATGTATCGCAGGCTAAGAGGATGGTCATTCATTTTACGATAAGAAATCCTAAATAGTCTTGAGGAATCTTCGACAGTATGTTAGTATCACACCTAGGAATGAGTGGTCAACGCCTTGTCTTACCTTGGTCGCACGCTGCTAGTACCAGCTCCTCATCATCTACAAACTTGACGTCTTTGATTTCATAGCCAGCTGTTCGGATGGAGGCACGCTCAACGTGTCTTGTGGAGCTCATACCGTTCACGACCTCGATCGAAATCCGGTAGATGCATACTAGAATCAATGTGAGCAGCTGTCCCCGGGCCTTTCGTTCGCAGTATCTCACCCGCAGCTTGCTTGGCACGGGACCCGAGGGCCACGTAGGTGACCAGGTTCTCCGTATGGACCTCCTATTGTTATATGTGAGTCTCCACAAGACCATCAAATACAGCGATGGGAGTGGCTACCTCGACTAATGTCCTCATATCCATGCACAAGGGTACCCCTAGGCCAAGAGAGACTGGAGCACCAAACCTCACATTCCTTCTTTGGGTTTCTGCCATCTGATCAAACACAGTCTCGCATTGAATTTCGAGATGTCGGATCAGTGCATCAAGCCCTGGGAGCCGCTTGTCAGAGGAATTCCCTTTGATGGCATTCTTGTGTTCGTGTTTGTAGATTTCCAGTAATGCACTTCCTTCTGCTGCCAAGTTCCACTGCAAGGGTTGTTCCTCCTGCTGCTCCTCCAAGTTATCAAAGTCAATAAGTCGACTTTGCATCATGGGACCTTGGATGTATTCTAATACGCTTGCGTGATCAACACTTATATCTTTTTCAGTGGGCTCTGATGGGCTTGCATCAGTAGCTTGAGTATCGATCTCCTGCCGAAGCCATCCAGAAAACGCTTGGAATTGACGAAGTTCCGTACCGGCGGTTATCAGTATCCGATGCGCCACGAGTTGGAGACAATTCACGGTGGCAAGCATATTGTCCAATTCTTGCGTCGAAAGTCCGAAAGTCACATTTGATACCTGGAACTTTGAAAACCCACGAAGGCGGCTTACTATAACAGTGAAACGCTCCAAGGCGGGCAGCAAGTTTTCGTGAGCCAATCGCCGTACACTTTCGTAGCCAGTACTGGCGGCTTTGTCCCATCTCTTATGCCCCTAATCAAGTCACATCAGCCAATGACACACCAGCGAGGCGTTAGTGACCCCAACTATACCCTCTCCCCAAGTTGATCGACCAACCATTCTTTGACTTCTGGATGACAATGTCCAGTGACGACAAGGTGGTATGCAGTCCGCATCCAGTTGGAATCGGACAGCCCCCGTAGCGTCTCTTCGATATTCCCCATGAATCTACTGGGCAATTCTTGAGAGGCTTTGAAATCGCTGGACATTTGCCGCTGCACTTGACGAATGTAGCGTAGGACATTGTGTAACTGAGTAGATTTCGAAACCAGTAATGATAGGTATCTTCCTACGTTGGATAGCAAACGAAGATCGAGCGGCACCATGTGTAACCCTTCCTGTCCATCGACCAAAGTTGATATGAGGAACGAATGGGTTGTTGAATAAGGATGAGAGCAATGTAAGAGTGACCTGCAGCGTTCGGAATTCCTGATTACCTGCTGGAGATTGAAGTTACCAATCTCGAAGAAGTCGTATATACTCAGATGGATCGTACCATCTTCGAAGCCTATCACCAGTATGTCTGCCGAATCAGTAGAGCCAGCTGTCAATGGCTGAAACAAAGTGTCGAGTGACGTTCTTGAACTGAAAATATCATCCCTACGTCTCTTCAGCTTTTATAGCTGCTGATACCCTTTTGCTATGACCTACTCGATCCCTCCTGAAGAAAGTGGGCTCAGCTTTGGTAACGACGCTTCAACATCAAGGAACGCTAGATCCAGTGGGAGATCGGGCACAGCATCCAGCGCCTTGGCCTGAGGATTACGACTAATGACATCGTCTATGGTCAATTCACCCTTGAGCTTGTTGACCCGATCGTTCACTTGGGAAGCCTCTGTAAAGTTGATGGACCATCCCAAGCAGCATATCTCGGTCTCAGAATACGTGGAACAGTCTATTTGGTGGACAACCTTTCCCGTGTAGGCGTTCGTTAAAGACAAAGAATTATTGCTAAACACAGTGGCGAGTGATTGGCCTTGCATGAGGCCTCAGCTTCACCTTGGACACAAATGATAACCAGAGGACTTACCGTTCGGTTTCCACTTGATTCTTCCTATCTTTATGGACGAGTCTCTACTTTGAACACTAAACACCTTCTGTCCATTCAATCTGTAGACTTGTACTTGTTCGTCAACAGTAGCCAACGCAATCAGATCCATAGTTGGGCAGTATGCCAGGTGTTTAGGGTTGATGGCTGGCTGCACCACTTTTTCGGCGAGTGGGTCAGCCATCTTGATCAATGTGTGTCTTGGGCTTGTGTTCCTCTCCGCATGCCTCCCTGTGATCAACGACACATGTTGGATCCGCCGGCTGAGGTCGGCGGAAGTGGCGCTTGTCCCCAAACATCACCGCTACTGTGTACACTCGAGGCCTTCACAAGGCAGATATGCTACAACGATACATGGAAGACTGCAACCTCATTTCTAAAATGTAAAGGTATCAACCTGTAACGTGACCACGTAGAGAAATTGTCGCTGAGCTCCTAATGTCAATGTGAAACCCTCATATGAATATCTGTCGACTTGCTACTGCTTATTCTATCAAGTACGAATCTGCAACAGACTTAATGTCTTTTGTGAAAGACACGTCCTGGTCCATCTCAACTAAGCTAACGGAAGTGACCTGATGCAACATGTCAGCACTGCGTGTGAATCTTGGAGGTCAGCACTTACATCAACATCCACGAACGGCTTGCTTTTTGAAAAGCGGACACTCATCGGGAAGAACTCGGCCTCGTCCTCCGCTTGAGCCTCGAATTCGAATGCTCCAGTAGCGTTGCTTTCATCCACCGTGCCAATAGTCCATTCCAGACTATCCCCTGACACTTCGTATTGAGCATCGAAGCTCGATATAGCTGGTTCGCTAGTGCTGTAAGGAATGATTATAACTACGTCCTGCAGACTATCCGACCCCGTCATTTCGTACTCAATAGTTATAGTGAATGTGTCGTCTGAGCCCTTGTTCACCCATACGGTAAAAGTGATAGGAAGAACGCCAGTAGCATCCGCTGGAGCATTCGCACTCCATCGCAGTACACCAACCGAATTATCTACTGGAAATCCTTTAGATGTGTCTTTCAGCTGGATTGCCTTTGAGTCATTGAACTGGGCTTTATCGACATTGGGGTGCGTTTTGAATTGCGCGCCGTGGCTCGCATTGGCCACCAGGTCCAGCTTGACTTTGGTCATAGACGCGTCAGCAATACGAAGGTTCAAGTCTCCTTTTACATTGAATGATTTCAAGATGCCGTCTCGGGAAAGCTTTGCAGATATCTTCTCTCCAACGGTTATGTGAATAGCTTCGCGATCGGTCGACGTGGACACACGTGTAGAAGACGCTTTCTCTGTGGCAGTGATGGGCTGGGAATTCGAAACCAGAGGCGCCGATTGCTCTATTTGTGTTCCGAGATCTCCTCTTACACGTTCAAACATGTCGGTAGTCTTCGATTTCTTGCCCAACTGCATGCCTTTACCTTTGGGAGCCGTCGTTCTACAGCCAATCAGCATTCTCTGTGAGGACTGTACACAGCATAGAAACTGACTTGAATGATTTGTTCTTCTCAGCCTCATAGCTATCGTATGTACTGAGGCCGGCAGGGCGCGTAGGTGGGGTATAGGTGGGATAGGATGGAGCTCTAGGGGCGGCACTTCGACCACTTCGTGACATTTCCTTCCTTTGAAGCTCAAGTTGTTTGGCTTTCCGTTTTCGTTCTTCTGTGGCCTCAAGCTCTTTATTCTAGGAATAATTAGCTTATGTCGCGGATGAGGACTAAGGACCATGTACCCTTGAGATAATTTCCTGTATCCTCTCTTCATGACTCTCCATCTCGAGAAAGGTCTTTATCTGGCCCAGCGATAGATTTTCCCGGTATCCCAAAGTGACGAGCTCGTCGAACGCGCTAAGCAATTCGTAGGCATTGCGAAGTATTTCCCGTTCATCTAAGCTTTTACATATGCTTGTAACGACCTGGGCGAAGAGGTGTAGGGAGTCAATGTCTTGCAGGATGTTCGATTGCCGGTTGGTTATGAGCACCATATAAAGCTCGTCAAGAGGTTGGTAGACATAGCGAACATTGTCTTGCTCAACTGTAGTGTGTTGTGTGCTAGAATCTGCAAGCTTTGGGAAAGAAGCCAAAAGTCCCTCAATCCTGGACCTTGCAACTTCTCGAAATTGACGAGAAAGCACGGCCTTCCCTCCTCTCGTGCATATCGAAGCTGCGAGTACGACCTGACCACATTTAGTAGACCGCAGCATCAAATGCCTGTAATGAATATACCATGATGGCTGTGAATCACTTGGTCCTACGGCGAAACGCTGTTCAATTGCTCATGTTCTTTACAAATTAAAAGAGTGACCCTTGACAGATCAATGACAAAGTACCGTAGACACCTCGACGCTCTGCGGCCCAGTTCGAAACGATAGTCGTAGGACTCGGCTAAACCCGAAGCGGCACAAGTGGGTGACAGAAATCATGGTACACTCACTAGCGACTGGGCAGCGAAATTTGGTGAGGGGCTCTCTGCCAAGTCGCTAGTGAGTGTACCATGATTTCTGTCACCCACTTGCGGCAGTACATGCTAGCGGCACGTACTTCAACCTCCGCGTACTCCACTCCTAAAAACACCAGATCCGGCACTTTCCCATTCTTCACATTACATGTAACAATTCACAGTCTCATTTTAATCTTCTTTTGAGGTGTTGATGTATTCCTAGCCATCAGCGAGTGTTCCCGACCGTCACGCCTTCCTGCTAGTCAGAAAAGTCCGCTGACTCGGATACCCAACACGACCAGGCATTCCGCCACAAGATACCATCGGTCGTACATCCCTCGTTTTGGAAACTTGCAATATCCTCCTCATTATCAGCACTTCGCGATCTCACTAAACGAGGAAACGCCACAGTTAACTACGCAGATAACATGCGCAACAACACTGACCAAAGCGCTCGATCCACAACATGATAACTTTCCAGACGCAACAGCATACTTCCCACATTGGATTGCCAGTATCAGAAGATCCCATGGAGGTCACTAATGACGTCGATCGTCACTTCGAAGCTGGTGAGGACATTGACATAGATCTTGACCTCACTGGTGAGGTGCAACGGGACGAGGAAGATGACTACATGGGCGAAGACGATGAGGGGATTATAGATACAGCTCTCGTCGGTGAACAAAACTCGAACACAACCAACGACGATGAGATGGCAGACGGCGTATATGTAGAAGGGTCGATTGCGGGAAGATCTTCAGTCCAAGACGAGGATCTGGAAGACGCCGATCTCGAACGTGGTATCAACGAAGACACTATCAAGGACTTTGCCGTAGAGAATCCGTCTGATCCACTTTCAGACCTCCTTGACGATGAAGAGCATGTTGATGCCGACGGACTCCACTACAATGAGCATGATAACCATGCATTCAACGTCACCAATCGTGGAGACCAAAAATACTACCACAAGCAGCTAGGCTCGTATGAAAGCGATGAGGATGCCCCAGGAGAAATGCTTCCAAATGGACAGCAGGAGGCACCAAACATTAGCCACGATGAATCTGGGCTAACAAATCAAGAACCTCCGCTCAAAGATTATGAAGGATCCAGTAGCAGGCAGGAGGGCAGGTTGGATGAAGCCGACCCAGCGATACACGAGTTCTCGCAGGAGGAGCACGACGAATATCGGCATCATGGGACAGAGGAGACGGTCGGCGCCCCACCTCAGGCGTCGGAGCATGCCACAAGCTCTAGAATTGAGGAGGCAGAGATTGCGGCTCCGGCACGAGAGCAGTCGGCGTCTTTGTCAAACGTTGATCCTGAAACATATTTACACAACCGGCCCGTTGCCTCAGACGGCGCATTTGCCGCGGTATCCATCCATGTCCATCCTGTTGTGGTGGTCTATCAAGAAAACGAAATCTCGTTGTTCCCTCCCGTCAACCAAGAAGAAGACGAAGAGGATGAAGAACAACATTCGTTGACGTTTTTTTTGGATGATGAGCAACTTGCAAGTGGCAGTATGCAGAATCTTTTAGGGGCATTTAGGTCCGTATTAGGGGAGAGCATAAATGAGCAAGACGAGTTAACAATCGATATCGAAGAGCTAGGTCTTCACATAAGCGAAGTAAGCTATCTCTCCCTCTGCTCTACTCGAGCCAGATGCTAATGCGTCCAAGTTTTCCACAGATTGCTCCACTATCTCTCTATCAGAAATGATAGATATCTATGTTCAGCTACAGCATTACGATGGGCTCGACAGTCCGCCGCCGCTTTATATGAATCTAACCACGAAAGCTAGATTTTCACACCGCTTGGAATACCTACTGTTCGCTATCGCGGAAAAAAGAGGACTTTCACAGACACGATCTTCCTACGCTGTCGAGGAGAGTCAGCAGCTTGAGGCTGAAGGAGGACCGGGCGGCCAAGCTGGAGACGAAATTCTCCAAGCTGATGTGTTACCTGGTCAAAAGGACAAGACGTCGGTAGCTTCGCAAGATGAAGATGCTGGAGACAGCCATGGTGGTATAATTTCGCAGAATGATCCTATAGCTTTATCGAGCCTATTGGACAAGTCTAAGCCCGCACCGTCACCCCTGAAAGCCAATGCTAGCGCAGATAACACAGAGACGGGCAACGATGAAGCTTTCACTGACGGAATCAATTGTGAGAATGATTCCGCTGTGGCAGACTGCCCGCACAGCGAGGTTCCCTGGACCTATTTGGCAAAAACAGCTCCTCAGCTCGTCCCTCCTACCGGATCAGAGCGCCACGGGCTAGAGGAGTCTATTGTAGATGACGACGACTTCATTGATTATGAAGATGACGGAGAGCCCGCGCAAGGAACGTCATGCGGTTCATCTACTTTGCAGGGGGATTCGTTCGATGTGACCGCTGACGGGAATATTAACGATCCAGATAAGAATGTATCACAAGAAGAGCCCGCGAAACCTCAAGGCACTGGAATTATACGCGAACGTACTGCGAAGGGAGAACAGGTGACCCATGACACTCTGCACGACGAAAACAATGACTCAATCACAGAAAGGAGAGCGAAAGAACAACCTGACTTTGTAGATCACGGTCCAGGACATCTAGAGTATCTCGGGAAAGTAGACAATGCAGCCTCTTCCGACAAAGAATTGAAGATAAAAGAAAACTCGAGAGACATCGAGCAATCCAGCCAACTCCAGAATCACGAGATTTCGCCCGTGGAGAAAATTAACGGCAATCAGGAGGAAGGATTCAAGCAATCCCAACATGGATCAGCGCCCTCCCAAGCTGACGTGTCTCAAGAGCTGCAAACCATGGTAAACGACGGTCATGATAATGTGGAACGTACGCAACTAGACAATGAGCAAGGACTTGAAGACCAATTCAATACTAACCAGAATGAGTCTGAAAAGTCTGGTGCAGTGCTTCGGAACGATGATCACAAGGGAGAGACTGACGATGGTCATGCAAATCCAAAGCTCGCCGGATCAAAGCTTGCCCCACCTATGAGTAATGGCGACATCGTTGATGATTTCACACCAATTGGCAAGACAGAACTCCAGCTCTCGATAGATGGCAGGCGTCATTCTCAGGACGATGACGACGACGACGAGATCACGTATGAAGACGAAGAACTGGAAGAGCAGGCTTCAACAGATACACTCCCAGCAGAGCGCAAAAGCGTTCCAAGCCCGGGATCTCTTAAGCGTGCTCGAAGTTTTCATGAAGACAACGATGCCATAGAGGATGATCTACAAGGTGGGCAGTCTTCGTTGCTCTTGGTGTTGTCAATTTTGTCCGCTGATTGTCTCTGCACAGATGCCAAACGTATCCGCTCGTTTTGAGTACCTTGCCTCGGCCTTCAGATCTTGCGAAGTCCTTTGTTAGTTGTCTACTTAGCCCCTCAGCCATCCTCATACTAGGTGTCGACGTTGCGCCCTCTAGCGTCCCAAGACACCCATCACTCTCGGGCGACTTCGACATCCTCAATTCCTCAATAATTCCGGCTCAGGCGCTTCTTCACGATGTTTGCCTGTCGACCACAGTGTTTGTCTGGTCCTACGCATCTTCCCTGACTGCCCGACTCTGGATTCCAATACAAGGTAGGTCGGTGGAGTAAGTCATGGCAATAGTAGCTTGCCATCCTACCTGAGTCCCTCTTTGCTAATCCGTCATTCCCCGTTTTCATTTCTTGCACGATACCCTTTCGATATTTTCGCATCTCAAGGCGTCTTAAAGCCCGCTCGACTGCACAGCTAACCTGCTGATAAACTCTTCACTTTCTCTACGTGAGACATGGGTTCTCGGCTTCAGCACCTTCACTACTCGGCGTACATGCATGCGAGGAGGATGCACGGGGATATGGAAGGCTTAGTGGATCATTTCCGCAGTACGCAAATGGTATTCACTGCATAGAGAAGATGAGAAGACGTTGCGATAGCCATCACTGCACGGTCAAATAATGCAAGGTGTTGACGCCAATGCAATCACAAAGTCGATGATGCTCAACTACTTCGCATTTTGTTGTTCACCAGCCTTTTTGTATTCGACAGAAGACTCTGCGATAGAAGGGCGGGCTTCTGCGTACAGTGGTCAGTACTCATACCCTACCTTAGAAAGCACGTTCCGCGTAGTGGGGGAGGCTATTTAAGCAATAGACTTGCTGGAGGCTAGGCCATAGTAGGCCTCCCCCAAGGACAGTGAGTATGAGTACCTTGGCGCCGTTACTCGGACGGTAGCTGCTACGGCGGACGATAATTGAAACTAGGACAAAATTAAACCATCAAGAATAGTAGTAGGTAGGTATTACGCATACAGGATTGGGAACCTCTCTATTAGGCTTAGCGGCCAACTAGCGGGGGGCCGCTTCCGGGGGGCCGCTTCCGGTTAGCACCGTTAGGGTAGCGCCCGGGGGGCTACTTCCGGGTAACACCGTTAGGGTAGCGCCCTGGGGGCTACTTCCGGGGGACACCGTTAGGGTAGCGCCCGGGGGGCTACTTCCGGGTAGCACCGTTAGGGTAGCGCCCTGGGGGCTACTATGTACTTCCGGG
>JAABUK010001563.1_pt1 | contig 43081 bp, 64 predicted proteins | sample 5559141 | NCBI WGS metagenome assembly JAABUK01 (sample SAMN10711869, study PRJNA513367) | rock metagenome | isolation source: Antarctica rocks | place: Antarctica: Victoria Land, Pudding Butte nord | collected 2016-01-03 | reverse complement strand
GAAGGCCAAGTGTTGTATGCTGTAGATGACGTAATGCCAAAACAATGCTCAGGTGAAACTAGCTTATGCAGAAGCCCTAAATGTGTTTGATCAGAAGCCATTCCATCACATGCAGCAAGCAAACCAGGCTGAGAGGTGCACGGTATTCGCGCAAAAACGGAAGCTACTCTGCTACAAATATTTGTGAAGTTGCAGGCAGCTAAATAAACTTCAAAACTCTCATGCTGACCAGAAAGTGTGTTACCTCGTTCAACAGTATGCAAACTTGTTTGTCGAAGGAGATGCACGTCATAAATGCAACGTACCGGTGGTTGCTGTCGCTTGCTTCAGAACACCAAGAACGTCATCTTCCTCAAGGCCGTCCCACAAGCCTGGCTTTTCGCCCGCAATGGCTAGCAACGCGTTCTTCTCTGCTTCATCGGAAGCACCAGCCTTCACAATCCGCACTACATCACCCTTGTTGACGGTCATGCTTCAAGTACCTGCACAAGCGTGCAAATTCATTGCGTGCTAACTGTAAAAGACAACTTGCACAGCTCATCTCAAGACTTACGCTACAGGAGCTGAGCTCGCAGGAAACAGCCCCCTCGCTCACTGTCTTTGCGTTTTGTTGGCCGCACCAACATGTCATGCTATTTGGCAGAGGCAGGAACGCAAGGGTGGGAGGTGCTGGAGACCCACAGCAGCGCTGAATCAGCAAGCTCCGTGCAGCTCCGTGTTGATCTTCCGTGAGTTGGCACTGCCGCGTACCTTTCCTGAGCGGTGGTGACGTGACGCAGAAATTCCGGTCAAAGTGCTGTGTCGACTGGACAACACGTGCACACTGACTAATGAATTTATCTTCTTCAGATTCTTCGCTAGGTGCAATACTCTCCACCTTCTTTGGTACTCCCGCCAACGTACATGTTACAGACTTGCTGCTCACTTAGCCAAGCTTGAGCACGTTATAGTCATGGCATCATTCACTGTTGCTTCTTCGTCGGCCTTGTTTGCAAGACGCGGATCCTCAGTACCATCCTTCGCCCCATCACGCTCAGTTGCCCCTTCTCAGCGTAGGACCCGCAGCGGCCAGATCAAAGCGAGTTTCCACGACACGGGATACCTCATAGCAGATGCTGTGAGCAAAGTAGCGGACAAGGCCGACAAGGCAGTTGGCTCGGTGAACGCCCCTGGATGGGTTTTGCCCGTCTCGTACGTTCCCTGCCCTGCTGGCTCGTGATCAAATTCGGCGGTTTGAGAGCAGCTGAGGGCAACAAAGTTGGCATTTGTGCTGCGTAGGGCAGTTGCAGTCGCCGTTATCTTGACTGCCTCCAGTTTGCTGCTCAAGCCAGGTAAAGCTCCAAGCAGAACTTGAGGATGAGTGGTTGCAACACAGCAATGCTATCGCAGATGAAGTGAAACACTGCATTTGACAGCATGAAATGAAGGCAATGCTGTGTCAGGTGTTGAGGCTCAAGAGCAGATGGCAGAACGGGACTCCAAGAAGTGGAACAAGAAGAATTAGAAATCCAGATCTTTGAGCAAGCATAACAGTGAAGCGTGTGTTTTAAAGTAGTGCTTGTTGAACTGTACAAGTGAAACACATGACAAAGAAACATATGAGCCTAACCTTTTCTGTGTGACCGGTCATCACACCATCCCGCCTCTGAAACCTTCAGTGTTATCAGGGATGGTTTGATAATAATTTAGTCCTTGATAGAAAATGTGAGTGCCCAGCATGGGATGCTGCTGCTTCATTGCAATCTGACAGCTCAAGGGAGTCGGACAGATGTAAAAGTAATCTGTGCTACACGCATGTGGAGGGCCTTTTCACTTGCTATGTTTCCACAACATGCTGGCCACATGTGCACACTGGCAGTCAAGAATGAACTGTCGGCCACGCTTGCTTAATAAGTAATAGTAATGCGCAATAGTAAAGCCATCTGACATGAAAGAGCTTTGTGACCGTAGCCTAGTCTGTGCAGCTATCTGGTTGTCTGCACATGTTGAGGAGCTATGCATGTACGAAGAATTCTACAAGACACTTGGCAACATCAAGCAGCAAAGCACCAATTATTATGTCTACTAATCAAATCTGCGTTAATGCAGTGTGGCACGATGTGTCAATATTCAAAATGCAGGTGCGCAAATGTCGTTGTAGCATTCGCTCCCAGGTGCAGGCCTGCATGCAAGCACAGTTCTTTGGAAGCATCTGAACCATTAACCTATCAGCTCCCACAAATGATATGCTCGTAACAAAATGCAGGGCAAGAGAACCTCATCGTGAGCCTGCAATATGCGAGGAGGGCCAACTGCTTCTATGGGCAAGCATGCGATGCGGCGCATTGTTGCTAGAGTCCAGATGCATAGCAATCACAGGTTGCTGCTGATTCTCCCGAATCACTTCAAGCCACTGCAGCTTGTGCTGCTGTATGGCAGACTTATCTAAAGACAGAGCACATTTATTGATTGCAATGTCGAAGTATCTTAGTGTGCTTTCCTCTGAGTGGTGGTCCCTCTGCTTCTGCTTCACTAAGCAAGAGACCAAGGAGGAAGGTATGCGTTGGCACGAATCGAAATTGATGAATCAGATTGTGCTTTGTGGCTATAAATGTCTGCCATGCAGCACTTCTTGCAACAAGCTGCTGTGGCTGACTTGTCAATTTGTATTACTTGTATCTACTCAGCACTTTCACACTGTCCGCATAGTGTGATGTCAAGGTATGCGTGCATATTCCTCTTTGTTCTCTTTGTAGCAATGCCTCTGCTTCCGCATTCAAGCTGTGATTTGCACTCAAGACGAACAGAACAGAGACTTGGCTGATGCCCTTCTGTCATCAGTTGAGAATTCGATGATGGAAAACCCATTTTGTCTGTTCAGAGATGACAGCGTTACACTCCCCTGCGCGAGGCGTACAGACCATGCTCGGCCACTTCTATGGCATGAACTTGTGGCAATTACCCAAGCCGATGTGACTCACATGATAAGTTACACATCCCTGGAGGCATGGTGTCCACGTAGACGTGTGGTCTCGGAGCGTGTCTCGCAAACAAAATGTTCGCTCCATCGTTGAAAATGCGCACCTAGATAACATAGAATGCAACTGTTTGCATCTCTGCTTACAAATGCAAGGTCAGCAACATCAGGTGCGCTTGTGCCTGACAAGGACCCTGCGCAGAGAAAGCAAGCCTCTCAACATGCATCCTGTCCGCAGGTGGTTTTCAGAACGCCCAGGTCCCAAGGCATCTTCCAAAGACATGTACGTCAGCATTCGAGCTCCTTGCTGCCATTTGCGTGTATAGTAACGGTGGCCAGCTGATGGATTCATGCTTTTCTGCAGTTGCTGTACTAGCTGGGGCTGCAGCTGCATATCACACTTGGTATGCACTCCCTGCAGCAGCCTGCCAGCAGGTCGCTCATGAAGGGCACCACGATGGTGAAACCGAGTTTGCTAATTGGTCTGCCACACACAAAGTGCGGCCCCAGCAGCTGTTTGAACCAGAAACAATCGAGGATCTTCAAAGAGTAGTTGCACAAAGTCATGCAGCAGGTGACCCTTTGCAAACAAACACTGCAAAAGCTGTGGAAGCCACAGCACATGACGCATTGCCCTGCACTGTATTGTGAAGGAGCATAACATAGTAATGGAATGGCTAGGCAGGAGCAGAATTCACAGATCAATCGGAATTCAACTTTTTCACCAATAGCAGCGTCTAGTATGTTATCATGCGTCATCAGCCTTCCAAGCTTGGCACCTCAGCTCCTTCAAAGCAGATGTTGCTAGGAAGACCTCATGGTCCGGCTTATGTTTTGCAGGTCAGAAGATCAGAGTGGTAGGGAGCGGACTGTCACCCAATGGAATGGCTTTTAGCTCACAGGGGATGCTCAGCACCGTCTTGCTAGACGACATCATCTCAGTTGACAAGGAGAAGCAGCAGGTCACAGTCCAAGCTGGGGCTCGTGTACAACAGGTACACATTGCAATTACCACTGTAATGGATGGGGTTCTGCTTCATACACATTCTGGAAGTTCAAAACCCACAAAGAGCCCACATTCAAGATATACTAGTGCAGTGCTGCTGGCAGACAAGACATTGGCCATGCTGGCCTTGAACTTCAGGCCACTTCATGTCATCCTCCATCACGCTACGGTCGTTGCAGTCAAAGCTCAGTCATCACAATACACAAGCAGCTAGTGTTGCACTGCAGATGCCACCTTACCAGCTGGTACTGTCAGCATCACATCGCACACTGCAACAGGAGCTTTTGTGAATTGACCTTCCACATTGTGCAGGCCATATAGGTGTGCATGGTCTTAGTTTCAATGCTGATTACCTCCTGTTCCTGAAGGTGGTGGAGGCATTGCGGCCACATGGTCTGACTCTGCAGAACTTTGCCAGTATCAGGGAGCAGACCATGGGGGGGTTCACCCAGGTGGGCAGCCACGGGTCTGGAGCCACCATCCCCCCTGTGGATGAGCAGGTGGTCAGTATGAAGCTGGTCACCCCTGCCCAGGGCTGCTTGGAGCTGTCCCAAGTAATGCCCTGCCCTGCACTTGTGTGTTGCACATGGCATCTGTCAGCATGCATGCGCATTGGGCTGCATGTTGGCTTGGCGACATCTTCACATGCTTCTTCTGCTCATGAGTGACATGATTAGTGACCAGGCAAGGCCCAAGTGCAAGCAGGTTGCATATTACCCCATGCACACTACTCACCAGGCAAGTGACAAACTTTTGTGGTAGTGGCAGCAGCACGCTCTTTTTTCCGAGAGGTTGCTTTTAACCTGTGGCGTACATCTATAAGCAGTCTGCTGCAGCCACTGAGGCAGTTTCACCCCAAGTCTGTCTGCTGGGTTCTCCCTTAGGCAAATCAGCCAATGCTTCATATTCTTTCAGCAAGGTGCAGCCGTATTGTCCCAGCATGCACCTAATACTTTCTCATCACTGCACACAATTTCCTGGCCGCCACCAACCGCCACGCTCTTGTTCACAGTGTAGCAGACAACTTGCTCAGCGGGAGATGTGCATTCTCAAGATGTGCAATAGCCTTTCACTGTGACTGACAGTGCATCTGTTATGCACAGGAGCAAGATCCCGAGCTGTTTCACATGGCCAGAGTTGGGTTAGGCTGCTTGGGTGTTGTAGCTGAGCTGACCCTGCAGTGTGTTCCCTCACACCAGCTGCTGCAGCACACCCAAGTCATGACAAGGCAGCAGGTGCATGACCAGCACAAGCAGCTGCTACAACAGAATCGTCACCTGCGCTACATGTGGCTCCCATACACCGACTCAGTGGTTGTGGTCACAGGCAACGCCTACAAAGAGGTGAGGATCTGCTCAATGGTGCTGTATTCTTCACCTGGGCTGTCAAAGTTGGCTGCTGAGCTGAGTCACATGCGCAAGCACAAGCAGCTTCACAGTGCACAGCAGTGTTATGTTGGACCAGGGCTTGTGTGCTGCCTACGTGTGTCCACCTGCCTTGTGAGGGTGGTATCTGCATGTGCAAGGGTGCCAGCCAGTACATCTGTTTCTGCTGCTGGTGCTGCTGCTGCTGCTGCTGCTGCTGCTGCTGCTGCTGCAGCTGCAGCATGATGGCAATAGCAGTGCGAGGGTTGCTTTACTGCTTTGCCACCCCTGCATCACCTTACGGTCGCCATCAGCTAGCACCTGTCAGAGAGGCAGGGCACGGTAGAAGTCAAGACATGCAGGGGCAAAACAACAACTACCCATGTGGTACTTATCGTAAAGGCTTGAGTGCTGTATTTTAGGGTGAAGAGATGCCTGCCAGCCCTGCGCCAGCAACACAAGACCACCAGCTAGCCCCCTTCAGAGAGCTGCTGCTCAGCCTGTGTGGCAAGGTTCGGCAGGGGGTGTCGCCTGATCAGGAGCTGCCCAGCCAGACCATGGAAAATGTGGACCGCATGTCTGGCACAGAGCTCCGAGACCACTTGCTTGCCATTGATCCCTTGGACCACATGTGGGTGGCACGTGTCAATCAGGTACCTGTCCATACCCCATTGTGCCAGATGCACACAGGTATTACATCATGTTTTATGTTGGTAAATCATATTACATTATGTGTCTAAACATGGTATCATGTGTTGTGTTGTGTTGTGTTGTGTTGTGTTGTGTTGTGTTGTGTTGTGTTGTGTTGTGTTGTGTTGTGTTGTGTTGTGTTGTGTTGTGTTGTGTTGTGTTGTGTTGTGTTGTGTTGTGTTGTGTTAATACTATATACCTATACCCTAAACCCTAAACCCTAAAGCAGATGCAGATATGATCTTTATTGACGGCTGGCCTGGTCAATTGTGTTGCCATTTGTTTGGATCAGTGTCAGTCAAGGCAATGGTAGCCACTTGAGTTCTTGTTATATAATCATGGCATGTGACCCAGCAAGTCACTTATGTTGCACACACATGCCCATCAGCTTGCTGGTTCACAAGATGTGTTACAGAACAGAAGTGTGAGATGCAAGTGACGTTGTGTGAGTCTGCCTGTATGCCTCAAGCCACCCAATAAGCTGCTGGCCCTTGTCAGCACCAGTTGCATGGCATCATGCTGAACACTGTCCACCCTTGAGAGTGCTAAAACACCTCCACAATGTAGGAATGCGCTTTTACTGTCCCCAGGCGTTTCTGATATTAGATTTCCAGTATAGGGATGACGTCTGTGAATTGAAATATACATTTTGGGATTGAAAACAGCAAATAGGACTGGCCAAGCTAGCGCCACTTCTGCTACACTGTAATTGATACTGTCTGGTGAGCAGAACATGCATCAGGGATTATCAGAGATCATCAGGATCATCAGGATCATCAGGATCATCAGGAATCAGCAACCATTGTGCACAGCCAGCATGCATCACATGGATGAGCGTGGTCCTGACACCACTGACACCTTCAACATTCAGTGCTACATGTATGTTGTTTTCCCAACTATTGCTTTTGACTCCTCTGGTGAGTACTACAGACAGGAAATGCAAAATGATTGATTGATTGATTAATTGATTACATGGAATGTTGATGGCATGTATGATGTGGCAAACAGGCTGAGGCAGAATGGTGGAAACGCTGCGAGGGGTACCAGAGGGGGTGGAGCGACTGGCTGCTGGGGTTTGACTGTGGGGGTCAGCAGTGGGTCTTGGAAAACTGCTTCCCTTGTGGCACTGTCAAGTAGGTCCTCTTCTTGATCTTCTTGATCATCTGCACACGCCATGGCTGCATTGAAGTCAGTGACTCACTCAGTGATGCAAGAAGTGCAGGCATACTGGGGGGAGTAGCTGTGCGTACTTCACCTCTGCTCCCCATCTGGCACTGTCAAGTGAAGTGGTATGCTATGTCTACATGCAGCCTTGTTCACATGCAGCATTGTTTGCCTGCAGCCTTGTTTACACGCAAATAGGTTTGTTTGATTTGAGAGGATCGAAGGTGTTGTTATCAAAGGCCTTTTATCAGAAGTTTTCAAAGTGTACGCAGCTTTGCAAATCTGCATGCTGCCAGGCATGTCCTATATGCAGATGTTTATCAGTTCACGTTTGGCTTTTGTCACTGCTCTCGATCGTGAGGTGCACTTTGCTTCCTGCTGCCACAATGCAGTCACAGACACTTAGTGGGCAAGCCAGCCGCATCTGACTACACATGTATGGGCAATTCATCACTTGCTCACCCCTATGCAGAGCCATCACTCACACACCCTCCTGGCTTCTACTGACTGACACAATGCATAATAATAATAATAATTTACAGGCGTTCCAGCTAATCGTTCTTGCCAGGTACCCACTAGGTGTGCCTAAACCCTGGTCCTGTGAGCCAACATGCACTAACATGAGACACTATTTGCACCCAAGGGGTGTGCGCTGACAGGGCGAGTGCCATAGACGCAATTGCGAGGCAGAAAACCCCTGCCCACTACCCAACGCGGAAGCCTGAGAAATCAGCATGTTACCACTGAGGCCTGAACCCGTGACCTGCTGCGTCACATCCTGACACATAGCAGCTTATACCAAAGGCTGGGTGGACCTCTGGGGGGGCACAATGCATGATCAAGTCAATGTTGCATCTAAGACAGCCGAGTGGGGCAGACTTGCAGTACATGGAAGACCTGCTAAACAAGATTGAGGCTGCCAAAATGCCAGCGCCCAGCCCAATACAGTATGCATGATCAAGTCAATGTTGCTTCTGCAGGCAGCCGAGTGGGGCAGACTTGCAGTATATGGAAGACCTGCTGAATAAGATTGAGGCAGCCAAAATGCCAGCGCCCAGCCCAATAGAGCAGAGGTGGACCTGCGGCAGTGCCAGCCACATGAGCCCTGCAAGTGCGGCTGCTGAGGAAGGTGACAGCCAGGATTATCTTTTCAGCTGGGTCGGGATCATCATGTATCTTCCTACTGAGAATGAGAGGCAGAGGGCAGCCATCACAAAAAGGTGGGACCTTCACACAATAAAACATGCTACCCAATGAATGAGTAATACCATGTACATTCTAACGTGTACAACATCAACACCTTGAGCATGTCATGTATTTCAGCTTGGCTGCTGAATACTCTTGACAGCATACAGCAGGGCTGTTGCGGCATTTCTAGTATGAAGCAAGGCTGACTATAAACGTGCATCAACTGGTGCATAGCAAGTCTGCTTGTGCTTCCTGATGGTCCTTTCTGCTTGAGAGACTATTGCACCAGACTGAATTAGTATTGTCAGTCTGAATGCAACAGCTCTGAGCATGAGTATATTTTTCAACCTTCTTTCTGTAAGCCAGATGGTGTTTGCGGCAAACTTGCAGGTTCAAGGAGTATGTGACTCTGTGCAAACGAGAGCTCTTCCAAAAATATGCAGCAGTGGAGCATTGGGCCAAGATTGAGCCTGCAGAGCTAAACAGCAAGGAGCTTAAGTTATTGCAAAAGCGGCTCCACAATCACTACCCAATGGCAGATTTCAATGCTGCTAGGAAACGCTTGGACCCCAAGAGCATTTTGTCCAATGAGTTTGTTGACTTAGTTCTAGGCTAGACGGCCTGCTATAGGACTTGGCTGCTACTCACAGTACAGGGCTAAGTGAAAAACAAGCTCATCCCCAGAATAAAGTAGACTCACACAAACTTTGCCTGAATTCAAACTCTACGAGTTGCGTCAGCCATGCTTTCTGGATGTTTCACGATCTTACAGTACTAGCATGTCGCATGCTCAGCACGTATGCTATATTGTTCTATGGGCAGGCAGGTCGGATTCGAAGGTGGGCTTAGCTCTACAGTCACCATGAACGCTGCTTGCTAAATTATGACACTGACACATGATCAGTCTTAGGACCTCGACATACAACTCGAGGAACCTTGAAACAGCTCCTCAAATCACTATAGCAGCTGTGTGATTGGTGGAGCTGATAGCAGCACTTTGTGCAACCAATTATAACAAGTTGCCAGTGACAAGTTGATGCAACCAGACAGCCCTGAACATTGTTGTCTGGCAGAGTTGAGTTCATTCTAAAGAGATAGCCCAGCCTCTAGTGCATTGCAGCTGCTTGTTGTTGCAGCAAAACTGCGCTGCTGTCAGACGTCAAGTTTGTTAAACGGATTGTGGACGGCGCAGAGGGCAGATGACAGTATCTGTTGTCAGTGCCATGAGTTGTGATTACCGTCACCAGTTCTGTCATGCACCAGCCAATGGGTTGGCATGTATGTGGGCAGCCTTGATCTTGATTTCCTGCACTGGCCTGTCAGCTGCACCTGCAGCAGCTGTGTATTATGAAAGCTTTTGCACCATGCTGTCTGATTCAAAACAGATCTGTATACAGAGGTCATTTGTGAAGCATCACAAGCATTTGTTATATACATTGCAGGGAATGATCAGTTTTGCTCAAAAGAGGCATTCAGTGACTACAGCACAGCAGACCGATCCAAATTTTGTTGACATGACCCAGTCTATGACATTAGGGCAGGTGGTTGCAGGATGAGTTGTGTTGCACAATTGTGCCATCCTAGTGGAGGGGTTTCATACCCTGCATCAATTTAAGCAGTGGGCATCAGCGTGCCTATGCAATGGCAAACACACAGGTTACTCAAATTGCCAGTGATACCATTGCGGTAGCTTTCAAGACTGGCACTTACCAACTTTGATCTTTTCCATCTTGTCCAAAACATCCAGGCCATCAATGACCACACCAACAATGGTGTATTTGCCTGCAGTCAAAATGGAGCACTCAAGCCTTACATCTTGACACAGTAAGCCAATAACCAGAGTAGCCACACAAAGAACTAGTTTATGCACACCTTTACCAAAGCCTGAGACCACTAGATTATTGTAGGTGTTTGTGAAATCATCGCTGATGCTGCATTTGTATTCATGATGGCTTTGCGTGTGAGCTTTGATATACAGTGTTGAGCACTAAGCCAAGGGTTGTTGTTATATAGGATGCACAGGTCTCACTTTAGCTATCGTGGTATGAGCTTTCTGCAGCAGCACGGTGGTTCAGCCTGATAAAGCAATTGGACAATACAACAGTATGCAAGTCAGCAAAACATAATCATCTGACTAACGATGTGTTTTCATAACCCTGTCGCGGTAATGAGCATGTCTGTTCGTGAAGGGTGCAGAATATACTGACCATTTAGATGAGGGTGCAGAAAGTACTGACCGTTTAGATGAGGGTGCTTGTTGTATGTGATGAAGAATTGACTGCCATTTGTGTTTGGTCCACTGTTTGCCATGGACACAATGCCACGCTTGGTGTGTTTGAGAGCATCAACAATCTCATCAGGAAATTTGCCGTTTGGTGTAGGGTATATGCTTTTGCCACCCTTGCCTGTGCCAGTTGGATCTCCACCCTGTGTGACACCCAGATTCAAACTCTCTGAGAACACTAAGCTGATGTGGTAAACAGGATATATTAGGATGCTACCATGTGTTATGTTATTCACCATGTGCATGCTAAGAAAAAAGCAGTGGCACATGCGCATGCACTGAGTCAGGGAATGGCAAAGTCTTGCAGGTATGCTGCTTTATTGCATGTTTCATGCCATGACTGAGTTCTAGTGCTTGGAAAGCAGAAATCGCAGTCTGGTACCTGGATCATGAATCCCTTGATGTTCCTGTGGAAGATAGTGCCATCGTAATAGCCACTAGCGCAGAGAGCTAGAAAGTTCTCTGCTGCCTTTGGTGCCTGCAGAGCAAGAACACCCGAATCGAGAGTCTCCTACATGACTCTTGCCATGCGAGCAGATGTAGTAAATGACTTTCAGCTCACTTGCTCGCAGAACAACTCGATTTTTAGACTTCCTAAATTTGTGTTGAGTGTCACTGCCTGCAGGTAACGCCACAAGGCTATGTCCGCTGCCAGAAATATACTGGCAAAAGCAGATGCACAAGCATCACCGCTCAACAGTGTGAGGAACTCACCATGCACTAGTACAGTGTCTCTGGGCAGCTACCACGGCAGGCTGATCAAGGTAAGATTGCGTCGAGCGTTTGGGTGGACGACACCAGTGCTTCACACAGCAGTGTGGCTATGCGGTTTCAGATGCTTGGCTGCGTACTGACGTACGTCGCCACCCGTCTGCGGTTGGTTTTGCTAGGATGCATTTTTCCTCGCTAATACAATAGCTACGCCGTCGCTGCACCGTCATGCGCACACACACACATACAGCTGATACAAGCTGCTACGCCCCTGGGCTACGCCGTACAACGAGCTGAATTGCCCACGTGAATGCCGCTGCGCACTATTTGCGTGCGTGTAGAGGTCACTCTACTGGCAGACATCTCCACACCGCGCGTCATTGCTATATAGACTCTGAAAATGCAAGACATCATGGCAAAGAAAGATGATACGTCCGCATCCTGTCGCGTGTTTGATCCCTGTCAGTGTCACTGTAGTTCCTGCTCTTGTTGCTATTGCTGTGAATAAAAGTGAGCTTGGATCGCGACTAGCAAGGCCACGTAAGTTGCTGTCTGGATCAAGGCATGGGTCACCTCGGTAGCAACCAGTACATTCTGGAAGAAGTTTTTGCGGCCTCAGTCACCGAGGCTTTCGAGCACCTGAAGCAAATAGGCAGCTTGTATCCGCTTTCGCCGTTCACGGCAAGTCTGGAAGGCCTGACTCAACATGTGTTTGGTGTCGGTAGCAAATGGCGTGAGCACCGCCGTCACCTATTCCTGAGAGACGTGATGGAATGCGAGGTGGTGCAGTGTGCTGCCCCTTCTTCTTTCAGCATCGCTAGCAACGATGGTAAGGCAGCTCAAGGCACTATTAAATGTGGTTTTTGAGGAAGTTCATGTCAACACGCCCCAACCATGTCGGTTGTCAGCATATGCGCTTTCTGCAGGCTTCAATCAGTTGCGGTATGATTTCTCCCTGACTGAGCTGGGCGCTAGCACAACTGCAGTTCGTTGCACTGTGCACTGCTACACAAGCCCTGGTGGACAGGGCCAGACTGCAAGCCCAAGTGAGAAGCTGGCTATCATGATGCAAAGTCAGGATAGATTTGCTATCAGGCAGATGAAAGGTGCTTTTGAGGCTGAGCATACACTGCCTGTTTGTTAGACCTGGCAGACAACACATGGGAATAGTCTGCCAATCTTGAGCAACAAACAACAGCAAATCTCCCAGCTGCGCCCAAATCATGTACATTAGCAGTTGCACTGGAACGCACTAGAGTGGCACAATGCAAGCTTCCTGTGCGTGATTTAGAATAGACTATTGGCAGTAATGCGAGTGCAAGTGTGGCATAGTAGCAAGTAACAGCCTGGTCAGGTGATGAGAGTACACCTGTAATGGTAGGGTGAAGTATAGCTAATTAAAAATTCGGTTATGACAGATGTCATATACAACACTGTAATTGTGGTGGTATTGTGATGACATCGTTTCAAGATATGAGGACTTGCCGCATCTGACATTCCCTTGTTTTTGTTTGTTGTACAGAGCACAAACAAAGATAAATAGGTATCTGTGCATATCCGTGCATGTTTTGGGGATTGAAACGTTTGGCAGGAGTTGCTGTGTGGGAGTGCAACAGGAGAAAGCTATCGGAAGGATTGATGGTACGCACACCATGTCAATTTTGCCAGTCCAATTTATTGCTTGTAGACAGGCTGTAAGGTTGGACAATGCGTCGACTCCACAAGTATATGACAAGCATGCAGCCCACACACACGTTCAACAGTTGCGCCTGTTGTGCTGCATGGGCATACGTATGCCAGTAGCAAGAACCTGTTAATGGCATTTTGATGACATCCAAGACACATATGGGTGAAGATCTTGGAAGTACACACTGCTTTGTGGCATAACAGATCATAAAACGGGTTACCACCACAAGCATGACCGGCCAAAGTCGGTGCAACTTTAAAGCAAAATGCTGACAGTCTCAATGCAAAGCATATGCCACAGCACACTCACACCTGATCATTGACCATGTACAGCAATCCCACTCACTGCCTGTCCTACAGCACCACTTCTTCTGGTCCTACATCATCACCATACTGAACACATACACAAACACCCTTGAGGGGTCACACCTAAAGGCTGTCTTGCTTACTGTAAGACTTGACACTTGCAACTCTTCTAATGGCTCTCTAGATCTGTGCCAACAGCAAGTCTGTTGACCTACTGCTTGTCAGTCGGGTCATGTTGCTGTTGGCACGTCTCAGATCATCACTGCTATTCTGCCTCTCATGTCGGAACTTGCCATTGCTGTCACGCCCATCTAACCTCAGGTCTGTGTCACTGTCTTTTCGCTCAAATCTGCCAGGATATAGGTTCCCATTGCTGCTTCGCCGCTCATGTTTTCCAGGGTTGCGCTTGTCCCCTGTGGGTGGGACCCCTGCTCTGACTGCTGGGGTGGGCGGGGGCCACAAACTACGCTTCCCCTTTGTATCTCCCTCAGGCGCAGCTGTGATTTCTGGTACTGGCGAAGAAGATGGCAAGGCAAGCTGGAATGGTGAAGTAGCCGCAGAGCGCTTGCCTTTGGTATCAACAGGGCTAGTTGGCTCTGAAGAAGAAGCAGGACTGGCATAAGATGTCCTGGCAGGAGCAGTTTGTTCAGGAGTGCGAAGATATCCATTGGAAGGAGACGCCTCTGGATTTGAAGACGAAGAAGCAGCAGGAGATGAGCCAGAATTGCGCTTGAGATGCTGTAGCTTCGTTGCGACTGTGAGGCGTGCCAGCTCAGCATTGGCACCAGCACTTTTCAAAATCTTGACCAGCTCTAGGTCCTTCTGCTCAACTGCAATCTGCAAGGGGCTTGCAGCATTTGGGCAGTTCTCGCCGTTGATGTCCACTCTGTACCCTCCCAGCAACACCTGAGCAATTGAATGGATGGTGTCACATGCTGCTCACGTAGATAAGCAACTTTGGTGCTGCACAATAAGGGCTCCAGCAGTTTCCTTTTGCCCAGCAGTTTCCTTTTCCCCACAGAACTAAGTCTATTTCAATGATTGCGCCAAGCAAAGTACAACCCATGGCATGTATGCTTGCATGGTTGCCAACAACTGCTTTGATGATCCTGTAAGGCAGGGCTGCATGATCTGAGACAGCACAGGCACAAGGCAGCACAGCAATATAATTGCATGAGCACAATGCAGTGCACCATGGCTTTTTTCATGGTCTGCACCCGTTCACAGACCCTGAAGCCTGTCTTCTCTGGGGAGCCAAAAACAGTGCAGCAACATATGAGGTTCTTGGTTGTACCTTGACAAGGTCTATGTCGCCCCTGTCGCAAGCCAGATGCAAGGCTGTGGGACATTGGGAGACCAGGTGCTTGAAGGGAATAGCAGGCAGACTGTCTGGGCTGAATGGCCGGTTCACATCTGCGCCTTTTTCTACTAGCAGCTGCAAGCATACACTCTCTTTGTGAGCAAATCTGCACTGCGTGAGTTGATGCACAGGACGATGCTGAACTCAGCTTGTTTGAGTTGGAGAGCATAGCCATATTGCCCACTGGCAGATGAGCAAAGCGTACTGTGCTGTCATCCATGTTGTCAAGTGATGTTTTGACAATTTTCATGCTGACCATGGCAAAAACGCACATTGTGACAATGTCACCAGAGTTTGTCTAGACAGTGTCCTTCTGTACCAAAGAAATGATCATCCTTTGTGCACTCCAGCATGTGATGCAAGTGTCCCGGAAAGGGGATCACAGATGGATTGCAACAGCAAGTGGAGTACCTGCAGAGTCAGCCTTTGCCTAGCTGTCGTTTTGCTGGGTTTGCCAACCAGGGATTTGTCATCAAAGAAGGTGGGAGCCAGCACACACTGAACCGGCGTTCTGCCCTTCCTGTCAGGGGCATCCACAGATGCCCCGCTGGTCAGCAGCAACCGCATGAGATCTGGCCTGGCTTCATATGCTGCCATATGTATGGGCCGTATGTACTGGTCGTATCCCCTGAAGTATTGGCCTGCACCAAGGACAAGCAATCTCAAGACAACATTGCTCAAGCTCACAAGGGGTAAGTCTGCAGGTTGCCCGACTTGTTGCTATGCACCATGAACAGCCTGAAGTCCGATCTTTTGCAGTGCAAAGAAAGGACAACACCATTCGACTAGTACTACTTCAAGTGTTGATAGCAGCATATGGCCACAAGCCAGTTAGCAGGCTACAGCAGCATAGAGACAAGCAGACAAGCAGCAACACAGGTAGCTGAGCATCGCTTATTGCCATTAGCTCATGCACGCAAAAATGGCTGGCTGATGTTGAGATTGTGCGAGAACACCTGGCAGTCGCACTGCACCTCACAGCTGGTTTGCACTAAACCACTTGCAGTGATGTACCTGTGTCAGCCTCAATATTGCAGTTCTCTGTTTCAAGCAAGATTTTGACGACTTCCAGGTGGCCGCACCAAATTGCATAATGTATTGCATATGCACTGCCCCACTCATCACGCGCATTGGGCTCTGCCTGCTTGTCCAACAAGATCTTGACATAGTTTATAGCTTTTTTGATATGGTCTGAGCGGTAGCACCTGCCAACATTCTCTACAGCTTCTATCAACACCTGCACATAAAAGTGTTTTTCAGGCTTGGAACACACATGCACATCCTGCACAGCCTGAATTGCCTGAAGTGATGCTGCTTCCGCTGCATGTATGCACTCAGCAGTTCTGACTATGGTTAACACCGATTTGAACTAAGCGAAGCGCCTGTGCAGCTGTCTCGCCAATGTACACTTAACAGCAGACATACATCAGCCGACAACAAGCACGTGTCGTTCAGGCATGGCGAGTGTCAGCTTCTTGAGACTTAAGTGCGATGCATCCTCCGTTAGTCGCCACAACGCGCTGACATCGTACCTCGTCTGCTGGAGCCCAAGGCCAATTCCAGTATTCCAGTGAAGCGCTGTTGCCCATGGCTCCGGTAACGGTGCTTGCAACACGCGCACCGCACCAATCACTCGCGCTCTGTCACGCTTGCCCAAACGTTCGCTCCGTCTATGTATACAAGTGGAGATCGCTCCTATAGCTCAGCAGCTTGAATACACAGAGCGCAATCCCTCAGGTGAGGACAGAAACTCTGGAGTCAAAAAGCAACCGGAGGTACGACTGTAAGGCTACCTGCCGCAGGCGTCGACCAGTTGAATCTTGCCTCGGCGATGAAATGCCATCTGGCCCGCGCCCTGGAATCGCCCTGCCCCGTGCCGTGCCGCAATCAGTCATGCATTTGCTAGGACTTACCATTCTCAATTAGGGTTTCAGCTGGGGGCTCATCTGCTTCTTCTTCTTCTTACCAGGGTTACCAGCAAGAATGCAGAACGGGCACCTAAAACAGGCATTGAGTGTGATTTGTCTAGCCAGGGGGCATAAGACTTGACAAGCTTTTGCCCCAGGGGGCAGGCCTGTCTGCATGCTTACCTATCACATATAAAGGAGACTAGTCGTGGTACACGTGCAATCATCATCTTAATCTGCATTCACTGCGAGTAGTTACGTACCAAGTCCATGGGCCACACAATGTCCATTACCATGAGTGACACTCCTTATATCTTTGATAGGCATGGCTGCATGTCAAAGCTAGTGTACAGCATTTGGCATTGATGTGCTTTACAGCCTGAATCGAATGTTCACTATATCATTTCCTGCCATGCTGACATAATTTCACGAATCAGGTGATAGTGCCACGTTGCGCCTTGCTCTCAGCACAGATTTCACGGACATGCTCATGATTCCTGGCCATTTGCAGATGCAGCATTCCCATCTGAAGACTGCTGAGGCCCTGTTGCCGGTTGACTGGGTGCTGCCTGACCCTGATCGGTGCTGCTTGATGAGGGACCAGCCTCTTGAGCATCTTGGGCTGATGCAGCAATGGCTGCTTGCTCTTGCTGCTGCTGATGCCAATGTTGGCGGTGCATTGACAGCTGCGAGACCTGGTGCTGCAGCATGTCCAGCTGTTGACGTAAAACCTGCATTGACAGTGTGGTAGTGAGATATCAAAACAAGCTGGCACAGATCAACATGGTCACGCATGCCCCTCACTCAGCTCATATATGCATGAGCTGTCTCTGGGGTTGGATCAACACAGTAAAGTAAGGCATGTACGTCAGCATGTATATACACAAGGGCAGTTTACAGGACAAACAGCTTTGGCATACATCACCAACGCATAGCTGACCTGTTCCATTGTCTCAGTGGATGCCTGCACAGATGCTACAGGCTGGTTCATGACAGCTGCAGCAGCAGCATGGGCAGCAGCATTGGCAGCGCTTGCAGCTGCTGCTGCAGCTGTTGACTCAACCTCACCACCAAGAGGTAAGACCGGGGGCATTGGTGATCCTGCGAGCAGCAAGTGCATATGTGATTGCCAAGCCAAAACCGTCCCGAGAGGAAAAAAAAGGAATAGATCAAAGCAAGCACAACATTGATTAGCAAACAGCAGTCAACAGCACGCAAAGACACTTGTGGACAGAAGCCCTGTGCCTAATGTGACAGTTGCACTCTTGTTCGTGAGGCTTAGCAGGAGATGTCAGACACTAAGGATGCCATGCACACAGCAGGGAACACATTGGACTTCTATTGCACATCAGCAAAACAATGAAAGACAGGACTGACCAGAGGGGACCATGGTTGGAGGCATCATCATGGAGCCATAAGGAGACATCATAGAAGCTGCTGCAGCCGCAGCGGCCGCAGCTGCAGCAGCAGCTGCATGATGCTGTGTTTGCTGTTCTGGAGTTGCATTCACAGGAATGGCTGGAATGCCGACATTTGGCATGGTGGGGGGAAAGGGCAGCAGTGGCAGCATGGGCAACATGTTCACGTGTCCCTGCAAACAAAGTAAATACTCAAGCGTACACCACAGCAGCTGCTTAACAAGGTAAGCAAGGAAATGGAGGCAACATTGGACATGCGCAGACCTCAGGACAGTGCCTTTACAAGCACGCAGCACTTTGACCCCCCAGACATGATGACCATATGCGCCTGAAGTCAGAAGGAGATTTGTATACCTGCAGCTCAGGAGCGACGCTGGCTGGGTTGGTCTGGCCAGCATACTGCATGTGCTGGTACCCCATGGCCGGAGCAAACAGTGCCATGGACGTTGCTGGCACCCACTGAGGCATGTTCCACACATACCCATAGTTGGCTGCTGCCCAACTGCCAGCTGGTTGAGCCTGGTCTGCCTGCTGCCCCTGCTGACTCCCCCCTGCCTGCTGCTCTGCATTTGCCTCTTGTGGCTGCGTCCCAGATGCAGGGGTGCCCCCAGTGTTGCCTCGGCCAGGACCATTCCCATCGCCTGCACCTTGGCCACTGCTGCCTGCAGCACCACCAGCTGCACTACCACCAGCACTACTGCCTGAGGGCTGCTGGCCACTGCTGCCACTTCCACCAGCCTGTTGCTGACCAGTGCTGCCGGTGTTGGCCCCAGCTGTGGGCCCGGTGGCTGCTGCGGCTCCTGTGGGGACTTGGTGTCCATGTGCATGAGGATGCTGCTGATGTTGAGGGAGCTGGCCGGGAGGGTGTGCTGCAGCCCCACCATCCTGCACAAAAGACATCATTGGTGACAACAATAGACAAACGCTGGTAAACATGAAGTCACAAGTGCAGCCTCATGTGTGACACGACCCAATGCGCAGTGTCACATCAGAAGCTGCCCCACAGATAGCAACCTGGGCAGCTGTTTACTGGTGACAGTGCAACACAATGACAGCCGTCTTGGCGTCTACTTGATTGAGTATTTGATCTGATGTTACCTGAGCAGGGGGAACTCCTTGCTGCTGGCGAGGGGGCTGAGGAGCCCTTGGTGCCAAGACTGACGTCCGGCATGTAGGGCAACTCTGCTGTCGCTCCAGCCATGACCTGTCAAAATGCCACAGAACATCACGAGATCATCAGGATCTGTCAGAACAGCTGGTGCCTGAACTTTTGGTAATGATGACTGCAAAGCCAACAGGCTCATGTTGCGAAGCTTGTATCTGGTCGTGACTTTCTGCTGAAATGGATGCTGCTTGTCACCCAGCTCACTTTAGCTAAATGCTACAGGGAAAATGCAGTCAAACATCAACAAGTATGGGACAGAACAAAGCAAGGTCAAGCAGCATCTCACTGGCAAAGGCTTTGGACCATGACGCACGCAGCAAGGCTTGAACATAGCCAACCCTGAGGTCATGCAGACAGATAAAAGGCTGGCATAATAGAGGCCCTGAGAAGCAAGACTGCGTGACAGCATTGAGGAGCGCACCTGAGGCAGTGCAGGTGGAAGACATGGCTGCAGGACAATTTCTTGTTTCTAGAGGAAGCAGTCATCTCCTCACGGCATATAATGCAGATATTGTCACTTCTCTCTAGATCCTCAGCAGTTGCATCTGGAAATCTCTCGTCCATGTTCACTGTCACACGCCTGCACCGGAGAGGTGCACTTCAGTGTGCCACATCCAGCTGAATTCCATCTTACATGGCGGTGGTAACACGCAAACCTGATGCACAAGTCACAATGTGCAATAGAAAGAGAGGCAGAACAATACAATGTCAGCATCCTTGTTGTATGGCAGGATTGCACAATCAGCTTGAGAGGCCTCAAAGTCAGCAGAGACAGACGTTGCCTACCTGTATCTCAGGAAATCAACAACTCTGTTTCTAAAGTTGCGGAAGGTCCAGTACAGATCCCGCACCTGCACCATTGAGCAGCCGTTGTGCTCACACTTCTCACATCAACACCACCAGTCCCAGCAGTCAGACAAACCAAAGAGGTTGTAAATGTGAGAATCATACCAGGTGGAGAGGCAGACCATAGTTGGTGAACACAATGACGAAGAAGACCAGGTACACGCACAGGTGCAGCATGTCTGTCAGCAGCTGCAGGTAAAACACGTACACTCCCTGCAGGTCAGAGCATACACATGTCAGACAAAGCACAGCACACGCAAACTTGAGTTTGCAGTCTCAGTTTGCAGCGCAAATGTGTATAGCTGCATGCAAAGTTGGGGAGTACTAGAGGGAAGAGCATACCTTGTTCTCCCATCTTCCATCCATGTAACTGTCAAAAGCTGAGAGCAGATACTTGATGAAGGTGCTCACAATGATTGAGCATTGGATAACATATTCAAAGGCAAACAGCAGGTGGACAGAAGCACTGCGCTCCAGTGTCTTTGAGATGGTGAATTGGAGAAACAGGCAGTCAATACCCTGGAGACAACAAACACGTCAGTGTGATGAAGTTGATCTGCGCAGCAGCTTCAGCAAGCACCAAGCACAGCTGTTCAGGTGCAAGTAGCATTGTCTCACCAGTAGCAGGTTCATAAAGGACACAATTCTCAGGTGGTGCAGCCTTGAAACAGTGGGGGTTGTTTCTATGTAGTCTACACGGTCTTGAACAAGCCAATGGAACACTTTGACGAACGTGAGAATGACAAACATGGCGACAAATTCAACATTGAATTCATCTCTGAATATTGTCATGGCCAGGCAAGTCTCCATGACAGCCTGGCTGATCCTGTCATTTATCCTTTCAACCTCGGACTCTCTCAGCGTGCCTAGAAACACCTGCAGAACCCTCCGAGGTGAGACACCAGACTGAGCAAGCATGACATGCCTGTCCACAAACACCAACCTTGGTTGTAAGGTTGTAAAGGGTCAGTGCCATCGCAAACGCAAGGTTGCCTAGGACCGCAATGGCGATCTTGCTCGTTGACAAGTAATAAACTGCTGGGAAAAACCTGCAAACAAATAAAGCCTGAGCGTACATGAACGAACCCTGCAGCAAGCAAGCACGTCAGCAAAGCAACGCAGATCAAACTCACTGCTCTCTGGTGTAGAATGCATGATAAATTACTGCCGAAGCAGAAACGGTACTTAATCCGATGTACTTTCGTAAGCCTATCATCGCAGTAAACGCTGTTGCCCGAGAGAGAGGTCTGGTAGATATCGCTCTGGGAACCAAGGAAGGTGCATAGACCGCCATCTCTCTAGCGGTGGCCGATTCCCTTATCGGAGAGTGCGGCGTTACATGTGGGATGGGTATTGGGTATGGGTATGTATGCTAGGTATGTACATCAGGTCGCGATCAGCTGTTGCAATGCACTTTGCAGCACTCCATGAGGCTGGTCGTATCTGCAGCCATGGAGTCCCGCACAGAAGCGTTACCTGCAGATCTGCCTGTCTACATGCGACACGCAGTCCGTCTGCGCGCTGTCACTTCGTGCAGGGAAGCTTGTTGAATCTCCGAACGTGGAGACCAGCGCCATGCAGACAGGTCAGTACCATTTTCATGTCACCTGGACAGATTCCGTCAAGGCTTCCTTCAAACTAAGATCACCATACCCCGTTTGTAGGGCCAGCGCTGCAGGCGATCAAGTGCCGTCCGAGCTGCCATGTTCGATGACCTGAGCAAAAGCCTGGACAAGGCATGGGACATGGTCCGCAAAGATGGCAAGCTTACCAAAGACAACATCAAAGAGCCTATGCGAGAAATCCGTCGAGCGCTTTTGGAAGCAGATGTAAGCAACAAATCAATGGATGGCTTGGCATGCAGTTTGACACAGCCCCTCTGCATGTCAAGGGCTTGCTTATCTGCGGTGTGCCCTTGCAGGTGTCCCTCCCTGTTGTGCGCAAGTTTGTGAAGCAAGTTGAGGAAACTGCCTTGGGTGTCAAAGTGGTGAAGGGCATCAAGCCAGATCAGCAGCTTGTCAAGGTTGTCAACGATCAGCTGATTGAGCTGATGGGAGGAGAGCAGCAAGGACTAGTCAAACCTGCAAAGGGCCCACAGGTCAGCTTGTCAGACTCAGAGCTTGCGCAGTGCTTGCTGTATTGGTCTGCTGTTTGCACATGCAGTGCTGAGTGCCATGCCTGAAAAGCAAAAAGTTGTGCTGCTTTACGCATGTTGCCACGTGAGATGCCAGACTCTGAGCGTCCAGTCTGACAAGGCAACTTGCCAAAAATGTGGCCAAACCGTCCGTTCAAAGTGTCCATCCAAACCTTGCACATTGTGGCGTTATCATAGTCTGGCTTTACAAACGTTGAGCCATGCATGCTGAGTGCATACCACAGTCCTGAGCAGTGTCTGTTTCCATCGTGCATGAACCATCATTCTCCAGCTCCCATATACAGTGCTCGCTTTTAGCTGATCATGTCAGTCACACAATCTAGCCTGTAAGGCACTCTGTGGCAAGCTTGCCTGTTACTTGAAGGCAACAATTCCCGACAGCACCAGAACATACAGACAGACACCATCTCACGCAGTCAATTGACTCATCACTGGCTTTGCCTCAGATCATCTTGATGGCGGGGCTGCAAGGTGTGGGCAAGACAACAGCGTGTGGCAAGCTGGCACTGTTCCTGAAGAAGCAGAAGAAGCGGGTGCTGATGGTGGCCACAGATGTGTACAGACCGGCAGCCATTGAGCAGCTGGTCAAACTGGGAGAGCGCATCAGTGTGCCGGTCTTCCAGCAGGGCACTGATGCCAAGCCTCAAGACATTGCTGCAGCTGGCCTCAAACATGTGAGCATGCCCTGGTTGTCACAATGCAGACCTGGGCATAGACTGTGGACTGTACTTTGTCCAGTGCTTGTTCATGCAGTCAGCAGCACATTGCATGAGTTGCACTCATGTGATGCAAGAGCGTATGCAGACAAGGAAATCATGGTGATCAATGCCGTGAGGAGGGTGTCCAGTGTCGCCCCCTTGCATCAGCTGTGCAGCCAGACAGCCTACAGTGTCTTCGTCGTTGTTGTCAGCATTGTCATCATTGCACGTTTTCTACTAGGCTGCAGGGCCGTTTAGGTGATCAGCCATACGAAATTGTCTCCAAGCACTTCTGCTTTCAGCAATCTCATCATTTACCTTATGCTTGATGTGCTCTTCAAAGTTTCAGCATATCACATGCATCTTGAAATGACTGCATACACTACCACACAATGGGCAGTATGACATATCTTCCCAGCAGCGTTTTGAATGACACCCTTCAGGCGCATCTCTGAAGGGTACTGTTGAAACTGTTTGCAGGCCACAAGTGAGAGGTATGACGCGGTCATTGTGGACACAGCAGGTCGGCTGCAGATAGATGAGCGCATGATGGGTGAGCTGAAGGCCACACAGCGCGCCATCAAGCCTTCAGATACATTGCTGGTGGTGGATGCCATGACTGGTCAGGAAGCTGCTAGCCTTACTAAGGCCTTCAATGAAGCTGCTGAGCTGACAGGTGATCAGCGCGGTGTCTCAGCCCAACATACCAAAAGATTGAATAAAGAAGGAAATTCTATGCCTTTCAAGGATCACAAGTGTGGCCTCCTGAGGGGGCAGCCAAGAGTGGTGGAGAAAACAACGATCATGTCAACTATGTGTGTCTCTCAAAGATGAATCATAAACTTTATGAAGATGAAGTGCGTCTCCTGCCTTTGCAATCTCTGTGCTGACTGGCAGACATTGGACTGTCTACAAAGCTGCTTTGCTTACAAGAGTAGATTGCAGTTTCATCTGGCATGGGATCGACTGCATACAGTTGCTGCTGCCAATCAGCTTATGTCTGAATCACTGCCCGAGCCTATGTTGTGCATGTTTGTTCCAAGAGAAAGATTTTTCAACCACAAGCTGGATAATTGATGTCTCATGTGTTTGGTGCTAAAGAGTGTCAATGAGCCATGCATAGCAATGTGACTGTAACCAGCTGCATTGTCACATGGCAATGCTATGTTTTGATAGGGGCCATACTGACGAAGATGGACGGAGACAGTCGAGGCGGAGCGGCGCTGAGTGTGAAGGCAGTTTCTGGCAAGCCCATCAAATTTGTGGGTGCTGGAGAGAAGCTAGAAGCGCTGGAGCCTTTCTACCCTGACAGGCTCACCAGCCGAATACTAGGTGAGCAACTCTTGGATGGCTGTTTGGTCTCAGCACCCTATGTGTTTGTATGCACAAGGCTGGATCACAGCTTTTGACAGTGTAGGATTCTGTGATGGTGAGTAGCTTTCTATGATGAGCACTCTTTCGATAATGAGTACCTTTGCATGTTCAGCAACTGTACTAGCACACCTTTCTGTGTGACTTGAGTGACTGTATTAGCAGGATTTTTGTACACCCAGCAAAAGGGTGATTGCCAACAGCTCCAGGATTCGTTGCAGTGCATCTTTGCAGGCTTTTTGGCTTCACACAATGTTTATTTTGATGTTTAATCCCTGCTCAAAGGTCACAGAATATGCACAAATGGTATGGAAGCCATGGCAGCTCATTGGAAGGTTTTGGCCCAACACACAGGAAGATCTGCGAAAGTGCCTTCAAAGAACGGAACAAGTTCTGCTTGTGACCTGCCAACATTTTGCTTTTCCTGCCAGCTGTCATGTGTAATGCAGCAGCAGAAGCTGTCAGCTGCCAGCTGTAATGCAGCAGCAGACGCCATCATGCAGAAGAGCCAGATGCACTTTTGCATGGATCCTGCTCGAAAGTGAATTCTTGTGCTTGGAAGGCATGGGGGATGTGCTGACACTGGTTGAGAGTAACAGTTTCTGCTTTGCAAGTATGGGAGATGTTGCAAGTATGGGAGATGTGCTGACACTGGATGATAACAATTTCTTCTGCTTTGCAGGTATGGGGGATGTGCTGACACTGGTCGAGAAGGCTGAAGAGTCCATCAAGGCTGACGAAGCCGACGAGATGACGAAGCGCATCATGCAGCAGAAATTTGACTTCAATGACTTCCTGAAGCAGACCCAGATGATGTCCAGCATGGGAGGAATGGGCAACCTCACCAAAATGCTGCCAGGTCTGCACACATGGACTAAACATCATGCTGTTCCTGCGTCAACATCTTGGCGCCTCATGTCTCATGTTTCTGTTGTCATGTTGCCTGTTTTGCAGTCATAGGGTGGTGTTTGTGCTGTTGTCATTGACTGCATGTTCACAGGCAAGACAGGCTCCAAAACACCAGATTAGATTATCTGGTTTGATCCTACCTATGGATTGCATAGCATTCAATCAGGTTTGCCTGCATGTCTGGTGCCAGGATTCTACTTTTGGAGATGAAATCCCAGCATCAGATGCTCACAGGATACTGCCAGGTCTGCACATATGGCTTGGTCACTGTGCTGCTGACTATGCATGCATCCTTTGTCATTAGTTTCAATAGCACTGTCTTGCCAGTTGTGTGGCCTAAAGTAATATGTGCTCAGATGTGAGTGTTGCAATCTGGGCACCATAGGACGATCAGTTTGATCAGTAGCATCTGAGCCTGCTGCCCAGCATAGCGATTATAACGTTCAAGCTATTTGGTCTGTGGCATTAGTCCATGCTGGGTGCTTTGCTCCTTCATCCTTGTCAGCAGCAGTTCAGCTCAAGTGTTGACTCCAGCTCATTTGGAATGCACAGTGTTAGCTCCACGACTGGAATGCACATTGCATGACATTGTTCAATGACATTGCATGACATCATACATGAATCTAGGGTCTAGGGTTTTAGGCTAATCCAGGGTTGAGGTTTTAGCTTAAACCCTTTCACAGACAAAGACATCATACAATCATAGTGCATCACAGCAGTGAACAACGCAGAGTGCATGATGCAGATGTTAACAGGCAAGCACTTCTGAGCTGATGCCAAATTGGACGTTGCAGGTATGAACAAGATCTCAGATCAACAGATGGCTCAGGCAGAGAAGCAACAAAAGTTGTGGGAGTCCATGATCAACAGCATGACCCCTCATGAGCGCGAGACTCCAGAGGTGCTGGCCTCAACGCCCAGCAGGCGGCGACGCATTGCACGAGGCTCAGGACGAAAGGAGCTTGATGTGTCAAACATGATTGCCATGTTCACTCAGATGCGCTCCAGAATGCGAGACATGTCCAAGTTGATGAAGATGACAGGCGCTCAGGGTGAGTCAGAATGTGATGCTGTTTGTTTCTGTATCAGGACAGGCATTATGCCAGCCTGGGTGCAACTGGGATCTTGCATACTTCACAGTTGCCTATGGCAATTGTTCAAGGGCGTGAAGATCACCAGAGGCTGCATTGAGCTTTACATTTATCAAGCACCACATGGCATGCATCGTTGTGGACACAATGGGTGAATGACTGATAAAGTGTTACCTGCTTGATGCTGATATCACGAGCTTCCTATCTGATATGTTAGGTCATGGACATGATGACGAGAGTGTCTGCACCTGTTTGTCCGCAATACTGCCAGTGTGCGCAACACAGGTCTTGCGCATGGTGTGTGTCATCAACACCTGGCTGTTGATGATGTTCCAAGACGTTACCTGGGCAGCCCAGTATAATATTTGGCTTCTCATTAAATTGACGCCGAAAGTCTTTTCTTTTCTATTCTTCTCTTCTCTTTTCTTTCCTTCTAGACGTTTTCCCTGCAAATGTTGCAGGCATGCCAGGCATGCCCAGCATGACGCAAGAAGAAATGCTAGCAGCCACACTAGCTGGCAGTGGTCCTAAGAAGGTCAGCAAAGGCAAGATCAGACGGAAGAAAGGGCAGACCAGAGGTTTGGCAGAACTAGCGGGGTTGAGATGATGACAACATGGTCTCCCCGTGCTTATGCAAATCCGGATTCATTATTTCGTTTGAAGCTGCAAAGGACAGCCAATTTTGCTCTTCTGGCTTGCCTGGGCTTACGACATGTTGATGCAGCACTCCTTTGTTGGAAGCAGTCATTTAATGATGACAGATTGTCCCAAAGACAAGCTTGCTCAGTGTTCACATGTGTCAGTTTGCAAAGAGATGCGGCTCACAGGCCACCAGCTCAGCAACGCTGCTGTTACACCACAAGACACCATGCACCTCCAGGCTGACTTAAGCTAATAACGTCAGGCGTGATGACACCAGCACTACCGTATGACTAAAGCATCTGCCAGCACCCATGACTCTCAATAATAGATACTCAAGCTCAACTTGCTGTACACACACACCTCCAAAACCAAGGCAACAGCTCAGCCAGAGGCCAGGCTGTGGAGTCGTGGCTGTGAGAACAGCAATGAGTGTTTGCTTTGACCTGCAGACAATTAAGAATCCTTGCCTGTGGGGCATGCCTCCTGGCTTACTCTGAATGCGCACTCTCTTTGACAGGGCACTGCTGCTGCTGCATGCTGCATGCTGCATGCTGCATGCTGCGCTGCCACCCTGGGGTTGGCATCCTGCTCAGGGAAGTGGCTACAGATAGGGCTCTTCATGCTGAGCACTGATGCAGCACTTGTTCCATATTAGAACATCCATGTGCAGCACTTGCCTCAAACTGCTGATATGCAGGCAAGTCTGGCATCTGAGGTAATGCAGCTGCCTCTGCAGAGGCTGTTAGCCACTGATACCGCCTGCATCAAAGATGATCCTGGTATTGTGTAGCATATCTGCCAGGCGGCTCTCTGTGAAAGGCAGGATCTGCGTCAGTGAAAGGCAGGATCTGCGTCAGTGAAAAGCAGGATCTGCGTCAGTGAAAGGCAGGATCTGTCTCTGTGACAGGCAGGATTTGTCTCTGGAGGTAGGTGCACCGATGAATGTCTTGCTGGGGTTCTGCTATTGTACAGATGTCTGGTCATTTGAGGCATGGCCCTATGCAAGGAGGCATGAGGCTACACAGGCAACATTTTAGAATACTAGTACTTGCCTGCTTCTTGCATTTGTGATTTGTGACTTTCAGTATATCAGTGGACAGCGGATGCAGAGCCTGGCATATGAGCAAGTATGCCAGCTGGTCTGCGCGAAGTCACGCATGCATGATAATCAACAGCTGAGTGACTACTTATACCCTGAACACTGACAGCAGCAGCATTGTGGCCAGTGCTAGCGTGAGATTAACGCCTGCCTGACCCAGTGGGTCATGCTTTGTACAGCATGTTTTCCATTGTTCAACAAGACAATTTCATCTGATGCAAATGCTTGAGGTTGCTGCTGCTGCAGCAGCCTGTCTAGCGATTGATGCCCCCTGCCAACTTGGCACAACAGGCTTCCACCTGGCAGGTGCATTGCATTATGTCGCATGTGATGATGATTCCGTGAGGACAATTGGGTAAAGAACACGGTACTGCAGCAATTGGTTGGCCCCTCGTTCGGTCGGCTTCCGGCTGCTGCACACCAATCTTTGCCGAAAGATAATCAGCAAGTCTAGGGCTGATTCTTCGAGAATCTTGTCAGAAACGTTGCAGCGCGCATATCAATTTAGTAACTGCAGTCACCGTATAGTTGTTTGACCGGACCGCACGGCCTATAGTAGGATCGCGGAAATCTCAGAGAGCGCAGTTCAAGGTACTGTTGCAGAACATGTTTGTGCCGCAAACGACTGTTTCGACGTTCGTCTCGAAGACAGGCGCACGCGAACTACAGTAAAATGTAAACCCCGACTGATCAGTGACCCGATCGGGACAGCGACAGCGATGCGCGTGCGTTTTGTTCATCAAACAGTGCACAACAGTCTTGTCTTGGCTTGTCCCTGTTGCAGCACCCACCAAGACTACTGGCGTACGCGTATGCGCGTGGTTTAGCGGCCTATATTGATATCAGCGTTAACGTTGAAGTCAGAGTCATGACATGTACACTTAAGCTTGTAATATTGTGTGCTTCCCAATATGCCGGTACGTCTGCAGGTGCCGACAACGTTGAAGGACCTGCTTAGCAGGCTTTGCAAGCTCCAAGAGAACCCGAGAACGTTGTTATAACAGGTAATTACCTGTTCTACCATCGTTCAACAGGAGAGGCAGCGCGCTGCGCATTTAATTTGTAAATTGCGAGGTGGTCGCGTCCACTCCGACAGCCGGACAGGTCAAGCGTTCGTGTTGCGAAAACGAGACCGTTTGTGTACTGCGTGGTGTTTCCGATAGGTTCAGATCGAAGCTCAACCTTGTGTGTTTGCACGTGCACATGCGTTCGCAATAGCAGCTCCGTCAACAGGTCTTTACACGATCGCATGCGCAAGCATCTTGCACTTGTGCTCTGCAGGTGGGGTCCAAGATGTCATACATCGACATTGGAGACCTTACAGGTGGCAAGCAAGACTACTGGTCTTGGGCGAATCTGGAAAATTTTGTAGGACAGGACGAAGCAGCTGAGCATTTCTATGCTGGTGAGTCATCTAGTGTTGCTGCTTACAGCTGTTTCTGCAGACTTGCAACATGGTCTTGCCAAGGCATGCCATCATATTTGCCTTCGCTGCACACTCAGCAACATACATATCGCGTGATGATCACATATACAAGCAGTCACATAAAGGCTCAGGGCTTGGACCAGTGATCACTGTACACATGAACAGCTTCAGCAATGGTCTGCAAGCAGACAGCAGCGCAGCCTAAACTTAAAACAGGACTTTGTCAATGCGCAATGCAATTGCTGCGCGTAACTGCGTATACACATGTGCGTATACTGGCTGGATCCCTTGCAGAAGTTCTGTATGCCATGTTTGATTCAGGTGGACCATACTTTGCATGGAACTGGAACATGTTCCTCTACACCTGCCTGGTAGTCACAACCATCTACACCTTCATTGGCTGGCTGTCAAAACACACAAATCTGGTCGAGAAGTCCAGCAAGCCACAAGACATGTCAGATCTGAATGTTTTCTTGCTGGCATCCCACCTCACCTTTGCAATCCTCTTCACTGCACAAGTCTTTCCATACACATATTGTGCTTTTCATTTCTACTTCACTACATATGGCTTGAATGACTGGACCATTCCCTGGTCTAACAGCATCATGATTTTTGGCGTGTCATCACGTGTGGTACTGTATGTGATTGAGGGCTCAATTAGAGGCGTGATGCGCCCTTTTATATTCGTCACTGCACACCATGGGCTGTTCTTTGTGTTTGTCATCACCGGTTTTGTCACTAGAAGCATTTTTGCACTCAAGATTATGATCTGTATCGACCTTTTCGCCTCCTGGGAGTTTGTGCTATTCTGGACTCTGGTTGCTAGGAAACTAAAAGTCAACACAACCATTGTGAAGGCCCTACTTTTCATTGGCATCGGGCTTTACTTCCTAACCAGATGCTTGCAGTTTGCAGTTCTTGCCAGTCTGTTTGCTTATGGCTATCAGCTGATGAGTCACACAGCGCACAACAGAGGCTTGTTCTGGGGCTTTGCTTTGATGATCATCTGCTTCCATTGTATTCAGACCTACAAATATGTTATTTATCACAATGTCTGGCGTAGCATAAACAGGGCAGCTGCCAGAGAATATGAGAAGAGACTGGCTGCAAAAGCAGGAGAGAATGCTATTCCTGATGCCCAGGCAGTGACGCAAGTTTGATCCCAATGAGCTGAATTAAGCTTTGGTATGTATACACGTAGACTACGTAGACTAGGTCCTGTTATGTTGCTGACCTTGCGCCTTGGAGCTGTTTGAAGTTGCATGTATGCCCGTCTATGTAGTTACCAGACAAGATATCTGTATTGCTGTTGTCCCTTGCAAGATCATGAGCATGTCATGTCTCATTGTGCTTGTTGCAACAGCTGATACAATGACCAGCACTGCCAATTCACCAAACAGGCTGATGTTCTTGAACAGGACTGATGCTGTAAAGCTGCATCGCGTTCTGGTGTCTTGCTTGGCAACATCAGCACAAGCTCAGTACGGTGCATTGATTGTGGGTTAGTACAATGCCAAGCTATAGCAGAATACTCAGCTGGTTGTGTTGGCTGAAGGTGTCCATCAATAACGCGGCAGATTCTAGAACTAGTCAACCTCACAAATAACCCCTCAAGAGCAGGTGTTACCAGGCATAGTACGTCAGCTCATACAACCACAGAGTTATGCAGATGTAGCCAGGATCAAAAACCGGAGCTGGACACAGTGCAGCATACTTTGTTCATCTCCTTGCACTCCAAACATCCCATGGACCAGATGTGCATTGCTTGATCTGTAGCCAAACAATGAAAGCTGTAGAATGTCACATACGAAATATGACATTGTGGGCTGGCCATATGGCCATGCCTGGCAACCAAGCAGAGAGTTCAGATTCCAGGTTGCTCAACATAGAACTCCTCATCTGGTTGCTACAAGCCTTGCAGACATGCTTGAAGTGGCTAAACTGGGTACATTCCGTACATACGCTGCAGGCAGCAAAGTGTAAACTGCAATTTATGATACTTTGTTCACTTGCCGCAAACTTTTGCTTGAACAATCTGATCTGACGGTACTATGATAGCAAGCTTGAATCCAGATAGGCTCTTATGCCCTTGGATTCCTCAAATAAACACCGCAGCTTAAGTGCGTATGACTTAAACCTGTTTGATGATGCCTGACGTCGTATGATGCCTACAACTCTTCCACAGCAAGGCTATGCGTCAGGACAATTGCACGAAAAACAGCCGTGAGACTTCACCACAGTAGCAGTGCAGCTTAACCTGATGCTTAGGCATCACTGTGTTGGCTTTGTCACAAATAGCAATATTCTGCAGGTGCCTTGACAAGCTCACACGATTAGTAAGGCGATCTCTATTTCACAGTCCCCTTGCAGCAACTGCCTTTGAGGTACCTACACCGCTTCCACTCCGCCACGATTCCTTGTCTCGGGCAAGCCAATCGCTCGATCTTGACTCGGGGAAAGCAGTATGGACAGCAACACGTTTTCGGAAAACACAAGGGGTCCTTACACGGGGACTGATCAACCAGCGACTGTGACCGACAGATTGCAAGGTACTAGAAGCATAGCCGCCTCCATTGGCTCAGAGACACAACTTGTGTCAAAACTTACGAAGCAACCGTATGCTGCAGCTTTCAAAACGAAAGGTTTTGGCTTTGCAAGCTTTCTGAAAGACAAGACTGTGCAAGGCGCCACACAGCTCAAGCAGAAGTCGACCGAGCCTGATGCCTCAGGCCAGACTGCTTATGATCGCATGCGAGAAGCAACGCGAGAGTGAGTCGTTGCTGTGCTTTCGATTAGCTTGTTCACAAGTAGCTACAGAGTATGCTGCTGCAGTGACGTGTGACAAACTGTTCAGCTCATGCAGCAGCTGCTCATGCAGCTGCTTGTGCTTGTATTGAGCAGTTGAATTAGCTGTATCATCTCATACAGCTTCAATGCCCAGCAAGGTGGCACAGTCTTTCAGGAGCCCACTTGCTGTCCTCTCTACAGGGCCGCTGAGAAAGTGAGCAGCACTGCAGCAGTTGGTGGCCAGTGGGCCAACATATATTTCAAACGCACAGTAGACACAACCGCTGAGGGAATCCGCAGACTTACAGGCACATCCCTTGCTGTGAGTTGCTCAATCGCTCTGTTATGGCGCTGAGTATAACGCCATCACCACAAACATGCTACTTGGCAAATGTCCACATGCATGTTTGGACTGCACGTGCACAACCTGACAACGCAAGGCAATAATCATCCTCTACTGCACCCTGTGTTGCGTGTGCAGCCACAGATGTCTTGTCTGCATCCCTGACCAGAGTGCTTTCAGTTCCCATGCTGCAAGTTTGTTGCATGACACATCTTGAAACTGGCCTTTGCTTGAGGCTGACTGCAGCACATTGCGATGGCAAGCAACAGAACATTGTAGCAAGACTGTGATTTGCAGAGCGTCTGCAAAAGCGAGGCAAGCACAAGGCCGTGCCCGCGCCTGGTCCTGGTATGCTGTGCAGCCTTAGTCACCAGGGGGCTTGAGACAGAGGGCCTTTTCCTCGAAGAAGCCCCTCTGGACCTGGTTCAGTTCTTGATAGGATCCTTCCAGGAAGGTGTGATGACAGCTGCCATCTAGCTTCCCCTGTCAAGTGCAAGCTGCTTTGACTCTCATACTCTCTACTTTGCCGGCAAAGCTAACAGTCTTTGATGTCAATACAACGCAAGTGCCCAAAGCTTTAGTGTCCTCAGTGCATATGCCTCTTCCTGTAGAAGCAACAAAGAGAATGCAAGCAAAGACTGCAGGAACTAAGGGCGTTACAACACTATCTGTCACAGTGAACAACTAGTGTACATTTGTAGAGCTCGTTTTCAATATGATGTCTGTGTCAGATGGTGCCATGGCTGCCTGCAGGTTCAGGAGCAGTGCTGCCTCCAGCCGGCACATCTCCACATGTGCTTGCCAATGCCATCAAACATTTCCTAGTCACCATGCCTGAACCCCTGCTCACCTACAAGTAAGAGTTTGCGCTCTGATAACTCTGTTGGAAGTATTACTGTGCACAACATTGCAAGCTGTTACTTCTGAAGTCCAAACCATGTGCTGGCTTTGACAAACTGTACCTGGCTGTAGCGTTTCATTTTGCTTGTGACTGCATCTGCATCTGCAAAGCTGTAGCAGTTTTGTATGCAATTGCAACAGCCTGTGTGTGCTTGATGATTCAACTCACCCTCTGCCTAATGCTTTCCTATGCACACACCTCTGCATATCACACATCAGGTCTCACTAACTTATTTTGCTCGGCGACTCAGTTCTTTGCAAGCCTGGCACACGCTCTTTACTGCACACAGTCGTCTGAAGGGAAACAGCTCAATGACACCTCATTGTTGGCGTTATTGAATGTCACCATAGTTTACCTTTTAGGGAGCTACTCAGGACTGCATGTATCTGACCCTATGGGAAGAGACGCATCTAATCAGTCAATCAGTGAACGAATGAATGACTGAATCGATGAGTAGTACATGGCATGCATGCAACTCTCACCCCAGGCAAGTGGTGATACAGGTTGCTTCCTCAGTTGATCCAGCACGGCAGTCAGCAACCAGCTCTGGCAAATCTAGTCATAGCAGAGCTACCAGCAGCCAACCAGTGCACATTGCAGCTGCTGCTAGAGACATTCCATCGGCTCAGTGGCAATGCAGCTGTGAATGAGATGGATGCGCACACCGTTGCAACTGTCATCACGCCTTGTGTTGCCTGGACCGCACCTCCTAAACCAAAGGTGAATCTCGTTGTGCTCACAGTCAGCATGTGTACTGATTCAAGACAGTGTGCACGCTCCCTGACGTGAGGCATGCACCGTGCGACTGTTGAAAGTTCTGAGCAGAGCACAGCACATCTGCAACCATGTGGTGCTTGCATGTCTGTGGCAAGGCAAGGGGTCCAAAATTGACCCTCATTGCAGCTGTTACCACATATGTAACACAAGCATGCTGGGGAAGGTGAACATGAACCAAGCTGAAACATTGTTTGGCTGCAGAGCACATTCAGCATACCTGGAATGAGCAGCAGCCCTACAGCACCTCCAGAGATGACTAGAACAAGCTCTGGGCGACAAATATCAGTTGCTCCACAATTGAATACAGTGTTAGAGGGTGATGAGACTGGGGATGGGTCCCCATCAGGCAGTCTGGCCAGGATACAGTTGGATGATGATGACACACATGCAATTGTGAGGGTGCTGGAGCATCTCATTGCCAACTACAGGCAGCTCAGTGATACGCCTAACAGTCCATTGTATCAAGGACCTCGAGTATAGAATTTGGCGCATGCTTCGCCATGGCTCAGACGTCGCACTTGTGTATACCATGTTGACTAATGTTTGTTGCTGACAATTCTGGGATGACTGCGTAGCTGCTGAGGCAGGGGGTATTCAGTGATTGCTTACGTGCTTTTCTTGAGCAGCGCATGCAACACAATGTCGGATCCATGCATTACATAGACACTAGCGTCTCACTGGAGCACCAACCGGGCATATTACATGCAATCATTAAATGTGTACATGTGTACAGACATGTGCACTAAAATGCAAACTGGTGGGCAGCGCTGACAACTGAACCAGTTTGAACCTATGGGCAGTGCTGACAACTGAACCAGTTTGAGTCTGTTCGTTCGAAGTCTACTTATAAGTGCACTTGCATAGTAGATACAGTCAGCCAGTATGGCCCAAAGACAAGACATGTACCACGCGCAAAATCTGATGACTGAAGCAAGGCTTGCAGACGCTGCAACCCTTCCCTCCCTGTTTTTCAAAGTGTTAGTACACATGCCATTGACATCAAGCACCTGTCAAAGTCTCCTTTTCCTCCTGTGTTCCGTCGCTTTCCAGAGGCATATACTGGGACATGATGGCCCTGATTTCCTGGTGCATCTGTGTCCTGATGCGATACTTGTACACAGCAAAGCCTCCAGCTGCAAGCACACCAGCAGCGCCCACAACTATGAGCAGGACTGCCCACAACGCCAGGCCGCCTGCAGACAAACACCAGTGAATGATTGCTGATTATCACCAGCAATGTCTGCTGGTGGTGTCATCATCAAACTCAAAATGGACAACTTGCCCTGCACCCATCCCAAGTTGCTGAGATGCAATACATCATGCAGGATGGCAATTGTTTCAGAGTGCATCATTGCTACAGGGCTTGACGTGTGACTTCATAATCAGGGGCAGTCTTACCCTTGCCACTGCCTGCCTCACTGCAAACTCCAGTGGATTCATCACAGTCTGCCAGGTCGCACTTGGGCACGCACTCGATGACACCATTGCTCTTGGCAAAGGCCATGAAGCAAGAGGGGCACTGACAGACATGGAGGGGCGTGCTCTGGGGGTCCCGCCCATTGGCTGCATTGCTCTGCACACAAACAACTGGAATGTCACATCTGCTATGATGGGACAAGACTGTTACAGCCAACACAAGCTGACTTTTACAGCTGACAAATGCCAACAACACAAGCCAATAACATAAGCTGAGTGTTACAGCTAAACACCAAAAAACATAAGCCGACTGTTACATGTCCACATGTCAGCAGCAGCATAAGGTGAAGACTGAAACTCCACAGCAGGCTGTTTAGCACAACATCCAGGGACGTCAGCTGTGACAGGCAGCAAGGCAGAAACAGGACCTGCATGGTTGGTGAGAACTGCTTGTTTGGTGACAACTGCATGTCCGGTGACAGTTGCATGTTTGGTGACAATTGCATGTTTGGTGAGAATTGCATGTTAGGTGACAATTGCATGTTTGGTGACAATTGCAAGATGTGCACCTGATACTGCTCAAGGTTGTCCTTGCAGGCAGAGTAAGTCTTGGTCTTGCCATTCACGGTGTAGTCCTGGTGCCAGCAGCCTCCATGGTCACTGGAGGCACATTCATCCTCCAAGTCCTTCAGGCACCTGCAACAACAGAGGTTAGCAAGACTGTCAGCCAAACCCCATAGGACGCACACATACTCACAACACTCACAACAAGAAGGGCTGTGCTATCTCAGTGTGGTGGAGAAAGGTACGTTGGTAGAACCAGCCAAATGCTCAGCGGTGGCAGCTCAGCAACATTACCAGGTGCAAAGACAAGTTGGTCCACCAAATACAGCATTTGCCAAGCGCGACGTACAAGACACAGTTCTTGCACCAAGCACAGCATCTGCCATGCACATTTTACAAGGCACAGTTGATCCTTCAAACACAGCATCTGCCATGCACAGCATCTGCCATGCACAGCATCTGCCATGCACAATGCACAAGGTACAAGGCAAAAGCCCTGACTTACTCATAGTTGGCAGAGCCAGGGATGTCATGGCAGGCACATCGCTCACAAGTGCAGTCCGGATGCAGATCTGCCTCTGAGGCTGAGCACTGGTTGATCTTCAGGCAGGTTCTGCCATTGTCACTGGGAACATATCCGTCCCCGCACACACACTCATACCCATCGATGGATCGCTTGCACTTTGTCTTCCCATTTGTGCTGCAGGACACTAAGGCGTTGCAGCTTCATGAGATGAGTCATAAGCACAAAATTGCTGGGCAAGAATGCCAGCACAGAACCAACGTCCAGCACTGTTTGAGGGGGGAGGGTTTATTGCAAGATTGTGCTGTTTGCAACCGCAGAAACACATAGAAGGCACAGAAAACAATGCTGCTAGTCCCTCAACCAGACATGCAAGGAAGTCAGCATGACATTCGGGTTAGTCGATCTATGTTAATCTTCTACAGCAGGTGGCCCTTGATCAATAATCAGCGTTATAGATACACATGTAAATACATGTGCAACCTGATCAAGCAGTACAGACAGACAGGTATCTAACCGCACGGTAGCTGCCTCAAGGACAACCGCCTCTTTCAATTGCACTATTATACACATCCATCAATGAACTAAGCACCAAAAAGCATGATTAACAAACTGTCCTTACTTGATCTTGCAGTCAGTGTCAGGCTGTGAGCCTTCTGTGCAGGTGTCTTCTTGCATGCACATCCATCCATGAACCAAGCAACAGAAATCATGATCAACCAACTGTGCTTATTTGGCCTTGCATTCAGTGTCCTTCTCTGCAGGTGTCTTCTTGTATGCACATCCATCCATGAACCAAGCAACAGAAATCATGATCAACAAACTGTGCTCACTTGGCCTTGCAGTCAGTGTCAGGCTGAGAGCCTTCTCTGCAGGTGTCTTCTTGCATGCACATCCATCCATGAACCAAGCAACAGAAATGATGATCAACAGACTGTGCTTACTTGGCCTTGCAGTCAGTGTCAGGCTGAGAGCCTTCTCTGCAGGTGTCTTCTTGCATGCACATCCATCCATGAACCAAGCAACAGAATGATGATCAACAGACTGTGCTTACTTGGCCTTGCAGTCAGTGTCAGGCTGTGAGCCTTCTCTGCAGGTGTCTTCTTGCATGCACACTGAGGGCTCAGCACCATAGGAGAAGCCCGCACAGATGGCTTGCAGCACCTCGGCGTAAGCCAGCTTGCCACGATACTGCCCGTTGTTGATGCGGATCGTGGGCAGAATGAAGACCTGCATGTTATCATCAAACTGGTCATGCCACAGCTTCACTGGTTGCTGACACAAGTTGTTGGTGGCACACAAGATCTGCACATCCTTTCCACACAAGATCTGCACATCCTTTTCACACAACATCTACACATCCTTTCACAGAACAACTGCACATCCTTTTCAGATGGTGCATGCTGCAACGCTGTTGGTGTAAAGCAGTCCTGCATCTGGGACCATGTGGGTCAATGCAAGATTTTGCGCAGCAAGTCACTGAGAATTACCTGCACTGAAGCAGAGGTGTATAACATGCCTCAACTGTTAAACTTCGTTCTCTGATGTGGCATACGCATACATCATACAGATGATGTAAACAAAGTGTAGGGCAGAACAGACAGAATCTGTTGCATCAGGCACAGTCACACCAACCACCAAAACAGCACCAGGTAGCATTGGATAGTGGCAACCACACTTGCATCTCACCTACTGCCTTGCCAAGGACAACAGATGACGCCATGCACTGCTAAACACACACACAGCTCTTTTCAATCCACTACATTTCAGAAAGGTCATCCCTACACTGAAAATCTAAACTAATCTGAACTCATAAACGCATGGGGACAGTAACATCGCAATCCATTGGGAAGATGTTTCAAGACTTCGACAGTGTAGCGTACCTCGCCAGTGTCAGCATCACCTCGCTGGCTGGCCATCTCAGCCTCCATGATGCTGTTCTCCCGGTCTTCCTGGATGTTGCCAATGCAATTTCGCAGAGCTGGCAGACTGGACCATGAGTCACCATTCAGCTCACTAAAGACCTGCGTAAAACATGCATACAACTTGTTTTACACAATGGTGCAAGGACAGTAAACTAGCTATGGGAAGATGATCATCTCTCTTCCAATCCTTGAATGAGCGGCAAGGACAAACACACAAGTACAATAAGAGTACTGTCAGGATTTGTACCTGAGAGTGGCTGCAATTGCAGACTAGCATAGCAAACCCACATGAAGAGTCCCTGTGCAGCACCTGTTCCAACTACTTACCAACTACTGTACTACAGTAGTTACTACATTTACTATTAAAACCAACTTTGGGCTGTCAAAAGCATAGCAGAATTGACATACCCGTTCAGCACAGTTTTCGTTGTAGTTGTTGCCACTCATGGTGCACTCCTCGCCAAACTTGGTGACATACTCCCACCATCGGTAGGACTGTCCTGACTCATTGGCCAGCTGGAAGACACACAGCTGTCGCAGATTCTCCTGCAGGACCAACAAGAAGAAAAGGTTCGAGAGGTTTTTTTGAATCAAAATGCTATTGAATTGGCCCAAAGAAAGATAATTGATTATGATTTTCAAATAAAATGTCACAAGTTTGTTCTGGATTGAATGTTGATGAAAGTCAGACAGACTGGCATCATGTCGCTGGACCTTTGTACGACACAGACTGATGTGTTGCCAGGCACTTGCAATATTTGCAGGTCTTACTCCCGCCCATCTGTTGTGAAGTGTTGTATTAGTAGGCCTTAAAGAATGCTCTGGAGAGACAAGACAGGCTGCTCTGGAAAGACAAGCCTTGGCCTGCACGTACCTAGCTCATCATCAGCTGGAAAGGGATCTGAGCATTGTTGTCATTATTACTCCTGCCCATTGTTGCAACTGCAGCTTCAGCAAATGCAGACAAGCACTGCATCAGCGTATTATGTAACTTCCCCCCAAAAGGTATGGATTTAAGTGCAATGCTCACGCATACTCTTAGGAGCAGCAAAAGTTGCAGCTGTCATACTTTGCAAGCCTGCCAGAGGCAGATGCTGCAGCTTGTCTGACTCAGTTACATTGCATTCACGCCTGCACAGACAATGCAAGCCACTGCACTGCACTGCACTGCACTGCACTGCACTGCACTGCACTGCACTGCACTGCAGCCACTGCAAAGGCACTGCAAAGGCCGCATCCATTGCTTTCAAGGAGTGCCCACCTGGACGACATCAGCACCAGAGTAGCCATTCTCCATATCGCCATCTGGGTCTGGCGTGCAGTACCTACCCTCATGTATGCATTGGCTCTGACATTCTGCTGTCTGCCGGTAGACCCTGGGGCACACCCATACAATGTAGTGGGGGCTGAACCGGGTCCAGTTCTTTTCCAACTCTCTTGCAACAGGTACAAACTCCTGCAACAGCATGACATCTGAAATGACAGTAGCGACCACATTTCTGCTGCATGTAGACTTGTCAACCACCAGAGCAATCTGTGCAATGATGTGCAATGACACTGGGTCACAGTCTGAATACGTTAAGATGATTGCAGGCTATATAGTTACAAGGACCATCATCAAATTGGCCCCTAGCCAATTGCACTGCTGGTAACAGGGCACACTAACAGCGTTTGGTTTCTTTGCATCATGACCAAGTAAATTTTGGCTTGGCATGCAACATCACAGGCACAAAACTTCACTGTCATGTGCACATCAGTCCAGCATGCCTAAAAGTTGTGCTTGGCCAACAGCATGATTAGGGGTCAAACTAGAGGTTCTGGTCGCAGAGCACCTTGATGAACTCCTTTTGAACATCACAAACAGCCCCACACTGATCATTGCTGTTTGTCCAGAACTCCCACTCGACCTTATCAGCTCTGGGCAGTGCGTCTGTCCAGTCCATGACCACGATGACCTCCTCCTGGCTTGTGCCTTTCTTGGCAACAAGCGTTTTCAGAGCATCACCTGTGGTTTTGGTCACAAAAGCAGCAGGGATGGTGATGTTCCTCAAATACCTGCAAGTCAAAAACGAACAAGGATGGCTGTGGCATGTTTTGCACAGTTTGTATGACCTGCAACTGCAGATGGTCAGAGTTACTCTGTGCAAATTGATGACAAATGGTCAGATCAAGAGAAGGTGTGCGGTGCACAAGCAGGCAATCAGACAACCAGCAGTGGCTTGATGGACAATGATGCAGCAGGGAACACTGCATACTGATGAGCATTGTGCACAAAGAGGTAAACAGGAAAAGCGTTTTACTTGTAAGATGACTCATCGTCCTCGTCAGGTGCCTCCATGGTGGTGTGGGCATCCTCATAGTTTACTACGATGACCTGGAATATCAAGATCTTGTCGTTGGTGGTCTTGTCAATGGTGGTCTTGTCATTGGTAACAATAAAGTACAGCATGAAAGGCAAGCAGAACATGGCACTATCATGGCATTGCTGGCTGGCGCACCGCTTGAGCCCCAGCTTGCTGTGCATTCCACACTTTGACAGCAAATTTGCAAGCTTCCTCTCCTGTGCTGGCTGCAGGCAACAATACATCTTCTCAGTTCCTGCATGTGACATTTCAAAGTGCACCAGGTCAACCTACTGACGGCAAACACTGCTTACTTGGGCCTCTGTCTACCATCATCACAAAGTTTGTGTCTGCGTCTTCTCCAGTATGGCCAAGCTTGAATGGAGGGCGAGCTTGCTGCATCATTCAAACACCACGTTGTATGCCAGCTCGGTAAATGGGCTAGCAGTGCAGTTGCAACGTTGCACTGCGAGGAGGTGACCTACCGAAAAGTCAGAACAAGCATACTTGCACTCGGGTGAGCAAGTGAAGTCGAGACCATGGTCTGGGTCCACGTATACTAGTTTGCCCCTGTTAGGAGCGATTTGACGTCAGCCCAGCGAATACGTTATGATCACGAAGCAGGTAGAAGTGAACGTACACCAAGCTTCCTCCATATTGAGGGGCCCCGAAATTTGCTAGTGACATGTCGAAGCCATCTGGATGTGCTTGCCGACCGCTTATAGGAAACTTGATTGTCAGAGCGCTTTGCTCAACAACAAAACGTGCCTGAGCACTAAGGGTGAACAACAAGGTCACTGACACCAAGTATGACCACAAGCGCATGATGCTAGCCAACGCACAGTGTGACAGTGCGATGGTTGCTTGCGTAGCGCAAGAGTGGTGCTGACCTAATACACGCGCTTAGGACAACGCGCAACTCGCACGTCACCTAGAAGAGCAGGAAGAAGAGCACGCGCTTGGAAGAAGAGCACGCGCCAGCAAGTCCGTGCAAACGTGGACTTACGGAGTGCACACCGCGGTGCGCTTCTCTGTTAGTAACAGACTGTACACTAACGAAACGGCTTAAAACCAGGGTACGGCGCAGAATTATTTTGAGTCAAAGTTGGATTAATACTGCATTTGCAGTATTTTGCAGAATTCTGCAGCTGTTTGCAGAATACATGATTTTTTAGGGTTGAGCCCTGTAAACCCTAAAAACCAGGCTTAAATGGGTTCTGCAAGGGGTTCTGCAGAGTTCTGCAGGGTTCTGCAAGGCATTTACGGCTGGGAATTAGTACTGCTCGTTTGCAGTACTAATTGTCGGTCTCTGGAGCGAGTTTTGCAATTAGTTTTGCAATTAGTATTGCATTTTTAATTGCAGAAATATTGGATTCTGCGCCGTTCCTTGCTTACTCCGCCCCCCGCGGGGTCACTTGAAACGCCAATATTAAATCAGTCGACTTTGTAAATTCTCATCCTTTAGCTCGTTGCCCATTTTAAATCCGCGGCGGAATAAAACAACAATCAACCCCGCAGAACGGGTTCGCTGCGTACTGCGGGTACTGCGGCACTGCATAATGCAGCACAGAATTGTTGTAGAGCGCCAGACCGTCATGTATCGTTTGCGACGTTGGACGCTACAAGCTTGAGCCTCTCTACACCTGTGTGACCGAGGTCATTTAACGCGCTGCAAGCACTGCCTGCCATGAACATTGGCGTTGTGACCCGAAATCCAGCCGCTTACAGATATCAGGCAGCGAAGAGCTTCCCCAGCACGCTGCGCACGGCAGGAAAACCTGAAAGTACGTGTTGGTCTGTGACTGACCAGTGACAAGTCCTGCAGTTCTGACACAGGTCCTCGGTGCAGACGATGCCAAACACATGCTGGATTTGCTGAACAATGCAATTCGCAGTGGGACACAGCAAGTTGTTTGTTGTCAGCTGGCAGTTTGCACATCCAGCAGAGCATTTGAACTGCTGTGTGCGAGCTGCGAAAGACGTGGACTTGTACTTGTGGGCTGCCCTGATGCAAAAGAAGGAGCAGTCTTCTATGACAGAGACCCAAGTTGGCAGCATGAG
>JAABUK010001562.1_pt1 | contig 43103 bp, 48 predicted proteins | sample 5559141 | NCBI WGS metagenome assembly JAABUK01 (sample SAMN10711869, study PRJNA513367) | rock metagenome | isolation source: Antarctica rocks | place: Antarctica: Victoria Land, Pudding Butte nord | collected 2016-01-03 | reverse complement strand
CCCCCCCTCCCTCCAAAACCTCACCACAGCCCTCACAACCACCATCAAAACCTCAACGCCCACCCCTCCAACCACCGACCCCTCTACCGCATTCGACATACTGGATACCTACGGCCTATTCGCAAACACAATCTGGGAACTCATGGACGATTGCGCCTATCAAAAAACAAATCTAATCGTTGGTTTTGATTTGAAAGCGGATATGTATAGCCAACTGACGAATTTTGATACTGCGTTTCAGATACAAAATTTCTCCTTCTAATCTTATTTGCGAAGATGTGAATGAACGAGAGTGATGAGGGTTGGATTGGTGTTGATATATTGATAATAGGATCTAAGTACATTCACAACAGCAGTGCTGAGCAATGCGGCGGATAAAGTTGATATGGGATATTATGTTGGGAATACGACACTTACGATTGATCTTGCCTTGGCGGCTTTTGCGCCTTGATGTGTAGGGCTGGATTCATCTGGGATCTAGGACGATGGTTTTCTCGTATGAATGGATGTTGTTGGGAGAGAGGGCTGAGGGGTGCTGGGGGATGGGTAGATGGGTGAGGAGAAGGTTGTTTGTGTGAGAAGTGGAGTTTGAGACTTTTTTGGGGGGGGCCTATGGGTGGATGATATCTAGCGATGGTAATGTATTGTAGCAATGGAAAATGTCTAGGAAATTTAATAATGAAAAACATAATAAAATCAAAACAAAATCGAGAGATATCAAAACCAATTCGACCTACCTCCGTCCAAATGAAGAACATGAACATATAAAACAGCTCAACTTCCTCACAATAACCTCCACAGCCTAGGATCCGCACGCAATAATTTTACCCCATCACCTATAAACAACAACAGCACCAGAAATTTAATTCAGATTCATCCACATTGTCCTTCAACTAGAGACGACCACCTCAGATCCATCCACGCTACATATCCAAATGCCTCACTAACAAATCCCCTCGCTTATCCCAACAACCAAATCAAAACCCTCTAAAACGCTTTTTCGATCGCCATCAGCGTCATCAGTCCCGGCCGCGACCTTTTCGTTCTTGGTGCCTCGGTGGCTTTGAGCTGTCCCATGTTGGTGGGGCTATGTTTAGTAGCAGCTGAATGAGAATCACACGCCTTTCCAAGCCGGCATGGTCCACAGAGGTTGCAGTCTCGAGATCCGGGTTTGATATCCACCTTCATCCTAGTTCTTCGCAATATCGTTGTCGAATCTGGGTGACTACTGGCAGCGATGCATGACACCGGTATGCATCATGTGCGACACATAGCGAAAAGCCGTGCTACGAGGTCGTACTGCGCAGTAGTGGTCCCGCACTAACCTTACTCAACCACATCTCCGCCACCTTAGCATACTCATCGCTATTCTTCTCCAGATATCCAAAATGCCCGTTTCCCTTGATCCCAATGTCCCACAGCCTGATCCACTCCGGCGACCCGCCCGCCTGCCGCAGATAGTTCACTATGCAGTGATCGAACGTCGTGTGCTGCGAGGCTTCCCCTGTCAGCGCCACATACGGAACCCGAGCGATGTTGGTCAGTCTTCTGGGTGGGTCCGCTTGCTGCAGGCATGAGCGGTTGCCTGCGGTGTCGACGCCTATGCGCACGGTTTTAAGGTCTGCGGGTGTCGCGGGCGCGGGATCGTAGGTCAGGGGGGTATTGGCGAGACCCCATTGGCGGGAAGGGGCTCTGCCGGCGTTGGGGCTGGTGATGGAGCCGATGATGGTTTCGAAGGGGATGGTGGTGGGTTCGAGGTTGAGGCTGCCGGCGACGAGGTCGGGGCATTGGTCTGAGAGGAGGATCGGGAAGGCGGCGCCGATGGAGTGGGAGATTAGGAAGGATTTACCGATGATGGCGAGTAGGGCGCAGCCGGCGCTGCGCATGGAGCTCTCTTGGCGTTGGGAGGCGGTTGTCAGAGGCAGGGCGAGGCCACTGAGAGCGTCGAAGCTTGGGTCGCCGAATGTGCCTGTGCCGGGCCATTGGGTGTGCAGCTTCGCTTGGGGATAGTCGTTGTAGTCTTCCATGCGAGTGAAGCCGCGGATTATGCCCTCGGCTGTCGAGACGCCTACGGTGGGGTAGGAGGTTTGATCTGGTTGGGTTGAGCGCCCGACTGAAGTCTGATCTAGGAGGTAGACTTGATAGCCCAGTTCCAGGAAGTGGGACATGAACCCTTTCCGGTTGTCCGGGGTCTGCAGCCATGCCTGTATGCGGAACATGTTTAGCGCTGACATCAAGGCTAGTTTGTCATTTTGACTCACTGTGCCTGAGAAGCCTCCTCCATGGAAGAAGACCAGCGGATATGGTTTGGAGACTTTCGGAACTGGCGTTAACTTTTCAACGTACATCTTGTCTACCAAGACATTCTGCTTGGTTTGTGCGTTGAGCTCATAATGGCCGCCTACATAGAAGACCTCGCGACGATGATTTGCCTCGACGGGTTTGCATTGTGGGCTGAGTGAATCAAGGCCGGTACACTTGGGAAGGGTCAGATTCACAGCAGCGCTCGCAGTTAGAAATGGAAGAGCTGCCAGGACGCAAGCAACATAAGTAGCGCAGGAAAGGTTGATTGGAACTCGCATCATGAGAATCCTCTACCTCCAGGGCGCTCTAGGATCTCTCTTCTTTGAGGCCATGCCGCTGGAGAGACCTGACCTTTAAGCAGACGATCTACTCCCACAGAGCGGTTTTTGGCTTGAGGTCGGCTCATAGAAGCTCCAGCCGCGAAGCTAGTCGATCAAGCGACTCATGCATGCGCTAACAGCCGCCGAGCAGCCCCTCAGGAAGACTTCTCTTGCGTTGAAAGCATCTACCGCGATGGACTCTTGTGAATTGATAATGTGTTTGGATCCCGCGGATCGGGAGATCGAAGGGTTCGGTCAATCCTCGGCATCTTCAAGTTGAAATCCCGTCTAGGGGAAGATTGCTATATAGCCAAGTATATGTCCCGAGGCTAAGTATTTAGAGCGGATTTCCAGGTGAGACAGGCTAGATGCTGGTCAGTGGATTCGCGGCTTCTCCCGCCGCTTATCAGCGAGTAGACTCACTGTTGGTTGGTACGAGTATGGAAGCTGGCTACTTCTTCGTTACTGATTCCATGTCGCTAATCTCTTAGTCCCTCTCCCCTTGCGTCATTTCTGCCACGCGATTCTGATCCCGGGAACCACTCTTTGTCAGATGGATCGTCATCTCTCCGCGGTGTGGGAAGATCTTCGTCCTAGTGGAACTTCCAAGGTACGGTAGAACACACGGGTAACGGGGACTTTGCTCTGAGGGAATGACAGCGGCTTTCTCTTGGAACGAGTGGGTCAAGACAAGCGCGCCAATCACAAGTGAGCTGGTAAGCGCAGCGACAAGCGATCAAATCAATGAACGAAGAAGGTAACATCTATTGCAGGTGAACTTCTCACGCTTCGATCGCAGAAGTGCTCGCAACCGAGATATCTAAGGGATAGCTCGCTCATCAGAACCGCGGTTGCCGTCTTGCTGCGAACAATGATGAAGTGGCGCTGGCTAGCGGTGTAGGCATCCCATCTGCTCATTCTTTAGCACCGGGCCCCCGCTTAGTCTCAGGGTACACGGGCTGGAGTCCGAGACTACCCTCCCGTGCCAACCCTCTCTAAACTCAATGCGGCAGATGTTAACCTCTCCGCACCCTCCTTGGTCACCACGGTCACCCTTCCTGCATGGCATTCGAAACCAACTACCCATGGTCCTCCGCAAGACATCTCGCGTACCCTCTAGCTTGCCCTTGTAGGACTCAAATCCAACAAACAACCACACTACTTTCGGTATAGAGCGTCAACCATGCAACTTCTTATAACCTCCTTGCCCCTCACAATGATGAGCACAACGTCCAGTCACAGCCATATAGTTGCGACCACATTGCATCGCTCCTCCACTACATACACCGTGAACTACCCACCCAATCCTGTTTATACACAATCGGCGCAAGATGGCTCAATCAGCTCTTATTGGACAGCCCGCTGCGACTCAGGAGGACTACTGGATTGCCAAAGGCCTGCTTCAGGCCATTGGCATGTTTGGCGCCGACCCTTGGAAAGGAGTACCCTTACCGCCACATAAACCTCCTCCGGGAAAATACCGCGCCGAGTCTCGCGCCGGCACGAACATAACGGCATATTCCATTTCCATAGCCATAATCATCATCATCACCATGACACGCCTCTACCTTCGAGCCTTCAGTAAGCGTATGCGGTGGGGTCTGGACGATTGGCTGATGATTGTGGCTTTCGTGAGTCCTTTTGGCATCTGTCCATCCACATCGTGACTGATAGTTCCCTAAAACAGGTATTCGCGTTGGCGTGGCCGACTCTAGGCATCTGCGCCGTGATATATGGTGGTTCCGGACATCACATGTACGATGTCACTTACCACGAGTACCGTATGTTCAAAGTGATCGGCGCCACCCAATCAACCATGTTCTACGAGGCAGTCGCCTGGATCAAGATGTCCATTATCGCTTTCAACATGCGCCTCACCGGTCTCACATCTCGACGTTGGATGATCGTGCACTGGACATTCTTCGCCTTCATGGCTGTGTTTGCGCTTTTGGCACCGCTCCTCGATATTTTCATCACTGCCCCTCCACGCGCAAGATTTGACTTGGTCTACGCGGGAAAGATGCATACCGCGCCTCGAATGACTTTCAATCCTTTCATCGCGGCAAATTTACTTATTTCGATACATATTACGTCCGACGTGCTGCTACTGTCCTTCTTTGGTATCGTACTGTGGAAGCTGAAAATGTCGAGGGCGGTCAAATTCCGACTCTTTATGGTTTTTGCAGTTGGGGCGATATCGTTCATTGCCGCCGTGCAGTGGCAGCTTGCACAGAAATCTTTTGGCGCCGATGTCCTCTGTAAGTCATGTATAAATGTTGTCCCTCACCTAGCGCTTCGTTCTAATCGTCATCAATGCTAGGGAATCTCAGCAATCAAATTTCATGGACTCTGGTTGACTTGACTGCCGGAATGATTGTCGCATCTCTACCCATCCTATCTTCCCTCTTCGTCATGGCATTCAATTCCCTTAAGGTATCGCTACGCTCGTACACCCGGTCCTCACGCTCTCCAGGCAACAGCGTGGAACATCAGGACAGATTTGCCAAATCGACTTCTAACAAGCATCGACGTTGGCACGGCCAGTCATTGCTGGCGCCGACCACTCATGCGAATGATAGCCAGCAGGATGCGTCAGTGACGGAGAGCAGTATCTACGCTGAGACGCCGGGATGGGAGAAGCCGCTCGGGCACGTGGAGGAGAAGGAGGAGTGGACCACCAGAACTACGGTAAGGCATCATCAGGAGGGGTACCAAGCGTGAAGTGAGAGCGCTGGGCGCCATGTGTGGGGGTCTGGGATTGCCTAATGATTTACGCCGAACGCCATCGCTCTTGGGGGCGCAGGCGCTAATGATACCATAATTGGACGTGCGGAGAGCTTGATAGTAGGATGCCAAAGCATTTCTCCGCCTACGCCTCTGCAAATACGAATTAATTTCCATCCATGAGATTCCTTCGAATCCAATTTCGTGGTGACTGTATGTAAATTATGAAGCCTTCACGCATGAAAGGATGCAGAGAAGGGCTTCGTAACACCATCATCCGCAATTATCACCGCTCCAAACAAAAAAGAGGCCGTAGCGCTCGAATTGTCGACTGGAAATGAATAGAGTAAGTGAATTAAAACTTCTACTTGCCAGATCTAGATTTCTTCGATAGATTTAATCAATGAAAAAGATTTGATCATTGATAATAGAGAACGCTAACGAAGAGTCGCGCAACGAACGAGACAGATTCAATACAAGTAGATATACTATTAGCATGCTAGCTCCATAACTCTTTTCAATAAAGCTAGATTCATAATAGTTTAGTATATATGTATGCAAAGAACAAGCGTAGAGTATACTCTATAATCACCACTACCTACTGAATCTCCTACACCTGTGGAACGCAGCCTCTGCACCCTCCCATACTGCCCACAACCACGATACCTAAACCTAGAATACATCAAGCTTGTCAACTGCAGCATCGTCATATATGTAGATATCCTCGACAGCAAGTGCGTGGGTGTAAGAAGGGTATTTCTGCATCGAGTTGTTGGGATTGAAGCTTTCGTGGTCCATGCCCAATTTCTAGTTGCGACACCGAAAGCGATACTTTAGGTTGCCATGGGTGGGCGGCGTGTTGAGTTTGTATGTTTCGGAGATGAAATGCCTCACGCTGCGGAACGGGGGCAAGTACCCGCTCCGGATACCCCGGGCCGCCCGGCACCCCGTACCCGCCCGAGAGCGGCCGAGGGTCGGTCAAAAAGTTGTTGCCGGGTGTCCTCTGACCCTCGGGCAAGGCTCGCAAGGCACAGCGTGCCCAGTACGGAGTAAAGTACAGTACATTGAGCTTTGAACACGCCATTAGCCCAAGTATTTTCTCTCTGTTTACCGACATCAATTCCTTGGGAGTCTACAACGATGCGCTTTGTAGGGACTATACTCGACTTTACTCTGCAGCGATGGAAGATCCTGTTGGGCCCCGCTGCGCTCATCTACGTAGTCCTCGTCCATATCCTCCGTTACCGACGGTGCAAACGCCTCCAGACGAGATACAGTCCAGCCGGCCGAGAAGACTTTAAACGCATGACTAGTGAAGATGCTCAAGCTATTCTGAAAACACTGGCAGAGTTGGAGTTTCCAAAGCTTTAAGGGTTTTCCATGGTCGTGGCTCTGTTCAGGGTAAGTAGACCGCGGCAAGAGCTCTAGATGCCCTCCACTGACTCCACCACTTAGACATATGGCATACCAACCGTCTCGTCGCTATTAGTGGCCACCGGACAGCTCAAGAACGTTGAGACTGCTTCGAAGCGCGCTGCAGACACTGGGGTGCTTCTCCTCGAGTTCGGACTGAACAAGCCAACCTCCGAAAGGGCTATCGAGGCTATAGCTTGCATGAATTATTTGCATTCGCTATACCAGAAGTCGGGCAAGATCTCAGACGGTGATATGTTATACACATTGGCCATATTCGCACTTGAGCCTGCCAGATGGATCAACAGATACGAGTGGCGGACTTTGACACAAGTGGAGATGTGTGCTTCTGGCACCTACTGGAAAAGCATGGGCGATGCGATGCAAATACCCTATACGAAGCTTCCATCTTCTGCTAAGGGATGGGAAGATGGCCTGCAGTGGCTTGAGGAGGTCAAAGCTTGGAGCGATGCTTACGAAGAGAGACATATGGTTTCGGCCGCTACGAACAAGCAGCTGGCGGAGTGCCAGCTGGATGGCTTGCTACCCAATTGGTCGCCTAAGTACCGCAATCCTTGTAAGAAGATGGTTACAATTCTCCTTGGAGACCGACTACGAAAAGCCATGATGTACCCTGAACCTCCTGCCATCTATCGCCATATAGTCAACGGCGCGCTTCACAGCCGAAAATTGATACTTCGCCATTTCGCTCTACCTCGACCAGATATTATGCGCAATCACTGGATAGAAGCCGGGCCTGACCGTCGAGATAGAAGATATAGGTTGTTTGACTATCTAGCACACCCTTGGTACGTCAAACCCACTATAATAAGACGTTGGGGACCAGGCGCTTGGATAACGCGACTTCTCGGCTTCAAACTTCCAGGAGACGATGGCGACAAGTAGTTCCCAGACGGCTATACTTTCGCTGACATTGGGCCTCAGTCACTTCGCGGCAAGGGAATCAAAGAGATGGAGGACACTCGTGCTCGCTTAGTGCAGCAGATGAGGGGAGGCTGTCCCTTTAGCGCCCAGTAGCAAACACAATGGACCGAATTCCCAACCCGCCCCTTCACTTGGAGATACACACGCAAGCGTGACTGTATGTTCGTTCTCGACGATGAAAGGTCAGATCTCACATATAGGTCTGACTGCAAAGCGACTCCAGTGTTCCAGATCCTTATCAAATTATTCAAGCCACAACAAACCTCGCCAATGGCAGGATGGTAAACATGCAAGCGCCGAATTTCTGTGCCCGGTGAGTGGCTTTTTAAGGAAATCCCCCTTCAGCCTTGCGCTGTCTCTTTTTTCGAGCTTCCGCTCACTATTCATAGCTGTTTTCTCGGCCCTTATCAAGGGCGCTGGGCCTTCGTCCGAGCTTTGATGCTCGCAACTGCCGTACAGATTGCGCGCCTCATAGCTATATCTTAAATACAGGTATCTGAATGCTGATCCGAGAATTGCAATATATTTAAAGCCATGAGCCAACATCAGTATGCATCGGCGGCCTTGACGTTTACTGCCTCTGCTCTCCCACAATCTTTCTTCACAATTCGAGCGAACTGGGCATGGCAAACTGGGATGGGTCAATCAACCTAATCAACGCGATACGGTCGACATCATTTGGAGCTGCGTTGTAACTCTCGGTGTCTGTGTCTTGGCAATGAATGCTACACCTCAATGTCCGAGCGAAAACAGATTGCGAATGGCTTATGTTTCTTCGTCGACTTCGATGGATGACGCTCGCCATACTCGCTCCAGAGCTGGTGATGCTGTTTGCATGTGGGCAATGGACCTCTGCACAACGATCGATTGCTGAAATGCAAGGGCTGGGCTTTACTGAATGGACGATGACACATGCTTATTGCGCCGACGCTGGGGGCTTTCTACTTCATTCAGAAGATTTGGCATCCTTTCCTATCACAGCTAAGCAAGTCCACTACCTTATCCAGCAAGGACATATACCAAGTCCAAAAATCACCAGAAAAGAGATATGGGACAAAGGTAAAGCGAGCTATTCGCCAAAACAATCACAAGTTCTCAGGCTGCATGGCTCGTGGCTCAAGTCATCGCGCAGGCTATCCAAGATCTTCCCATTACGCTCCTGGAGCTGTCAACAGTAGCCTTGACTGCATGCACTGGAGCGACGGCATTTTTCTGGTTCCGAACGCCTCTTGGTGTGGAGACACCTACCGACTTGTATCTCAAGAGTAGCATTGCCCAAGTGAAGCTATCAGCCGCTGAGGCGGCAAAGGTTCCACGGCAGGATACTTTTTGTCGAATCTCGAATCTATACCTCGAGTCAACTACCACTGAGCAGCTTCTGGGGCGTTCAGGCACGACCACTGCCTTGAATCCCCCACGACCGTGATCCCAAACTACATAACTTGTGGGTTATCCTCATCGCTACAATTCCTACAGCATTATTCTCGCTTCTGCATCTGGCTGGATGGCATTTTGACTTTCCTACCAACATACAGTTGAGTCTGTGGCGATGGACGTGCGTATCAATGACTGTCATTTCGGGTTTGTACTGTGTCACAGAAGCAGTCAGCATCGTTGCTGATGGTTATACAACATCGGGGCTTACGACTTTCAAGACGTACAAGCTTTGGTGGGCTACTAACGTCCTTTTCTTCATACCTGGTGCCTTGTATATGTTCACTCGCATAAGCTTGCCCGCATCCCCTATAGCGATATCTCTTGGTTATATTGTCGAGTTAAAATTAACCTAAAATCTACTCAATTAACCACAACGCTTCTTCGTTCTCTTCCTTCCACGGAGCTATACACTATACACCATCACCAGCACAGCCTAATACATCATCATCAAGCCACGATCGAGGATGGAAGTTTTCTCTCGTCACTTTACTTATGAATAAGCATACAGTCATATAACTTACGCATCCACTGCTTACACAATGTACACTAGCCACATCAAATCTCCCATGCCTACATACAGTCCTAGAACGCCATAACCTGAACTATCTCACATCCACCACCTCCCCCATCACCCCAACTCCTTCCCCATCCTCCATTTCCAGCCCCATCTAAATACCTCCCCTACCCTAAAGATCATTAAGAACTGGACTATATCCATAGCGTCCGCATCATCACGGGTCTTGCACTAAAGTGTAGGGCTGATTTCGATGGTGAATCTGAAATCCGCTGGAGCAGTGTATTTTCCAGCCGCTCGTTGATGCTATGGTTGCGGTGGTGCTGGTAGTAGGCTTGCTGCTTTCGACTTCGGCTGTATAAGTGGGGCATAGGCTTGTGCGTGAGATGGTCGTTGTATAGTGTACAGTGGAGGGGAGTGGGAGGTTGGGATAGAGGTAGTGACGAGTTTTAATTGGGAGGTAGATATAGGAATGCGGAAGCTGAGAGATATTTGTGATACATTATAAATTTAAGGATCTAAATTGTTTAGTTGGTTCTTGGCGATTTTGTCATGGAGAATTACAAACAAAGTCTAAGTACCCTGCTCGATTCTATTCTTCTAAGATCGATGATATAACAACATTGCGCAATACTTTTCGAAAATATCATGTCAAATCGCTGATATTGCCATACTACTCCTCCTTCCACCTTCAGACTTGCACAGAGAAACGGACGCAACCCTCACACACGCTTCTCTTCAAGTTCGAACCAATGCAAAGGAGGAATCTATTCCCCTTCCGCGACAAATGGGCCAGATGTCGCCTGCTCAAAGTTACCAGCCACCATCCAAGGAGGGATTGGGTCTCTCTTTTCGAGAGCGTTGCTGGTGACAGTTGAGTCGGATGTCTCCTGCTCAAAGTTGCCCGCCACCATCCATGGAGGGATTGGGTCTCGCTTTTCGAGAGCGTCGTTGGTGACAGTTGAGTCGGATGTCTTCTGCTCAAAGTTGCCCGCCACCATCCATGGAGGGATCGGGTCTCTTTTTCCGACAGCGTCGCTCGCGACATTGGGATCAGAGGTCTCCTGTTGGATGTTACCCGCGAAAAACCATGGAAATATCGGCGATCGCTTCTGGAGATTTTCGCTCGTGGTAGCGGAGTCAGATGTCTCTTGCTGGATATTACCGCCGAAGAACCATGGAAAGACTGGCGCTCTCTTTTGGAGATTGTCGTTTTTGGCCGTTGGGTTGGATGCCTCCTGCTGGATGCTACTGGCAAAGGACCATGGAAAATATGGCTGCCTTTTCTTGATCTCATCTGTGATGGAAGGCTGGTTGGTGGTACGGTCTTGGATCAGTTCTGCGTTTGTTGGAGCTATTGATGTTAAGTCTAGATCTTTCTTTGGTAGTACTGTAGGTGAAGGCTTACATATTGGAGCAGGAAGTCCGAATGTCGGCTTCATGGAGATGAACCCCAGAGCCAGAAGAACTTTGCTATGCATGTTGGAGGGTGTTAGATGCGAGTTTCGACTTCAGCAACGAAGTTGACGAGATATGTGAAAGTGAAGTGTTTGTGTCCTTCTGTCAGAGCAAGAGATCTGAAAGTTTGGCAAATAGAAGAATCCAGTCTTCGACATGGAGTATATATATTGCTCCGAGACTATACTTCTGCCAAATCTCACAACCCATCATACGATATTACTTCAAGCCACCATCTTAGATTCTTCACGGATCTCGTACAGTGTACAGAACATCCAAGTCGTATTCAATGAATAGGCTGGCAACCCGCGTCGCCAAGGCCTTCCCTGATCACGCTATCAGCTTACCGACAATGGTGCATGAATGCCGCTCGAGCATCTTGTCCGTATATCGAGCATTGAGTTCAATTGAATGAACCTCGGCCGGAGATTCCGTGTACTGTTCCCAGACGGAAGTGAACACGGAGACCGCCTAATGATGAACGCTTACACAGTACTTATGCTATAACCTTGGCGCCAAGGGATGATTGCATTGGCTACATTATTGATTGGTCCTCTCGTATCTAATCTAATCAATCTTCTCCACTTTTCGGCGCTGACTAAGTACACTCGGCATATCCTCATAGAACTTCCTATAACAGCACACTTGGCATGGAAACCCTGATGATGGCAAGCTTTCATGGCTATACTTACTCGATTGAACGAAAACTTACACGTCTTCGAGACAATTCAAAAGCATTCTTATGCCGTCATGACGACCTCAAGCAATGCATAAGCTCGTACTCGACGACTATGGCTGACTTACCTCAGCTGGGCGTCACTCGTACGACTTATCACCAGCAGAGGGTTTCTGGCTTACCTCGTTATTATGTCTGGGGTAATTCCGTAAAATGACAGCTTCACATCGGTATGTACCGAATTTATCTCGTGATAGGGGTTGAATACAATTGGTTCTCGTTCTTTTCCCCTCGGAGAGACTACGCTGAAGAATTCTCAAGTAGCTGATGGTGTAGCCGACCTGTTACTCTTTTCCTTTATAACTCGCTGCTCTCTCCATTTCATCTGGGAACTGCCAATAGTCTCCTCATTCTGTCCCGAGATACCACTATCGACATGATCTCTCAAGGCTATGAACGTTTAGAGGATGCGCTCCTATATAACGAACCTTCTAGTGATCTAGGAAGCGACTACTCAAGCCAGAGACCATGCTGGTCCGCAAAGAAACCCTACCGTTGTTCAAGCTTTCCTTGCAACCTAGCAAGCCTAGCTATTACAATCGCCATCTGTCTTTCAACAAATTTAATAACTGCATTCTCTACCATCCGATGGATGGAGCATCTCAGCGACACGCCAAATGACCACACCTCTTACTGCAAGTCCCTCGCAAACTCGTCCTCACCTGATCACAAACTAACAATCACCCAGCCCCAATCCTAAACCGAATCCCTCTCCCCTACTCCCCCAAACAAATCGACGCAACCCTCTTCCCCAACACCTCAAACCCAAACCACATCTACCGCCTCCCTCCAAGCCCCGCCGTCGACGCAGCCTGGAACCGCATCTCCACCAACAGTATCTTTCCCATCTCCACATCCGACGTCCTCCGAATAAACAAAGACCCCTCCATCGCCCTCACCGCCCCTCCATCCTGGGGTTTCGGCCCCGCGGCCTACATCGCCGAAATCGACGTCTTCCACCAAATCCACTGCCTCAACGCCCTCCGCAAAGCCCTCGTCACAAACTACGATCACTACTATGGATCCAGATATGGTCTTGAGCCGCCGCTGATGTTCGAGACACATCTGGGGCATTGCACGAGTATTCTTTTGCAGAATCTGATGTGTCATGCGGATGTGGAGGTTATCACGCATGTGTGGCAGGAAGATCAGGAGTGGCCGTTTCCGGATTTTGGGATCGAGAAGCAGTGTAGGAGTTTTGACAGTCTGTTGGAGTGGAAGGAGGAGAATGAGCTTGTGGGAATGGAGGAGAAGTATTTGGGGTATGAGAAACCGGCTGATGCGATGTTTTTACCGCGGGAGCCTGGGATGGCGGAGTTGGGAAATGGTACAGGGGTTAAGAATGGGGTTGTGACGGGACCGATTCAGGTGAATGTCTGCAATTACGGTCAGGATTGAGATGGACTGCTACATTCTGTTGATTTCTCTGAAGATGAAGAAGCAATTTCTGGAAAGCCAATTCGAGTTTCGCTCTATTGCTCTTACACTCCCTGGTATCCTAAGCATTAAAGCGCTAGAGGCCCTATGCATATAAGTGCTTTGCATGGCGTGAAGAAATACATCTATAGCAAAAAAGAGGGCCACGCTAGAACGTCAAGCAGACGAGCGAGCATGAAGCGAATCCTAATCCTTCTCTTCCATATCTAATATACACTAATTCCATTCCTTGTTGAAAATTCAGCACCCATTAATATCGCCCCTATCGTCTGAATCCTCACTCAAGAGATCCCTCTTGTCAGTTCATTGCAGGTATACAACAGTACACCCACCCCTGCTCTGGAAACAACTACTCCCCACATCCAATATTCGTATAGCTGACTTTATAGACTTCAAAGTATGATCACAGTCTGCCAAAGTGGAGATCTCATAGCTAAGTAACCACTAAGCATAAGGACTCCACCCACTCTCCACCATCTCCACCGCCCCCTTCGTAGCCTCATCCAACTCCTCCTTTGGCAATCCAAGCACCTCATTGGCCAGTCCCCTACTCGATTCAAAATCCCCGTCCCCATTCGGATAGAAAACGCGAGCATACATCGCCTTCGCATAGCCCGTCTGAATCCCATTCTTCAACTCCTCAAGCCCATTCTTATGCCGCTGCGCAGTAGGCTCATGCGTAATCTCCTAATCTTTATCCGTACTTCCAGTAACGCGATGGATACTATCTAGCATATCCCGCTGACGAACCCTGAAGCTGGCAATATAAAACGGCTTGTTCTTCCACTGCGCCACAGCAGGTGAGGCACCGTCCTCGGGCAGGCACAACAAAGCAGCTAGAGCGCGTCCACACTGCTTCCACGTGCTAGCGTTAATGACGGTCTTGCCGTCGTCGTAGAAAGTCACTTTCTTATTCTTGATGTCGAAGCCGAACCATGGCTCACCGAGCGCTAGACTCCATTCGTACCAAAATCCGCACACCATGGCGACGTAGGAGGCGCCAAGGCTTTCGATCTCGACACAGCGTTGGAGAGAGGTGGCGCCGTAGAGGTCGTCCTCGCCGAGAGCTTTGTTCAGGATGTCGAAACCGTAGGCGTTGGGCATGATGTATGCGACGCCGGCTTTTGCGGCGGCTTTGACGATTTTGCTGTGGAGGTCCGGAGGCGCGCGGACGGCGAGGGTGATGATGAGGAATTGTTGGCCTTGGAGGGCTGAGGCGAGGGATCCTCCGTCGTCGTCATAGTTGACTCGGGCGATTTTGACACCTGCCGGTAGGGTGGCTTTGCTGTCTGTGCGTGTTACTGCTGTGACTGTATGTTTGCCGGTTTTGAGCAGCTCCTCGGCGAATTGGTTGCCTAGATGACCGCCGGCCTGGTGATAATTAATTGCTGAGGTGACGTTACGGAGGGGATAGACTTACACCAATAATGGCAACCTTTGAAATGGGACTAGTCTGAGCCATTGTAGATGCCGTGAGAAAAGGTGGATATTTGTAAAGTGTTTGAAAAATCCTTGTCCTGGATCAGTTTTTCAATCTAGGATTGCGACTTTTGATGAAATATAATGTTTGAATTTATAGGAAAAGGTCAGATGTGAGAGGCATGTGTGGAGGTATATATACACTCTATTGGTGTATCCTTTCGCGGGCGCCTAAAACATAGTCCATGCGGAAGGATCCCAAATCTAACGCCTTTTCTGAATGTGGACATATTACAAAGCAGTTCGGAGATACGAGGCCGGCTTCAAGCAAACACCGAGGCGAGGCGGATTAACCATCTCCGTGCATCTCTCGATCGGGGTCTGATTTCATCCGGACCCGTATATTCACCTCCTAGTGTCTCATAAGGTAATGTCAGGTCAGCGCGTTAGCAAGGATGAGTACATTAATGGTTGCTCTAATTGACGTTGGAACCTCGTTGCAACCCCTACGAAACGCACACGCAGGAGACGGTGCTAACAGCTCATAAAGCCATGCAGTCGCTCGAATGTCTAGGCACATAAGCAATCACTGTTTACGTCGCAACGCTAGTAGCCCCTCAAATACAGAAAGTCCCGGCTCACTTACTCCAGCCCAAACCCAGACAGTCCTTGTCAGTACACCAGCTGTCGTCAATCGCATACCCGTCCTTCCTCTCCAGGCACATAGCACTTGGAGCCTTGTATCCGCTCGTATTCGCAATGACACCTACTTGGAACCCGTGTGGTTCCCGAACTCCAATTTGTCAAAGGTGACCCGACTGAGATGGCTCCAGAACTCAAGGGCATTACGCCCCCACAGTAGAGCAATCAAGTCCACAAGCCTTACAATCCCCATCGTTCCGGCACTGATCCTGCAGGCACTTCAAATCCGGCGCCTTGCAATCGCTTGCTCCCAGCTTCGTCGTACATGCTTGACAAGGCTGGCTCTTCATGTCCGGGGTTGGCTTCGTAGGCTGCGCATCCGAACTCGCCTGATTACCTTTACCCCCCGCATCCGCCCCGACGAACTTATAGCCATAAGTCCCGCACTGGGTCAATGTTATCTCGGCTTTGGTAGTCATGCCGTTCTGCTCTCCACCCTGGTGGCCGCAGGGGCTTTGGGCGAGTTTCGCGAAGGCGGCGCGGCAGCTTTCCACAGTCTGGCCGCACCCGTTGCTCACATCGTCTTTGGTCCAGGTGAGCTCGACGGTGAAGGCGCTGATGGACTGGTCAGTTGCGGACGGGGGTGGCGTACGCCTGAGCAGGCTGCTTAGGGTTCGTCGTAACATGCTGCGGCGTGGAGTGGTAGCCACACCGGCGGGATCGGCAACTTTGTTGCCATGAGAGTCGACAAACCAGTAGCCATTGGCCGTGCCGTCGATGCCTTTGCAGAAGTTGTCGTAGACATTTGGATTGTTGATATTGTAGCCTTGTGCGTAGAATTCGTTGTAGTGAACACTGCTGAGGCTGTTGGTGTCGCAGTCCGTTCGGGCACCGTCATTGACCGTCGAGGCGCCAAACGCGCCGGTGCTTTGGACCGGGTGGTCTTCGCACGCGGGGACTTGGTGGTCATGGTTGGTGTCGTCCGTGTGCGATTGGTCGTCGGTGTCGGCTTCCGCGGAGAGGTCGTCGGCGGAAGCGGCGAAAGTCTTGCCGTCGCCGTCTGTGGGGGCTTTGCTTGGCTTTCTACTTACGATGGGATTGCTAGGGTAGCTGTGAAGATCATGTTCGATCAGTAGGTGCTCTCGCAGGATAAGTGTTGGTGTGCAATCTGCGCTTACAGTTTCACTTCCTGCTCGATGTATTTGGCCATCGCGAACCAGGCGTATGAATCCGCTATCGATGATGTTAGTCGGAGTTCTTCAGCGCACCTCATAAGATGGTGAGAATGCAAGAGAAACGTACCGTTACGCTGAGTGTAGAAGCCACCTTTCTTGACAGCTTCGTAATTAGCAAGCATCTTGATGCGCTCTGGACCATAGGTTGCGAGATTATAACTCTTCTTTCCTTCTTTCCACCTAATCTTCACATCGTCCACATAAGGGCTTTTGTCCGGCGCGTTCATGAAATAATTCAGATGGGTTATCTCATGAAATAATAGCCGGGCTCGATTTTGGTAATTCCAGAGATCGTTTTGGTATGACCGAGAGTTTTTTTTGGCAGTATTGATCACATAGTCCAAGTCGGGCATCCTGTTGAAAAACAATTTGCAGAAGGTAATCTTGCTGTACCACCCGAGAGGATCACTGTATGCTTCGAGTTCACGAGAGTCTCCTTCGTTTGGTGGTTGGCCCCCTTTGCATGGATCTTGGCTGTCCGGCTGATCGTCGTGACATTGTTTGGAGTCGTCTCCGTCTGGACTGCATTGCACCTAAGTTGCGTTCAACCTTGGTTGGCCAAAGCGATAAGGGTACATGACTTACTCTGATCCACAGATTTCTCCAAGCGACCCAAGGCGGGTCGTAGATATACGGTGGCACCCACCAATTTTTGTTATATATCTGCTGAGTAGACTCGTAGATTTCTGTAAGCGAACGTCAGCGTCACCGTATCCAGACTATTCGGTAGGTTGTGCGAACACTTACGTTTGATCTGCAATTTTACGTTATCAAAGATCTCTTTATTGCCGGTGCCATGGCCCCAAATCTCCTTGGCCGCTTGCGAATCCCAGTCAATGTCTTTCCATAGAGCTTCTTGTTGTGCCAGCTTGTAGAATTGTTTCATTGTTTCGACGATGATTCTCTGCTCCTCTCCATCGCAGCCTTTCCAGCCGAAAAGCTTCGTTCCGCGCCAATTTTCTGTGGTGATGTTAGAGCCATTATCATTGTAGACGTTTGGCCATGGTGGAAATGGATCCTTGGAAAAGTCAGGAGCATAGTCAAGAGGATGAGGAGTAGCTGCCGATTGGCGAGGTCTCAATGCATCCGGAACGTCTCTTCGGACTGGGGTAGCAATCGTTGAAACAAAGAAACTGCTGATGACAAGTCCGCACAGAAAGCTAGTGAAGCGTTTTGGTGAAGGCATAACAAGAATACTGACCGCTTTTTCTAATATTTTTCTGCCAGACAACAACTCGGTAGGAAAAGGAGTTGACCCACATATATATATATTTCCTTCAGTCGTAGAGACACAATGAATTATCTTCAACATTCGGAAGCAGCAGAATCGCGAGCATAGCCATGGATCCTACGTTTCATTCACTAAAGCTTCATTCCTTTGCTTACTTATAGTCGCACTATGATAATTCCGGGCATTCACGGGGCCATGATTCTCAATGTGAATGAAGCTGAGTGATGGCCATGCAAGGCTCAGCGCCCGAAACAACATGTTGTAGGCTCCCCAGATCCTGAAGGTGCTTCGAGCCTTTGACTTTGCCGCTGGCCGTTTTGATACAAAGGAGCCATGGCTGTGCAAGGCTGGGTGTTCAGTTCGCTACGCCTCATAGGTAGCGTAGCAAGTCTTCGAGAATATGCTGTTGAAGACTCAATCGTAGAGGGATAGGTCTCGCGGCCAAGTAAGGCTTGGCGCTTATATTTCACAACGCTCACAGAGGGCTTGGAAAGGATCTAAGAGTATCGAGAAAATGAAGACTGGAGATAAACATGAAAGGAAGGAGGTTGGTGCGCGGGCAGGGTATAAGTTGGGCTAAAAGCGGAGAGGCGCAATGAATGGGAATGAATGCACGACTGACTTGGAACATACAACAAACACTTGGCATCCACGAGGCGTGGAAATGTTTGCAGTTTCGACTTAGTTTTTCAGAGTAATCATGTCGAAGGATTTGAAGAGAGGTATGAAAGGATGCTAATCTCCCAAGTCAAGGTGCAATGCCTTCATCATGTCATGGATCAGAGCGGCTAGCCTCTGCATCCATTCCCGTTTTGCGTGATCAACGGTAGTGTCTATTCACACGATCAAAGGGTTCTGTATACCTTCTTGATAAAGTACTTCTAGTTAACTTTACTTTACTTACTTTAGAATAGGCCTTAGCAGCTCTTGGCTGAAACATCCATTAGCCGAGCATAGCCGCGCATAGCCTGAAGGAGCAGATCCTACGGAGGCAACCACGGTTTTTACCTACATCTTGATACCGCTTCGATGCAATAGCAAGCATAGGAAACTGGCATCTTGTCAACAATTGTGATTGACCTGTACACTCGGAATACTTACTCAAGCAACTGCGAGACACCAGGCTAGTTCAGCTACTCCGCCAGTTGAAGGAGTGTCACCATCAACACAACCATGTTCCGCCCAGCAAACTACATCCCAAACGCCTTCTCCCGATTTTTTCCCAATCAGGTCGCGGGGTCCGCTGCCCGTCCCTCTCCCCCAAAGGAGTACCACTGCGGCCCGGGGTACCCCTACAACCCCAGCGTCCGCACTGGCTTCACCGACACGGAGGCCCACATCTACGCCTGGCCCTCAAAAGGCGGCGTTATAATCCTCAACAGCGCCAACGCCATCGACTTCGAATTCCTCGGCCTGGACCCGCTAGATCCGCCCTCTCAGCGTCTTTCAAGTCAAGCCGCTGAAGACGCATTCTGTCAGCGCTTGCTGCTTCTTGGAGCGAAATGGTGGGACAGTGAGGCGCGGTATGACATCGTGTCTGCGATCGAAGACGAAGCGCAGGGAATCACGAGAAGCCTAGACTTCAATTCCGAGGAAGAGCCGCCACCTACGATGCGGGAGAAACGTCTCATCAAAGTCGCCTGGCCCTCAGCCGGGGGTGTGTGGGTCGCGGAATTTGACACGACGTGGGCAGGCGTCGACGAAGAGGACCATTTGCTACCGGATGATGCAGATGTCGGGCGGCTGACATTGGCAAGGACGATGGATGAAAGGGCTGCTCTGCTGCGCGATCGATTCAATGCGAGGCACTATGGAGACATTGGGGAGTTCGAGGGATATGGGTTTTTCAATTGCTGGGAGACCAAGGAGCAGGGGGAGGTGGGACCGTTATTACTGCCGCAGGAGACGCGCGAGCTTTGGAGAAGAGCGTATTATGGTAAGAAACCAATGCCGCCAGATCAGCATTCGTGAGTCGACGAAGGGGACAGAATCTTCCTACAGGTTACTTATACAAGACTCCGAGCGTTGGACGCAGTTCTTGGCGCCAGGCTTTCACTATCTCAGCCTCAAACTTCCGCTGCGATGAAATTGCACCTCAGGCACATTAGCGTTCAGAGAGGCCTTGCCTTGTGTATGGCTCCTCATCGCACTCGCAGCCTCTCTAACTCGGAGACTGAGTATGAAAACTTCGAGACAACCAATTCTTCTGCGTCCCTCCCAACCCTCTCCCAATCCATCCTCCAGACCACGGCCAGCACTTTCAGCGCGGTTACCGCCTTAGGCCTAGCAGGCAATGTCGCCCAACGAGTCGCCCTACGCATTCGTCACCCTCCTTGCCCCCAACCCTCTCCACGACAATGTCACCATCGCAGACGACGAAGACGAATACTTTGTTGCCACACGAGTCCTGGCATACCAGCTTCTGCACGCCCCAGAGACAGCCACTAACTCGTCCATACCATTCGTGGTGTTTTGCACACCGGCAATCCTAAAGTCGCAGCTCGACATGCTGAGACAAGATGGTGCGACGGTCAAGGTCATTGAAAGGATTACGGAAAGCTGGATGAAGCCTGGTCTTAGAAGATGGAGAGATATGATGTCAAAACTTTGGATATTCGAAATGACTCAACACGAGAAGGTCCTGTTCTTGGACTCCGAAATGTACGTTAACAAGCGCATGGACGGCATCTTCACGGACGAAACCACAAAGCCGCTACCAGTAAACCAAACCCTAGCAGTTGAGGACGAAGGCACTATCCCAGAATCTTACATCTTCTCTGCGTAGACGTATCTGGAAGGACGTCAGCACGACTATCCATATCCGCCAGGCAATCACTTTTCGGGCGGCTTCTTCGTTGTCCAGCCCAGCATCACTATGTTCAATTACTATTTGAGCATCACAAAAATCGCAGGTCGCTTTGATTCGAACGCCATGGAGCAAGGTCTTCTCAATTACGCTCACCGTAAGGGTGGCCCTATGCCCTGGAGCGAGATATATTATCAGTGGACCACGACTTGGCCGTCACCGAAAGAGTTCCAAGCGGGGGCTGCGACTTTGCACGAGAAGTGGTGGGATAATAAGATTAGGTTGGATCCTGCCCTAAGGCAGTTGTGGTTCGACGCCAGGGCCGACATGTATACGTTCCACAATACTTCCGCCTCCTTGGCGTGATGGAGTCTCATCTCTCTGGGTGGCTTGGCCATCTAGTACCTCTCGATCTAGGCCCAGATAACAACGAAGTTAACTCCTTCAGATAGCGGGCCAAGTCTCTCCCTGTCGTAGTGTGACCGCCGATCTTCGAGATGCCAGGGTCTCTCCATATCCGGCTCGAACAAAAATCACCAGCCTGCCTGGAGTGGTGAGTGCGACATGCGGCCGTACCTCTACAGAAGGGTTGTACATCGCGTCAAGGTGTCACCACTATTACCGCCCATTCCATGCTGAAAAATGCTTGCTATCGATGCAGACCCCACTAATGCTTTTTGAATCCTCTGAAGCCTAACCATCAGTTCCTTGACGTCCCATCGCGGCATTGGCCTTGATGTAGCATTACGGTTTGGCACACGTGAAACATGAAGTCAAAGATGGATCTTATTCTGATGGACACTAAAGTGCTAAGTACCTGGCGTGCTTGTTTGTTGAGCGTGCAAAGCTCGTCCTGATGCATATACAGTATTTCTTTAGCCATGTGTCCATTCCTTAGCATAGTAGGCCAAGCGCAAGCTAGCGACCCTGCTAGCGACCCTGAACTTCGCGCGCAAATCCCTGTCGCTCAGAAGGGCAACATGTCGAAGCTAGCCGCCACTTTTATGACCAATCTCTCTGCTCCGTATACTTGTCCGAGTCCAACGTACCATTCTGCGCCCAATTTGCGACTTCCATCAGATCGGAGGTGTTTACGCTTGCCTTCTGAACCCCTTATAGAAGAGCATGTTCGACAGCGTCCCCAGAAAAATAATGATCTCTCCTCTAAGGCTTTTCTGGCAATACTTAACGTTATTGGTGGGAGGTCAGAATTTGAATCATACGGGGACTAAATGCGTGTTTATCGCTAAGAGAGACCGATTATGACCCAGTTCACATTCACACTAGCGAAGGTTGGCGTATGCTGGCAGCCTTCTATATTAAACTTCGCCTTGGCATCTGGGTACGTACAAGCGAATCTCAGTACACAGCTAAAGAATTATAACGAGCGCTCTCGCATCAAACGTTCCGAGACAGCAGAAACCCAGAAAAACACTTGCGACTGGAAATAGTGCACTACAGCCGTCCGACATCTTATATCACACGCTCTCTCTTTCCGATCGACCTGGTTCATCATCCAAGCCACTCTAGCTCGGCGTAGGGGAAGTCATTGCTCGGGCTCAGACCAGCGTATATCCCAGGAGGAGTCGGACCTGAGATGGATGATCCCTGTGGTTCCTCGACTTCCATCGAATCGTGTATGTCTGGATCTCGGTGAGACTCCCCCATTAGCTTCTCGAATTGCTCGTCCACGGTTAGACTGCTCTTATCGGCATCAGTGAGTTGTCCTCTGGCTTTTGGGAAGCTGATCGAAATTCCGAAGATATCCATAATGCTACGCGAGAGGTGGTCGGAAGAACTACGTGAAAGGTGGTTGGAAGAAATGGTAACTTTCTTGTTGGGGTCCCTTTGCGTATCTGGCCATTGCTGAGAAAACGGTTTCGAATCGACGTGTGATGGCTCTTGTCAATTCTTGACGCGTTGTGGAATCACTCGGAGAGTCGGCAAGCTCGTATAACATCTCAGTGACACCGGATAGTGCCAAGCAGGTATCCCGCATTCGGCCTTCGACATTAAGGAGGTCGGTCTTCAATTTGTCGAATTCTTCATCGGTCCCGTCCTTGATAATGTCGCCGATGGCTTTCCTAACACCTACGTACAGCCTGTCGTCCATCAAGAGAGCTTCCGCTGAGCCTATTGCCTCTACAAGAGACCTCCAGCGAGCGCCCCGGTGCAAAATGTGGCAGACTGCTTCTCTGATGTCTTCACGGGAGGATATTTCAGAGTCCTTCTCGATCTGGCCGGCGTGGACATCCTGAATATACTCCTCAGTCGCGAGACGCTTTGCTTCCGATGCGTTCGTGGTTGCCAAATTAGCCCTGTACAATTCGTCCACCATGTCATGGGCATAGATGTAACTGCCACGCTCCCAGTGCCGGAATAAAATCAGGTTGGGCGCGTACATCTTGCCCTTGAGAACGCCCGCAGTAACACCCAGAAAACCCACACCGGAGGATACTTCGGGTACTGCCGCATCGAACAGCCCAGCGTAGTCCCATGCGATCACCGCGAGCGAGAGCATGCACGCGTAGACAGTATAGGGTCCATCCCGTGAAAAAGCTACGAGTGCCCGACTTCAGTACTTACTAACAGTATTGCGCATCACGGCTTACCAATCACGAGACCCATCTTCTTCCTATACTCGTGGCTATTGACGGCACCGCTTGTGGGTCCTTGCGGTGGTGGTAAGCTAGGACCGCATCTATAATGGTAATGGATGCAGCGGTCGCAATCCCTCTCCAGCCAAGCTCTATCACGTGGTAAACACTAGATCAATTGTAAGCCGACATCATTATATGGTATGCAGCGGTCCAGGAGCGACAAAGGACTTACAGCACGGTGATCCTTGCGGCATCTTTCACACTTCAATGCGGGAGCACGATTAGGTCTGCTCATCGTAAGCTTCGCAAGGTCACGGTAAGAGGTATCGAAATCTTGACAGTGCTATTGCTTGGGGTTTCCAAGTATGAAGATCAGCCTTTCTTGACTTTATTACACTTTCTGGAACCCGTCGAGACCCCAATATATATACCTCGAATATGGAATTGCCAAGATGACAATTTCGGGCTTGCTATGTTGCACCATGGGGCTCATCACCTTCGCACCTTCGCACGCTTGTCTTGGCTGGCCCTGGAGCCGCTAGTCTTTCGCGTTCACGCCTTCGCACCTTCGCACTGCTCCAGAACGGGCTGTGCATACGCCAAGAATCCTTGCGGATATCGCTTTTCCACGGCGTGCATCGTAGAAGTCTTGTTGCCGGCCAATGAAGCGCTCGCGTTTGGTAGCGCTTGTACCAGATCAGGTCGGGAGGCAGATTATTGCATTCTGGGTACTTCCTATGTTATCCATGCCACGGAAAGATTTTGTGTTGGTTTATTAGTCCGTTGAGTGTTTGAGTATATCTTCTACTATGAAGACTGTTCACCTACTTTGCCTTGTTAGACGAGAAAACCCCGAAATTACTACAGCGAGCAATAACCTACAGCATCAATGGCTAAACAGCTATAGTATCAGATTGTTCAATTCGTTGTCCTGTAGTCTCATCTGGCTATGGACGTGATATATGTAAATCACCCCCCCCGAAACCCTTACGACCATGTTCCAACTATATGAGAAAGCGGAACGCTACCAAAACGCACATCTACCCATTAATCCGACTGAAATTGTACTCTCGCAGCCTTTCGCTCATATTGCCTTCCCGGCTATACCAGTGCGAATCTATATCCTCTCGAGCTCATAAGAGAGACTAGCTTCGAGTCATTCAATATTACCACTGCAAGGGATATTGACACTTTTGCTTCGACCCCTTAATCTCGGATCAAAAGCGCCAGGGCTCAGCCGACTAGGATTTTAGGGACATGGGCCTCGCATACTCCACGAGGGATGCTTCATATTCATGGATGATTATGCATCAAGTCTGGTGAAGCTAGTTGAGGCAAATCCAATGCATAATCTATATCTCACAGTTGCAAACACAGGCCTCTTCGGCTCCGCTTTCAGCATCCACCCAACGCGAGACCCATGATAGTTCTCCGCTGTAAAGCTCTGATTCTCAGCTAGCCAGTGTCGCGTAAATGCCAGAGGAGGATTAGGCTGACCGCAGTAAATCTTCGCCGTTACTTGATGTTTATCCAAAAATCCCGCTCAATTGTCACAGGGAGGCTAGAGCTCCTCCATCCCTCCCAGACGACTGGGTTCAGCAGATCGGGGTTTTGAACAAATAAGCCTGCTTGGTCATGACTAAGGGTTTGAGAGCGGATATGGATTTCGCATCAAACGCCGAAATCGTGGCTCCAAGGGCTGAGTGCTTTGAACGCACTCGAAGATCTGACCCTTGCAACACGCAGCATGCAATTCCAATTCGTCGCCCCGTTTTTGGAAAAAGGTCTGATACGCTTGTTTAAGGTCTTGTCGGTCCTTTGCATTATGACAGTTCATGAAGCCGTAGTCGGCAATGACCGTCCTGGATGGATCAGGGTCAGCCATGTTGCAAAATTCTTTGAGGGCCCAAACGCTGATGTTCCGGTTGACGCCGTTCATCAGGGGTTCGAAGTGGCGGAATGTCTTGTAAGTCTTGGTGAAGCCATACTTATCTAGGAGACGTAGCATACTTGGGGTGTCCATGGCTTTCCAGAATTCCTGAAAAGAGCATTTTTGAATGAGCTGCTGGTACATTACTCCCAATGGACTTTCAGCCCATTCATCCGGACGAGTGCAGAATCCGAGGCTGATCCAGGCTAGCGTACCAGGCCTTGGATGCCATCCGTTCAACAATTGTGCATAGATTAGGAAGGCGTGCTGCTTGGCGTCGGGCTAAAGCGCGCCCACCGGAGTGTCTCTGTCTTCTGCATCCAGAACAGAGACGGCCAATTGTTTCAATGCATCCGTCAGATCAGACAATGATCTCGGCTTCGCAAGGTTGAAGATCCAGTCATGATTGAGGAACCAGGCAAAGTACTCGCCCCTCAACTCCTCTGGAAGTGTCGAATATGCTGCAATGATGTTTTGTTTTAGCGTTCTTTCGACCTGCCAACGATGAAGTTTACGATCTCCAACTTTCAAGTACTTGACCAGGCCTACGAAGAGACCCAAAACGTGAGACCGACTGTCAGTGTCATCAAAATGGCGAAAGCCAAAATCGTCCAGTACAGAGGGCTCTTCCGGCAATTCACCATAATAGCAATCCAGCACGAGGTAATCTGCCGAGTCCAGCTCGCGGCCTATGCGGCAACAGAACTTGTGCTTATACCAAGCTGTTTCCTGGCATTCGGTTCCGCAATACCACGCTTCTTTGCACTTGGAACAGCGTCTCAGATATTTATCGTCGCGACACACATCACAAACCGCGGGTTCAGGTGCTGGCCGTGCAAGTTCTTGCGCGTTCGTTCCCAATTCCAGATCGTCAAGCACAGGTTCTGCTGAGTGAGATCTATCAGATGGTCAGTGAATCTCATCGAGTGTGGACTGCGGTGCCGTTCACCCGAGATTTTCTAGCCATTTCGCGTTACGCTCTCTCGCAAACCTCTCGTGATACTGGCGACGGAGATGATCTACAGCACTATCCGTTGTTGGGTTCATACCGGAGCTGGTTGAAGGAGCCGCATCAGACTCTTTGACCATATTCAATTTCGATTGGTCTCGGTCGAGTGCCAGAGACGCTGTGGATACCATCAAGCTCCGGATCGCTGCATTCATGCACGTTGGATATTCCTTCTGGAGTCGTGCTTGCCGTGGCAGCGTCCAATTGGGATAAATTTTGCCATGATTTCGCCGTGCTCCAAATCGCGGGAAGTTCTCGAGAAAATACCCGCAAAGCAGGCATGTTTTCTTGCTGACGCCGAGGTAGGGTAATGGTTGAAGGTCTCCTCTATCAGCATGCAACAAAAAGAAAAGCATCTGTACTTCGGCGTGAACATGCAGAGGCTGTCCGAGCGCTACCTCGAACTTCTTGAATTTCGAATGAGGTACTCGCTCGGTTATCCATGAGGGCAACTTCATTCCACCAGTTTTATAACATGCATCTATCACGCCCATTGCTTGTTCTAGGCTTGCTCGTGGATTCGACACTATAGGCGTTTCCACGAAGATAATCGTTACTTGAGAGAAGGAAGCGAAACGTTTGGCAGCATCTAGAATCGTATCGTAGGCAAGTCGTAACCGGCCTAAGAATCTTAACAATTCTAGGGTAGATTCAATCCGACCTTGCCTGATGCTCCTGCCAAGGCATGCCTTGATATCAACAGCCCGGGCGAGATCATTTGCGCTCTTGACGATGGACCCAGCTAAGGATTTATTACCAGCTCGGAACTGCTGGCAGTCGCTCTGAAGCTTTGCAAAGTCTCCCACGGTATCGCCTTCTTTAGCTACAGATAAGGAGCGTCCTTGGGCGCTGCTTCGCATACCGTGCAGAAATTGGCGAATATTATATTCGATGCGCTTTTCGTAGAAAACCAACAGAAGCTCCCATAGCTGACTCTCTTGCTCGTGATTGCCGACATCTGAGACTATTATTAGGTTATGATCTACCTTCCTGACGTAGAACGAACCTCGAGAGAGTTTCTCTAAACACACGGCAAGATTCCTGCTGAATTTGTCATCATGCTTAACTAGCTTCTTATTTCGCGAGACAAATATAGTGGCACCATCTTCTTGCTCTACCATAGCCGTGCATGACACAAAATTGATCGGTTCTTTCTCCCGAGCGAACACCTCTGCTAAGCGATCCAGAAAGCGTTTCAACAGATCGCCGTGGCTCGTTTCTGCAAGAACATCTAGTACGTTGGTAGCAGCGTCTGATTCGACCTCATTCTCTTTGCTCATGTCCAGAAGCGGAGCAAGTGGCTCACGCTGCTGCTGCTCGACCCAAGCTACACGAGCTAATGTGGCGAGCTGTATCTCCTCTGTGGCACCGAAGCGCCAGTTTGCGTTTTTATCACCCTCGTCTGCCATATTCGCAATCTTCCCTGTTCATGTCCGTGTTGCCATATAATCATGTACAACGTGTATTCATGTACAACGTGTAGCTTGAGCCGAAGGCTAAGAGGGAGGTCTTGAAGTGGGGCTACGAGATGTGCCGATCCCTGCATAAAAAGCATTTTGATAGGCCACCAGAACGATTTATGTCACTTCGTTTTGACCAATCAACAAGCGGAGCTGACATGCGGGGCAACTTCATTCCTCGACCTCAATGCTGCCGATTTATCTGCGCGAAGAAGGTAAAACTCGCGTAGGTTAAGGCATCCAGGAAGCAGGTGGAGATCCGCGACCACTTTCTCCATGACGACCTCTTCCGAGATTTTATGACCAATTTGACGCTCCGGGTCCAACGTTTGATGATCAAATCGGCCTGGTGCAATGATACGTTCGTTAAATCAAGATTCTTTAAGTCCAGAGAGCAAATTGGCGAGAGACAATGTTCAAGGTACGTAAAGAGGAGCTGAGATGAAGGCATTTGCCGCGAGTGCCTATGATTGTGCGTAGGAGATCCAGTAGTGAGGGGAGGTTTCGCTCACTCGGGAGTGCTAGATGATAGACCTGATTACACATCTCGCGGGGCAAAGGCAAGAAGCTGGCTTGAGTACGAATGCAGTCACTGCGCATGTTGGCAGGCTACTTCGAATCCTCGGAGTCGAAGTTTCCGGCATAATGGACGCACATCGTCTCTCGTAATACAACATCGGTAATGAATGTATCGTTCATTGGGTATATAGTCAAGTGTGTACAACATAATAGTTGAAGATCTTGGAGACAGGCAATGAGAAGACAGCCAGGAGAATATTGAGGGTCATTGCTATATGGGCTTGAAGGTACGGGTTTTTGGCGCCAAGACATTACAGCATCGATTACTAAGTAATCACCTCGAGTCTTGGCAGGCTTGGCAATATCGCATTGTCTGGCTGAAATCAAATGTTCTTTCACCTACTTCGAATGAAACCAGTTTCACCACTGAAGTCAGGCAGGTGCACTGGGTGCTGACGCATACCGGATCACGAAGGATGACTTCTCGGCTTACAATCACACCCGTTTTCGTCACCGAGGCGCCACTTTATCTCTAACAGAAGACAGCGACTACCTCAAGCCATGGCCAAGTGGCTTAGAAACCTACATCTTTCTAACCTCATTGAGCTATATACCGGATCAAGCCTAAGATCATATCACAATTATTTCGCGCCTATGAATAACCCTCAGCCATCTGAGTACATCTTTATCGGTGGCGAGCCCCAGGTGACAAACGTGAAGAATGATCCTGCTCGTTGATTCGGTAAGCACAAACTATCAAATCCTCTCAGATGCGGTGTTTTCCTCAGCTACTGCATAAGACCTACTAGCTCCTTAGTAGAGTACAATGGCTGTTCCAGGAACAATCCATATTTTTCTACTGTGTGACTGTGCAGCTACGACGACTCTAGCCCCACAATGCTCATCAAAGCAGCTAGAAAACCTGATGACCTCACTCATCTGTTTCACTGCCGAGCACTCGCTGAGCTGTGTGATTTACCGTGCACATTGTCTCAATCTTGTTCGGTTTAGATAGAAACTTCCATTGCAAAGACTCCTAGATCGAGCAGAAGAACCCCGGAGACTCCAACGACCATCTCAATTAATCAACGTCTGAAGACCAAACATACTCCCCACATAAGCCGACCACGAGCAATCCCTACCCGCCGCCCTCGCCGCATACGCATAATAAACATATGAAGCCGCCACATCCTCCGGATAATTTCTCGAGTCAAACGTTGGCAAATTTCTACTCTGCGCGTTACTCGTCACGCAATTCCAGTCAAAGCAATAATTCTCAATACCCGTGAAGCTGAAGCCATTCTGGATGTCTCTATTGACCAACCATTGGATGTGTAAGAGATTATGCAAGATACCACCCGCTATCTCTCCCATATAATTGTGTTCTGTGCTCGGAGTCTCGCATTCCAGCGTCGCGGGTTGGTAGAAGAACGCGGGGCAGAAAACCATGTAGGCGGTTTTTGTGGGGACGAAGGCGAGGAGGGCTGCTTTAGTGCTGAATTTGCAGGTGAGACTGCGGCGTGTAGGATCGCACAGGTAATTGACACCCGCGGTGTTGCCGGTCGTGTTCCACTTTGCGATGGTGTCGAAGATTTTGGTGACTTCGGCTTTGACCGTGGCGTCCCCATTGAAGACTTGCTTCCAGAGATTGGCGTCTGTGTTGTCGCGTGCCGCTGCGGCCAAGGCGCGGACGTTGGAAGCGGCGTTTTGGACAAGTGTGAGCTCATCTCCGGTGCATTGCTGCGCATCTCTCACTGCTTGCTCGGGGGTGTAATCTAGTATGTCGTCTACAAGGCCTCGAGGATTGATTGAAGCTGCCAGATGTTGCTTGGCTTCTTCTGCAGGCATCTTGCCCTTCTGCTTCCTGGGGACAAGACCATTAGCTGGCGGACAATTTGGGCCAGAGTGAGCCGTGCTCCCCTCGCCATACGTCCGTTGAGCGACAGCCAATTGCGCATATGAATCTGCATTCTTCGTTGCATCTACAGTGGTGGAGTTCGATAACTGTAGGACGGCCTGCGGTCCATAGTAGTTGTTGCCAATGACGGAGTTGATTGCGTTGTTGACTGTCATGACCAAATGAAACATCACCTGCGAAGCTGAAGCGCTGATCTGCTTTTTGAAAGGCAAAGAGCAGGATTCGGAAGCTCTTCCTAACTGCATCGCAGCCGGACAGAGGACGACATAACTGCTGCCCATGAATGAAGGTGTAAAGGAGTATCCCAATATACTACCCTCCGCGTCGCATAGACCTTGCAAATCGCTGCAGTAGGCGTCGACACGAGGCCCATTACCCCGAAGCGTCAGGGCGGCGAACTTGGCCGCGATCTGGACAGATATTCTCTGAGAAATCGGGAAGAATAAGGCGAACAGCGTACTCGCCAAGTCAGCAGCTGCTGAGTGGGCGGCGTCGGCGTACACGCCGGCATCGAGGATATAGTTCGTAAGATTGGTGGCATTAGCACCTGTGCAAGTACCGGAATCCAGCTTTACGCCGTCAGACGGGCTTGAAACGGTGTGTCTTGAATTTTGGTAGACTGGGAAATTGAGCTGCACGTTGTATGGCGCAGCGAGGAGTGAGATTGACTTCAGACCAGCGGCTGAGTATTGTCCTAGATTCCCATGCGAAAGATCTGCCGCTGCTTCTTTGGGGATATTCAACGGTGCACTGGACATAATGCCCTGGAAAGTTGTTGGTGGAATTATCTGAATCGACTTTGGACCATATCTGGTGGGCCCACTCGGGATGTCTTGGAGGAATTGCCTCAGATCATAGATCCTAGTGAAATTTTGCCCAGGTTCGAGAGTGTGGAAATCATTGTTGGTGATACCGGAGCGTACGGCATACGTCGTAGCGAAGGGGCTATCATTGCCTCTGTCGTCCTTGACCGTGAAAGAAGGTGGTATGAACAATCGATCGTCAAAGACGTTGTTCCATCTCAATATATTGATGTTTTCGTTGCTCGGGTTGTTGATAGTGATGGTGATGATGAACGGATTGCCGGGGCTGGTGATGGACCCCGTAAGTTGCGCATACGAAAGCGAGCAGAACAAAGCAGATACGACGCAAAGAAGCCGATAATGTGATACGAACATCCTTCTGGTCCCTCGAGCTGTTCGCCTGGGGAGGACAAGAGCTGATGGCTTCGAGATAACCTACAAAGTATTTAGATGGAAGGCCACTGGGGGAGCCTGAAGTCTTCTTATTGTCAAAAAGGCATCTCCAAAACAGCCGCGACATGAAACAACGCACGGATAGAGTGAACCTGACGAAGCGGATTGGCGAGCCTACGGGTGCTAGTGACGATGCTACGACGAAACATCGTAGCGAGAATCATGGAGGCTTCTGCGCATGACTGGCGCATGTATATAATATACACCCTGTGAGTCCGAGCTTCGCAGCGGCTTTATCGCCGAAGTCTTGACTGCACTCTTTGCCGGGCTAAAACACGTTGCCTCAGCTCCCAAGACAGGTGCTTCGAATCCGGTACAAAGGGGCGTCGATGCCAAAAATCTCTTCAATAAAAACGCTGCTAATACAGATGACCGCAAAAGTCGATACCAGTAGGTTACCAGAGCCTTACACGCGATGCGAGATTTTCTATTATGATTGGGGGAAATTTGCGGAGATCCTTTGTGCTGTTAGGTTGATGATACGTACCTTGGGACTGGGAGGCTAGACCATGGAGGGCTAGAATCTTATCACAGTATTGCAGGAGTCTCACTCAATATAGATATATCCCCGCCTGCTACTCGTACAATAGCATAGGTCCATAAAAATTTCGAGAGTCATACCTGGTAATGAAAGGCTAGGTCCTGGCATTGGTGCCAACGGTCTGTGGCTGCGAGACATGAGGGTGAGATGAAGGAGAGCATGGCACCCCTGACTTTGCGAACAATACCTGAGAGATGCTTACCTAGACCTAGAAAGCTAATATGTTATTCAAGAGTTCTAGCAGCTTTGATATTATCAATGTAAGACGATAAAGGTTTGGGAAGGAGGAAGGAACGAGGATCAAGATTTTTTAGTTTGGAGAGGACATCGTCCTACCGGAAAGAGCCACAGCATTACATTGGGAGGTATTACAGCTACACCCCCTTTGCCTACCTGTACACCCCCCCGCATTAGGTTTAGCTTCATCCGCAAATGGAAATAGTGCGCGCGCAACCGACTAAGCTCCGGGGCTAAACCGGACACCCTAAGGCCCATCGTCACCCCTAACAACAACAATAGCGCATGGCCGATGGCCTGAGGGCTCACCCTCAGTAGGCGGCCAATAAACTCGGCTAGGTCAGCTAATTCCGGTCGCTCCAGGGTATTAACTGCCTAGGGAGCCCGCCCCTAAAGTTTAGGGGGCACAGCGCTCCCTTAGCAGGCCCCCAGGGCCCGGATAGGGCGCATTGCGCTAGGGGCAGGCCCGGAGCTAGTCGGGTGCGCGCGCACTATTTCCATTTGCGGATGAAGCTAAACCTAATGCGGGGGGGTGTACATGTAGGCAAAGGGGGTGTAGCTGTAATACTCCCCATTACATTTGGTCAATTCGACGTTATACCTACTTGGATATGAATCTTCGTGCTGATCCCGTTTTCGTACAGCCAAGTCCGCTCGGCACCTAAGTCAAGGCAGCAAAGGAGTCGAATCGTGTGTGCTTCCTGACATCAGAGACTTCCCCATCGCCCGTCTAGCTAGCATTTGGCTCCTTTAGCCCCCTTTCTCCGTGGAGTAATGTTAAAATTCAGATCCTACCGATCACTGTTTATACGATGATGATTCGATTAAGCATGCTACAGGTGGCTAATGTTATAAATTTCTCAATGCTAAGTGAGACGGATTGGAACAGCGGACGAGATACTCTCTTGCTATACCAAAAAGCATAGCGAAATTTACGAAGATGACAGAGGGAAAGCCTATATCATATCAACGACACAGGCGCCCCCAAATCTGTCCTAAGAGCGGATCTCCTATCCCACGTTCGCGTTTGTATGGTAAAAATAAGAGTCAATGTCGGCAAACCTTGCGAGAGGCAAAGAAGAATTGGCAATGCCATTCAATTCTTCACTGTGCTTTTGAACGCTCCCGAAGCGAGACGGTCGTCGCCGAATATGTAGTCGTGTAGCATTCGAGTAATAGAAATGATGTAACCTTTGACTATCGAGCCAACAGATCCGGTGAGGCTTGGTCGTAGGCAAGCTAAGTCTCCGGATTCCGTACAAAGGCATTGGCCGAGGACCCTTGGGTTGGCGATGGTCGTTTCTTGAGGTTTGTGCGTGTTGCTATTCGAAATCAGGACGTGTGCTATTTTGGGGTTAGGTCTAGCTAATCTATCGATATACCAACTTCAGGTGGAGAAAGTGTAACGGGGAAGGTGCAGCTCACCTCGAGGCTGACTGTGGAAGTGTTGATTTGAGGGTGGAACTCCCGTCAAGACTTGTCCTCGGGAGTAGATGCAAAGCGGCGGGCATCTTGGGTATTTGGTTGTCACCAGGATGAGGAGGTATGATAAGGATGATTCTGTCAACCTGTGACTTTGAAAAAAGCCGAGCTTGCGGAAGAGTTGTGAGGACAAAAAGATTGAAATGAAGAAGACGTGCGAGACCTCACCCTTGAGGTCACAGAGGTTGGTGTTATTGGATGGCTAGAAAGGACTGTCATAAGTTATATCTCATTCAACATTCAAGGTGTTGTGGGTGAGGTGTTCATCGTGAGCGAACCAGTTCTGTTATCGCCTGCCTGTGATCAACTTCGTTTACCAAGGTAGACACTTTCCAAAATAATCGCTACTTAATTGCAATTCCTTCAACGGAACAACTGGCCGTCTTGACCGCACGACGCGATCGTCATGATAAGATGGCAGTCCAGGGCGCGGAGCCCATAACACGCAAAGCACGAGAAATTTTTCTGGAGAGCTTGGTTTCAATTCCCCATCTATTGGGACGAGAGAATTGAATGTTTCATTCAAGACATCACCGTTGAGCCATGGAATATGCTGATCAAGAAGACGGCAAGGCTGAAAGATCTACTGATGGTCTTGGATTATCGATCCTCGAGTCAATCGACGGTAATTGTGGCTCACATGGCGGAGATCAGGCTTTCGGATTCGCTGTCGATCATGGAAGAGGGTCAAAGCTTATGATTTGACATCGATGTTGGCTAACTCCAGGACGGCGGCTGTGCTCGGTGGGGCTGCAATGCGGGCTCAATAGATAGAAGCGAACGAGAAATAGACCGGACAGCGTGGTCACTAGGAGCTGTAGGATCTACAGGAATTCCAAACCTTACACATACTAGCCAACTGCGTATCAATCTCGATATGAACTGCTGAGTCCACCGACATGAGCTGTGTCAGTCTTCTCGAGATTAATGCTATCGTGTCGCATGATTAGACCGCAACATTTCCGTTCAGTAAACACCATGTCGGGCAACATGAGTTCCAACGAAGTTTCAACATTCTTTCTATTACAGTGGACTGTAATGAATCCAGCAAATGTGTTAGTCCTTCGACGCGGAACGAACATCGAGCGGTTACTCTTCATACCATACTGTCCTGAGTGCCATGGACGTCCAGTGGTGTCGTGGGAGTCACCATGCGAAGAGTACTACGGTTAGGAATCCTTGGTGTTGGTGCAACATAGCTCGATTCCTCGTGTGGGTGTGCGTGATCATGTACTCCCGCGCTGTGCGAAAATGTCTCATACATAGGACTCTCCGCAACTAGAGTAGGGCTCATGGAATATTACTGCTCGCTGTTCCAAGCCGACGCCGTGGCGCTGTCGCCAGGAATACCGTCGCCGCTTGTAATGATGGTCGGACTGTCAGAGGGCGGAATAGTATATCGCATGAGCGTGCGCCCATGACAGGTCCAATCATCGTCCTGGTTGTCAACACTTGGCATGTGTGGCCGAGATTTGCGGAAGAGCGAGGCGAAGTATCGCTTGATTCTTGAGCGGAGGGTGGTAGGCATCCTACGCTGGGGTCTCTTGTGGCTGACGTTGTGTGCTTGTAGCTTGTTTTCGGCATTGTCGTAACAGTTCCAGTCCCCAAGCTTGGCTGGCGCGGAGGTCATATTTCCGTTGCTGATCAGAAATAGTGTCAGTAAGCACCAGCTGGGGATCTCGCGTCAGAGAGCGCAATCACAGCTTTAGTAGAAGATGTTGCTCACCAACTGAGAGGATTGCTCTTGGATTTCGGACAGCCAAATTATAACAGATTCTCAGTTGGATGCAACGGTACTAAGGCGAGATTTTGGCGAGTCTTAACTGTCTATTGTGACTGTCAGTTACTGCTGCTATGGAGACAATGTTGGAAAAACTGTACGTTGTCCGGGCAATCATGCTGTCCGCAAGATGAATCTGGGCATGGACAAGTGTTGACATGGCCGCGCCAAGACCAAACCGATCAATAACGGGAAAAGACCTGTAAAAGACGATAAACTATCGGGATCGGCCTAGGAGACATTTGGCAGATGTTCATTCACTGTCGAGCAAGTATCGGTCGCATGCCATCCTTTACGTGTAATTGAGCTTCCTAATGCCCACCTATATCGCCACTGGTCTGGGCTGTACAACATACCCTTGATTGAAATCACCGCCGAGGCGCACCGAAAGCCTACATTTGAATATCTTGCCTATGATCGATATACTGGTACTTGTGCCTCTGTATACATCCTATCTGGAGTCAGCGAATCGTAACGTATTTGTTGCAGCATGTGGGAATTAAGGTAAAGACGAGCAGTCGGAGAAGGATCGTTGTTTTTCCTTGGCAAGGAAAACGAAGCTACTGTACTTTAAGCTTTTATTGGCGCGTGTAAGTAATTTTTATCCCCGCTAGCCGCGTATAATATAGGACGTTAAAGAATTCCCTTCTCTGTCCTCACCCTACCATATCCTAGAATTAATCTTGCTCATCAGAAAGAATACTCAGCCTGCTGATCGAGAACACTTTCACGAATTGAGCACAGGAGCTTGCGCTTCGTCAGCATTAAGGGAGAATCCAAAAGTGTCCAATATACCGTGGAGCCGGAGAACACAAAAGGTCACACATTTGAAACAATTCTCACCCCAGAAAAAGAAGAGGGAAAGAGGGGAAAAAAATGCCGATAGGGATCAATGCCAAAGCGATTCTTACTACTCACTATACTAGATCCGAGTACGCTCTTCAAACCACAGACGTCGTCTGGTTGGAGGCGACTAATTCTCTTTTGCAATAAGAATCGCGGCACCCAAGGCATGAACACCTCCGTCCCATACCGTCCCTTCGGACCTGAATAATGCCCCTCTAGCCTTCAATTCCCAGGTCACTGAGCCTTTTCAGCTGATCGCAATGTGTATGTCACGGCCTTCTCTAAAATTGTAATGCTACTGCGCAAGCCGACGCAGTAAAGCAGCTGCCCAACATGACGAACGTGCCATACCAATGTCTTCTCAGCGAAGCGATTCATGTTATTTGCTGCCATCACCAATTTTCCTTTCTGCAGTCAACGTAAAATTTGCTAATATGGCGGAAGAGAGTATCAAAGGGAAGGAAAATCGTAATGCGAGAGCAACACGGTGGCTTGATCGTGCTTTACCTGAATGGATGAGTTACTGCGGCCGTCATGTGGGAGTATCTATGCTTATGATCCTTGGGTCTAGTGCCATGATCTCAGAGAGACTATGTGAAACCCGCGAAAACCCCTTTGTTTCTTCTATTTGGAGGCAAAGATTGCTGCAATGCTAATTTTGGATTGATGCAATGCGGCTAACTTTGGCTGCACCGGGGTTTAATGCCTGAAGTCTAGATAAGGCCACGGCAGCCGCACTCTACACTTACTGTCTGATCTCAATCCGTACAACAGTACTCGTCGGGTGTCGTTATCTGTGTGTTATACTCTCTATATATACAAGTCTCAACAGCTTTTTGTTACAACACATCTTTGTCGTAAAGAAGTTCTTTTTGTTATACAGCTAGCCAACCCACAACATCTGTCAGTGGTGTCTACTTGCTTGCTTCAACATGAGCTGCTCAACGTCACCATGCTTGAGCTTCGAGATCTACATAAGGAACCTCCCGAAGACATTTGTCCATCTTTCACCACTAAGAGACCACTCACGGATTCTCGACCTTCTTCAATAGCTTCTACAACAACCAACAGTCTGGTTGTTCCTGGTATTTGTGGACACCGTCGCAAAGTACGCCTTCACACTTCTCACCACAAATATTCTAGACGACACATCAACGACTCTTCTTTCAGGCCCAATACCCTTAATTGCCCTGAAGTTCCTGTCAACGTACACGGTCGATCACCGTAAACCCGACGTTTCTACTACCAGGTAGATTACTACAATGCCGAACCAAAAGCAAGGACCTGGGACCAAATGGCTCATGAAGAAGATTGAAAGGCGATTTCCCGAACTAGCAGAGCAAAATCGACGTCGGACTGGTGATCCTCAGCGTGCTTTCAAGGACAGTGACGGTACGCTATCCATGGTTGAACATGCGATCTGTCTTCGACACGTTTGCTGATAAACACAATGCTGCGCTTCCCTCAACACGCCTCTTTTGCATCGTACTGCCTCATCTATACTTTACGTTGCCATATGATAACCTGCCCACCATGACATTTTCAAATCCACACCGCATACCCACCAAACAGCTTCGATTTTGCCATTGCTAATTCAGTGTTATATCAGAAGAGTCCCATCAAAAGAACCACCGCTCCAGAGACAATGCCCATCAGCTGCATCATTATCGACGGGAAGCAGATCGAAGGCAGCAAGACTTCGAAGACGAGCAAGACCGCCGCGACATGGGAAAGGAACAACGTGAATACGAAAAGCAACTGTTTCGTGAGCGCTATGCTATCATACGACAGCGGCACGAGGAAGAAATTGAGCACTCGCGATACGTAACCAAAGTTCACGAGTACAATGAGATCTTGGACTACCAGATCTACCAAGCTCGACTCCAAGACTACGAAGAGGAGCTCGATCGTTACGAGTGGGCGCGTCAACGTCGAGCTGATGATGAAGCGATGGCTCGAGAAAGTCAGACAGCCAAACGACGATCTCATATGGAAAGGATGGAGCAGTATGAGCGCGCCGACAGACGAAAGCAGAGCGAAGATGAAATGGCTCGGCAGGAGCATGAGGCAAGGGTGCGGGAGCACAACATATAGATGGATAGAAGCAGGGCTGGGAACCGACGCAGCCTGAGAGAAGAGGAAATCGCTCATCGTGAGCACGTGGACCGCCAGCGCGAGTTTCGTGCTAGGATGGCCAGGATTGATGAAGAGCGACATGGTTCACGATCTGCGACAGGCTTATCGCGACCAGCTCCTCGACCAGACTCCAGACAAGATCGCGAGCGACATTCGCGACCGCCCCCATCACGATGATCGGAACGTGTCCTTAGTCAAGCGGCATCCCCTTCCGGTCTAGACTAGACGGAAGACGAGATCTAAGCATCCCCACGCCCAGCGCCGAGCCATTTTCTGATCGCAGGGCGTGGGCTGAAGCTGAACAGAGACGTCGCAGACATTGATGTAATTCAAGGATAGAGGATGGTCATTTACAAGGTTCAATGGGATGTGTCTTCCTTCCAACCATAGCCATGAAGCTTTGTAACGCTAGCCTGTGTTAGAAATCTAAATGAGTCTTTCTTCCATCCTGTATAATCCATATGATCAGATATTAAGCAAAGTGAGAGATTATACTTTTATCTCTTTTGCTAATCATCCATGAGAACACCTCTGGATAATCTGTGAAGAATATTATCTGTTTGCCATAAGACGTCAGAATGGTCAGGGCTCCCGAAATTGTTGGTATCGATGATGACGCGTGGAAGGGGAGAGGGTCAGCGCTTTAAGGAGAAAAAGGCCTTGGCGCCAAGACCTCAAGCTAGCGTGAGCTAACATTTGATGAGCAACAGCTTCAACTATTGATATAAGTTCTATCGCACGTTCATTGGACATTGACTGACAGAGAAGTGAATACTTTGGGGATCATTAACAATTCGACAATTCACTCACTGAGGTTGAGGCATTCGTCTAAAGCCCATCCTGTTCTACTCGACTTTGCATATCTGTAATGTCTTCATTTGCCAGGCAGAGATTCGACAGCATTGGAGTCAAAGGATTTCAGTGGACATGCCGCGAATCCCTAGCACCTCCGGCTCGCTCAAGTTGATACCGAAGTACTTCTTTAAGGCTTCAACACGATCATCTTCTGACATCAGCGTCGCAAGCAGCTCAGATTTCCCCTTGATACGCCTCCTCACTTCGTTCTCAAAGAGCCTGATCTCCCCAACAAGGTCTTCGTCCTCGATCAAGAGCTTGGCGCAGACAACTCGATAAGTGAACCAGCTCATCTTGCTATTACTAGTGAAAAAGCTCACCATCCGGAAATCCTGGGGCAGGAATTCGGTCTCGGTGAACGAGTATCCGTCGATCCAGGGACGGTCGTCTCCATGGCGGAATTGATAGCACCAGAGTTGTTTGTTTTTACGCGTGTTATCCGGAATACCAGAGAGTAATAGACGCACGCTTTGATCGCCGATGTTGGGAGACGGTTGATCGGAGACGAGGCGCATTGAATGGCTTGGAGCGCCAGAGCCTCCGAAGCCGACATCTACTAGAAAATCTCTGCCGGCGATCGTGACGATATTGATCATGTGGTTCCTGAAGGTCACAACATGTTAGTATTGTTATTGAAGCCCAATCCAGGTTCGCCTACCAGCCGTCATGCCTTGGACCTTTCCATCCTTTGGTAGCTGCAATAGGTTGCGCAGACTCATTGACACGCGCACCAGACGAGTAGACATCAAAGCCAAGACTGCGAAGAATTGTGCCAAACAGGCAGTTGGTTTCCATGCATCGACCTCCTCGACCATCGCCACGCTGGACAATTTTCTGAAATAAGTATTGCGGCTCTAGTGATACAATCTTGGTGGGCGAGTAATGGAGTTCTAGGTTTTCAAATGGGATGGCGGCTAGGTGATACTTCATCAGGTTTGAGAGGAATAGCAGCTGCTCCTCTGGCGTCAGGGCACACTTTGCAGCGACAATACGATTGCGGATTTTATTCGGCAGTGCTATATGTTCGAAGTACTGGACAATCTGCAGTGAATTATAGCTAGATCGATAGGACGGGTCGGTGAACGCCATGTTGGCCGATGAATCTCGCCCAAGGAGGTGAAGCCGTCACACTCATCGAAGTCCGAGCAGACCATAGAACGACTCGATTGAACAACTAATGCGATTTCGTTAGAGCCAGCGTGCGAACATTGAGCAGCATGCAGGAGTTGGAGGTACGAAAAGAAAGATTTCCGCGCCCCACCATGCAGCTTGAATCCGCTGGCTAGGCAATTCTATTACGAGAACCGCACAACCCTACTGTATCGCACGTTTCCACCAGTTTCATGGCTAGTTGCATCTGAACCGGGCTAAATTCACCTAAAAGGTGAAGCGATACAGGAAGTGTGTCGTCTTCAGACCATGATACCTCAGAATTGCGTTCTGCAGAGAATCCCTTGTTGGCTGCGAGCTTGCCTTTCCTTTCGAACGTCGTCGAACGCACAGAAGCCCAAGCTGCCAAGGGATCACAGACATTCAAGGCAATCAAATCGCCTCATTTGGTTGCATAGCGGATGCTGCTACGCCGATCCCATTGGAAGAGCATGGCACCCTACAGTGCTAAAGCAGTTGAGGACGTCATTCAAATTTGAGCTGCTGGCTTCGACCAGGTGGGCTTCACCATGTCTGATGAGGAGATGCTTATCGACCTTGACCGTGGACTTGGCTACGGCCAGGCCCAAATGCACAGGCTTGGGTCACACTTCGGAAAGAATGACATGCAATATTTACTTCGAGAACACTGTGTAAGCCATTATACAGGGCCAATAAGCCACCCGAGCAGTAACGGACTGCTAGAACGGAACGTGCATGAAATATTAGCACTACCAAGCAAGAAGTGTATCGAACGGGGAACCACCAATTCATATTCGCTTTCGGTGCGGGACTACGTGCTGATTATGAATAGGAAAATTACAAGAATACACCCATATACACCATCGGCTATCATGCTTAGAATGAAAGTATGAAGTATGAAAATAAAAATAACGGTGATACTAATGAAGCAAATATATAAATGATAATCATTTTGGTCAATTAACCTAGGCTGGGACCCAGCAAAGTAATATTAGCTCTACAATATTAATTTACGACAACAGAATTGAGAACTGCATGGAAACTCACAAGCAAAACGGTATCACGTCAACGACATCTGTTCAATACCATAAAGGAAACTAATCAATTGCAGGATCGGTCCTAGCACTTCTCTGGCAGCCTGAATTCGTTCGATAGTGGACCCAATCAACCCCTCGGTAATAAAGCAGGAGGAGGTCGACTGTCCTGATCCTAAAACTCCCAATCTCGACGATTTCAGCAAAGTCCCCGCAGCCAAAGCCTCCGCAACCGAAGCCCCCATAAACGAAGTTTCCCTACATAAAGTCCACATCGATCGCCTCCCTGCCATCAGCTACACCATACTCGACCGATCCTTCCAATGTCGCTGCCCCTCATGCGAAGTAGTGGTGTTCGAGAACCTCAAGCAAATGACCCTCAAGCAACTAAAGCAGGAACAGATCCAGGCAATCGAGGATCAGGAGGCCAGGAGGATCACCATCGCCTATAAGGAAAAGCACTAACGCGATATTAGGTCGAAGATTAAGTAATAAATCCAAGCAGAATGAAAGACTAAAGAGAAGTAAGCGGAACTTACGAAGATGGAGAAGCAGGTCGCATATCACATCAAAGTCGAGAAGGAAGTTGGATGACGGCTTTTACACCATCATCTCAGCACTCATCAATATCGGCTCCCCAGTCGCCTTCAACGCCATAGCATCCCTCACTATAGCAGGGCTTTTCGATTTCTTTTCTATCGCCATATGACTCATGGTGCTTCGACGCGTCAAGTAGGATAAAAGCGTTTTGTTCGGACCTCGGTCACTCCGCTGGGCAAGACTTCCCGTGAATATGCTTATTATTTACCCTCTAATCATCACAGTGACTTTTCATTCTCTTAGGCGCTACTCCTGTAGCATTAAGGACTATCATTTGGTTGTAACTAATGTAGGTTGGTTCGACGTCGATTGGTCTTGCGTACTATGCGGTCCGTGGGCGGAAAATCTACCATGGGGCAATTTTGGAAAGGCCGGTCGTGCTCACTGGGAAGCCTAGAGCACAGTTTTGCAAGCAAAGATTGGCAATTCAATCATCGCCATCTCCAACGGTGTGGCAGGCGCACGATCCTGTAGAATTGGCATGTGAGCATGCCTTTCATCAACGAACTATATCATTTGGCAAGAATCTTAACATAGCACCATCTCCATGGCATGTGGAAAGACCGAGACCATAGGCAAAAGCCTGCTTGCCACACTTTTGTTGGCGCCCCTCAAGGTGATGTTATTTGACACTTTCTCTGCTGCATTCCAATAACACCAGAACAAAACAACACACACGCGCCCCCACGCGTCAATCAATCTTAAAACCAACATCCTCCGATCATCTTACCTCTCCCAACATACCATCACCATTCCAACCTTGTACAAAACACCCATCATAAAAAATGCTGCACATACTCCTCCCGACCCTTCTCTTCCTCTTCTGCAAAGCCATCAACTACGCAACCACAACGCACCTCGCCCTAGCCCTCCTACCCGTCCTCGCCGCCGCCAACATCATCGATGGCTCTCTGGTCCCCTTCCTAAACCACATCATCATCTCGCTCACAAGCTTGATGATCGCCGATCTTGCGTCAAAGACGACTCTGGCTATTGACCAACCCAGCAATACAATCACCAACACAGACTCCATTCACGAGCCTTCGACAACGAAACCAGCATGTTTGGGCATGCATACCCAAAACCATCCTCCCATCCCCACCCCCACCGCCAACAATCCCACAAACCCCCATCCCCATCCCCCTCCC
>JAABUK010001560.1_pt1 | contig 43109 bp, 44 predicted proteins | sample 5559141 | NCBI WGS metagenome assembly JAABUK01 (sample SAMN10711869, study PRJNA513367) | rock metagenome | isolation source: Antarctica rocks | place: Antarctica: Victoria Land, Pudding Butte nord | collected 2016-01-03 | reverse complement strand
TCTCTTGATCGGTTTGATTCTCTAGCAATCAACGAAGGTTCTTTATCGCTGATTCTATTAATCGAGGTGAACGATGCGTACTTAATGAGCTGTAAGTCGTCTAGCAATTCAATCAGTCTCGCTGTTGATTTTATAGACTCTCTAGTGTTGTTCTGTCTTTCGATTGCGTTGATCATCAGGTAAACGAATTTCTTTAGACTCGATCTGCCTGAACGAGTATATTGAACGAGTAATGAGTATCTGTATCATATGATAAACGGAATTCTTAATGTAATGTTGAGATCATGCCTAGATCATTCAACCAAAGAGACTCAGAGCTGATATGTATGTATTGTTCTTTAGAGATAGCTATAACAAGACATTAAGAATACAGAAGAGAAAGAGTGCAAGCTCTTCTAAATATAATGGCTTGAGGCTGCGCTAGGCTCGATACAGATGTGATGTAATATGTCAGATGTGTTTGCCTAAAAGAATGATGAAAGAGATGAATGAAGAAAGTGCTGAACAACGAGAAGAAGTGCTGAGAATGGCTTGAAGGGTTCAATAGAGATGCGCTAGGTTCAAACTAGACATAGCATCATGACTTGTTCTAATCAAATTGATTAGAGTTAGATCTGAACCCTGGTCGATTCAGGCATGTTCGTAACAGATAAATGTATTCAATGCTTCATATATGATGTATTCAATGCTTCATATGTGATTTACTCAGTGCTTTATATATGAACTATTCAGTGCTTCATATGTGATCTACTCAGTGCTTCATATGTAATCTACTCAGTGCTTCATATGTGATGTATTCAATGCTTCATATGTGATGTATTCAATGCTTCATATGTAATATACTCAGTGCTTTATATATGATCTATTCAGTGCTTTATATGTGATTTATCGAAAGTCAATGAGAAAGTTAATGAGAAAGTTAATGAGAAAGTCAATGAGAAAGTCAATGAGATGTAAAGAATTTATTATCATTATTTCAAGCTCTTTTTCATAACAATTTGTCATGATGTCAGATTATCATCTCAGTTCAGAGCATAGAATATATCGTCAACTCAATCTAGTATCATCAATATCTTAGAAAGTCTTGATTCATTGAACTAAGTCATTAATTTAGTCATCATCATCTTAATTTAGTTACATCAAAATCTGTTTTGTGTCTTTGCAATCTTAAGTCATAAAACAGCTGCTCAGTTCTGACATTACTCAATTCATGTATATAAAAGTTGAGTTCTCATTCTTTTCTTTCATTTCTTGTCTTTCGTCTTGTACATTATCTGATGTATTGTTCTGTATCTAGTCTAAGTAATATAATAATCAATTCTTTATATTGATAGAATCTTTAGTTCAGTTTAGTCTTTAACATTATGAAAGATTTACACTTCTTGCAACGTTTTCATACGTTGAAATCTCATCTAGTTATCTTCTTGCTCAAATGAAGCAATCTCATCATCTCTCGATCAACGACAAGCGTGCTGTTGAACAGTTCACTCAAAGTATGATCGAAAACTCAGTTGAAGTCTTTCGCGCAATGCGCAAGCTTCAAAATCAAGTTCAGCAACATGATGTTATCATCTTGTTCTCGTTCATTGCTTCTAGTTCTTCAGTCTATCAAGAATTGAATTCTCAGTTTCTTGCAATGATAGCTCAGATCGTTGCACAAACTCTGCACAATCAATCTTTCTTCGTCGTTCAAGATTCTGCAAATTCTGTCGCTGTTTCAATCTTCATTAGATTCAAAAAGCTTTTTGACATATCTGAATATGAGAGAGACAAAGATCATTTGAATGTCTGAAAGCAGAGTCTGATACAGCGCATGAACGTAAACAACGATCGTTATTTCTCTTATTGAGTCAAGATTGTTTATGTCGAGTCACGACTCATCATAGGTAAGAAGACTCATAATTTAATGAATCAATATCGAGTCAATGATCTCTGTATCATTTTCATCTTCGCAGATTGATAACACAAGTTGCATCATTGCTGCAACAATTCTTTCAAGTTGAAAGATGCTTGATTATATTTTTGTGAAACTCTGAAGCAAGACACAGATAGCTTTGTTGACTACTACAATCTCTTTTATCAGAAGAAAGAATGTTTCTTGATGAAAGACTTCTTGTTGATTGATTGCATGAAACGCAATGTCAGTTATGTCATTCAAGTCATCATCTTCTTCTGACAAAATCTTGATGAAATTTGATCATTCATCTTTCATCAATGAGTTCAAGCATTCTTCAAAATTGATGAAGAGCTTCAACAGCTTAAGCATCATTAATCTCACTTCATTGTTTTCTTCTTTGTCTTACTCATCAAAGTCAAGAGCATCTCTGCATCAATTAGTAACTCTTTGAGTTCTAGAATTATCATTTTTGTGACTGTTATTTCAACAGTATTCTCATCTCTTTCTCTTTCGTTCATTAATGAGTCAATGAATCTAAGCTTCGTCATTGTCATCATTCAAGATAAGACTTTAATCGTTTCTGAGATCAAGAAAATCTGCAACAAGTGAAAGCTGTGCTACTACTGCAAATTGCAACATTCGAGCAAAATTGCTAAAGAATGCTCAAATAAGAAGTTCTTCACTTTGCATATCATAGACGTTGACAACAACGACGTCATCAGCATAGATGAAGAAGTTTTGTTGTATTTGAAAAAAGTCTAGTTTCTGAGCTAAGTTGCATTCAAAGATCTGTATATATATCATCTTGTTTACTAGCATCAATCTTTTCGCCTTCACTTTAATCATATAGAAAGTTTTTCGCTAAATCTGTCTTGAAACTCTTTGAATTCAATTCGACATTCAAAGATAGTCACATGATAGTATTCTGTATTCTTCGTCAAGCTCAATCTAGAGTTTCTGCTCTTGCTCTGATTGACAGTGATATCTCTGCTTATGTCTTTATGAATAAATTATTCACGCAACAACATCGTCTTTTCTTGCATCTGTTAATTCATTCTTGCAGACTTCAAGAATTTGATGATCAAGTCGCTTTAATCAATGATATTACTTATGTTATCGAGTTCACAATAATTCTCAATGAACATGTCAAAAGACTATTCTTCTATGTCACTGAATTAAATCAGTATTTCATCGTCATGAATCTTTCATGACTTTGTCATCACTTTGTGTACATCAATTTTGAACACAATACTCTCGCTTTGTTCTCGCTCTTCTGTCTTAGTCATTGTTGTCAATTCTTCGTCAAGATCTATGATTTCAATCGATTAGAAGAAAATGTCTTGCTTGAAGCTAAAGAAGTAGCTTCAACTCAGTTCGCTCGTAAGAAGCAATTCAGTCTTCAGTTCGCTCTTAAAGAGCAATTCAGTTTACGAATTGTTCAAGAAGAATTATTCAGTTCTCAGTTTGCTCTTAAGAAGCAATTCAGTTCTCAGTTCGCTCTTAGAGAGCAATTCAGTTCACGAATTGTTCAAGAAGAATCATTCAATATTCAACTTACTTACGAAGAGCAATCTAGCTCTCAATTCACTCAGAAGAAGTAACTCAGTTTCTTGTCTGTTTACAAGAAACAAATCTCGTTCAGTTTCGTTCATTGTCTAGAACAAGAAGTCTCTAGTTGTATTCTTCAAGTCATTCAAAAAAAATACTTCTTTAAAATCAAGTGTTGCAATTCTTTTTCTTCTAGAACTTTTAATGTCTTTTAAGCAAATCAATGCAATCAATCTTCTACACAACTTGACATAGTTAAGTTGAAAGCTCGATGCTTTGATCAAGCTACTCGTGACAAAGACATTAAAGTATTTAGCATTATTCTAAAGAAAATCGATGACTTTCTGAATCTTGATTCAGTCTTGTCTAATGAATCAAAGTTGCATGATGCAACTTTGTCAGTTCAGTCTTCGTCTTGCTTCGAGAATAGCATCTATGCTAAAGATCACAGTCGAAGTCTTCATCAAATGAAAAAGAAAATTCATTTGACTACATTCACGACTCAAGAAGATCTTGAGATTTATCAACAAAGCAAGAACGTTGACTCAGTCACAATTCTCTCGCTCAGATACTTTAAGTTTCTAGACGTTTTCTTCAAGAAGAACGTTGATATCTTGTCTTTGCATTGAGCTCATGATCATGTCATACATCTTAAAGAAGATGCTCAATTTTCAGTCTTCGCTTTGTACAACATAAGTCGTGATGAAATTCTAGAACTTCAACGTTATCTAGATGAGAATTTGAGCAAAGAGTTCATTCAAGTCAGTCACTCTCAAATGATTGTCTCTGTTCTCTTCATCAAGAAACTTGAAGAAGAACTTTGCTTCTGCATGAACTATTGAAATCTGAATGTTATCATCATCAAAAATCAATATTCTTTGCTTCTGATTTCAGAAACGCTGAATCATTTAAGTCGAGTCAAAATCTTTATCAAGCTTGATATCATCTTCGCGTTCAATTGTCTTTGAATCAAAGAAGAAGACGAAGCTCTCATCGTCTTTCGCACTCGATTTGAATTATTTAAGTATTTAGTCATGCTCTTTGATTTATGCAATGAATTTGTCTCATTTCAGAAGTATATCAACAATATTCTTCGTAAGCATTTAAATAAGTTTTATATCACTTATCTGAATGATATCTTGATCTATTCGAACAATGAACTTGAGCACAAGATTCATGTCAAACTCATTCTGCGAAAGCTGTGAGAAGCAAATCTTCAGATGAATATAATCAAATGCAAGTTTCATGTCACTCAAGTCTCATATCTAGAATTGATAATCATCATTGAAGAGATCAAGATGAACTCATTCAAGATAAACATCATTGTCAACTGACTTACGTTGATCAACGTTAAAGACGTTCAGAGTTTTCTAGATTTCACGAACTTCTATAGAAGATTTATCTACGACTATAGCAGAATAGCTAACTCGCTCACTCATCTCATCAGAAAGATCGAATTCTTTGTCTGATCTCAGAAATGTCAGAAAACATTCAACACTCTTAAGAAAGCGTTCACTTTCAATGTTATTCTACGTTACTACAATTCAGATCACAAGATTGTGATAGAAATTGATGCTTTGAACTATGTGTTCAAAGATATTCTCTTTCAGTACGATGAGAACAAAGTTCTTCATTCAGTCGCTTACTTTTTCAAGAAGCATAACTTAGTCGAGTGTAATTACAAGATCTACGATAAAAAACTCATGATCATTGTTCACGCATTTGAAAAATGATGCTCAGAGCTCAAAGACTCTATTTGTTCTGTCGAGATGATCATAAATCACAAAAATCTTGAGTATTTCATGTTAACTAAGCAGTTGAGTCATCATTAAGCTCATTGAAGTGAGTTTCTGTCTAGATTCAACTATTGCATCACATATTGCTTCAACAAGATTGATGATAAATTGAATGCTTTGACACGTCACTCAGAAGATCTTTTTAAAAAGAAAAATACATTTGATTCTTGACATCAATATCAACATTAAACAATTCTGAAAACTCATGTTTTAGATCTCAAGATTGTTGAGAATCTCATCTTCGATGCTCTTGACATTAAAGTCATGATGCTTCAGTCACAAATCATCATCTTAGATTCAGTTCAGTTACATCTGTTTTCAGTCTTTTCAGTTTTCTCGCTGATTTTAACTTTCATGAATCTAGAAGTTGAAGAATTCAACGTTGAAAACGTTGAATCTCATTTAGAATCTCAGCTAGATCAAGACATCTTGAATCTTGATGAAGATTCTGCTGATACTTTCACTCAGACACTGTGAAAATAAGTCAAAGTCAATGACACGTTTGCAGCTCAGATAATTGAAGCGCTTTGCAGTGAAGCACGTCATCATAACAAGATTTCTCTAGTCGAGTGTGAAAAACATGAGAATCATCTGTACTTTCAAGAAAGAAGATACATACTCAACTTCAATAAACTACGTCTTCGTATTATTCAACTCGCTCACGACAATGTTGTTGATGATCATTCAGAAAGAGTCAAGAGCTATGAACTGATCAGTTGAGTTTATTGATGACTCAACATATATAAGTATGTTCAGCGCTTCGTACAAAACTATTACGTGTGTACACGTTTCAAGCTCTCTAGATAACAAACTTAAGAATGATTGTATTCTCTTTCAGTTCTTGAACGTCGTTGACGTGATGTTTTCATGAACTATGTAGATTCTTTATCGCTCAGTATCTTCATGAGTATCACATATAAATATGTGCTAGTCTTTGTTGATCATTTTAGCAAAATGAGACATTTAGTTTTCATCATCTCTATGAAAGTTGAAGAAGCTATCAACAACTTCTATGCTCATGTTTGAAAACATCATGATTTACTCGAGTTCTTCATATCTGATCGAGACACACAATTCATCTTTGATGTCTGAAAACATATGTGTAAGATGTTGAAGATAAACGTCAAGTTATTCACAGCATATCATCTCAAGATCGATGATCAAATCGAGAGATTTAATGCTGTCATGAAGCATTATCTTCAAGTCTATGTCAACTACATGCAAGATGACTGAACTAAGTGACTTCTTGAAGTTGAATTCGCGATCAATAACACATCTTCATTAATCACTTTAGCATCTTTCTTCTTGATTAATACAAATCAGAACTCACGTCTAAACTTCAAGCTTCTTGAATCTTTGTCAGAGAATCTTATGTTTCAAGCTCAAGACAAGTTAATCAATGTTAAAGAGTTCATCAAGAAGATGAAAGAACTGACTGATCATCTACATGATGAGATGCTCATAGCTCAAGTCATTTATGAGTTCAATGTCAATCTCTTTTGTCGTTCTTGTTCTAAATACTTCGTCAAAGATGAAGTCTGACTGAATGCTCGCAATCTCAGCATCACTCATCTCGCTGTCAAGTTAAATGATCATAACGTTGAATTTTTCAAGATCAAGCATGTCTTTGAGCAAAATTCTCTAGTCATCGAGTTAAATCTTTCAGCATCTATGAAAGTTCACTCAGTCTTTCATGCTACTCTTCTGAATCACATCGCAAATGACTTTCTTTTGAGTCAACGTCAGAAATCTCAAGAACTCGTTGTCATCAAAAACGATGAAAGATTCTGATATGTAAACAGCATACTAAACTTCAAGCATGATAGATATTACAATTCATCTTTGCTCAAGTATTACGTTAATTGAGAAGATCACTTCTTTACTTGAGAATCTTTCAATCTTCTAAATAACTGTGAGCAAGCGCTTGATGAATTTCATTTCGTCAATTCTGTCGTTGAAGAATCACACGTAATATCGTGTACAATGTCTCAATGTCAATGTCAAGAACTTTAAGTTTAATATTCATCATTGATTCAGCTCAGACATCTTGCTCAGATGTATCTTCATCTCATCAGTGCTTCATCACTATAAAATGCGTCTCGCTTTATCATGTCTCGTCTTCATCTCACTCTGTCTCGCTCAAATCTGACTCAGATGTGACTCAGATGTATTCTTGCTTTATCAATGCTTTATCACTATAAAATGCGTCTTGCTGTATCTCATCTCGTTTCATCTCGTCTAGTTTCAGTTCTCGTTGTCGTCTTTGATTCTTTCTCGTCTCATCTCGCTCTCGTCTTGTCTCATCTACATCTCATCTCATTTAGTTTCAATTCTCATCTCATTTTGTTCTTTTCATTGTCTTGCAGAAGCTCAGTCTTTGAGAGAGAAGTTACTGTCATGATGTCAGATCATCATCTCAGCTCAGAGTATAAAATATATCGTCAATTCAATCTAGTATCATCGATATCTTAGAAAGTCTTGATTCATTGAACTAAGTCACTAATCTAGTCATTATCATCTTAATCTAGTCACATCAAAATCTGTTTCATGTCTTTGCAATCTTAAGTCATAAAACTGCTGCTCAGTTCTGACATTACTTGATTCATGTATATAGAAGTTGAGTTCTCATTCTTTTCTTTCATTTCTTGTCTTTCGTCTTGTACATTATTTGATGTATTGTTATGTATCTAGTTTAAGTAATATAATAATCAATTCTTTATATTAATAGAATTTCTAGTTCAGTTTAGTCTCTGACACAATTCAATAAAACGTTTAATAAAGAGTTTGATAGAGAGTTTGATAGAAAGTTTGATATCAAGTCATAAAGAGTGCTTTCTATTAAGCTAATTAGCATGTACAAAGCATACAGTATGTACAGATAAGCTTGATAAAGAGTGTGATAAAGAGTTTGATAGAAAGTTTGATAGAAAGTTTAATAAAGAGTTCAATAGAAAGTTTGATAGAAAGTTTGATAAAGCATTTGATAAAGCGTTTGATAGAAAGTTTGATAAAGAGTTTGATAAAGAGTTTGATAGAAAGTTTGATAAAGAGTTCAATAGAAAGTTCAATAAAGCGTTTGATAGAAAGTTTGATAAAACTTTTAATAAAGAGTTTGATAAAGAGTTTGATAAAGCTTTTGATAAAGAGTTTGATAGAAAGTTCAATAAAGCGTTTAATAGAGAATTTGATAGAAAGTTTAATAGAAAGTTTAATATCAAGTCATGAAGAGTGCTTTCTATTGAACTAATTAGCATGTGCTATGAAGCATGTATGAAGCATACAGAATGTATGAATAAACAGATAAATTAATAAACAGAGATGAACAAAGATTCAAAACACACGTTGAATTAGAATCAAGAAATTCATGAATGAGATGATTATGAGCACAGTGAGTACAGATGCGTTAAGACATGAAAAAAGAGATAAAGATTAATATAAATCGCGTACAATATAAATAATGACAGATGCAGATAAATAATGAGAGTATACAGATATATACAAGTAAACAGATAAGAAAATTTCAATCATCAATCAAATGATTTTCGATCATTTAATATATGTACAACGACTTCAATGAACTGTAAAAATCAGAATGATAGTTTAAGTAAAAGAAAAAGAAATGATGATAGTTTAAACGGGAAAAAACGACTTGCATGAGTCAACGCAGCAAAAAAACATAGTGCAAGATTGAAAAAGTTTTGATGTTAAATCATGTGATGAAAGTCTTGATAATCAACAATCAGAATACACTTTTGCTTCAGTACTATATAAATGAAAAGATCATCATTTTCGATGAAAATTGTCTTTACGCTTAGTAAGTAGTAAATAGCATGTATAAAAAAGTATTTACTGTGATGTATTGTTTAATATGATCATTTGCAGTGAATTTGAAATTGCTGCAATGAATCATGAGATTGACTTTGAACATAAGTTTGTTTTTACTGCATCTTTTAAATGTAATTTTTACAATAACTGTTTTGATAAGTTCTTACAGATTTATCTGTATAAACATGTAATGATATCTTTGTACAAATCTTCACTTTTATGTATCACTATATACTGATGTTCATCTGAGCTTGCAACTTTGTGCAAGTGTTTATCTTTCTTTTCTAGTACTGTACTGAATTGTACAGTTCTTACGTGAAAGCTTCAAGACAGTTAACAGTAACTGCAGAGCTTTGCTTTTTACAGTTTTGAAATTTTCAAAGATTTTCTTAACTTTTGAATTTTAGAAGACTTTGTAGAGATGTATAAAGATGTACTGATTTATTCAGATCAATTGCTAACTTAATGAAGTTTTATCACTTTTCTCATTCTCTTCAAGTCTTTACACATTTGATTAAACATGTAGTTTATTTATATTGATTCTGTGCTGTTCTGTGCTGTATTACGCAGATGATTACATGTTTTTTCAACTCTTAAAATTGATCTGTATCAAAATGTACACAGCTTTACTAATCAATACGAGTTTTTCAGAACTTATTACAAAACTGTACAACTTTGCAATGACTCTCAATGATGATTTCAAGATAAAAATACTCTTTGAAACTGATGCAGACTTGTATAAACTTGTTGAACATGTTGATACAACAACTGAATCACTTGATATGAAGAATAAACATGAAATATTAGTATTGACAGAGAAGCGCTGTCAAAAATCTGTCTGTTCTCGTAAGATTCTGCACGTAGCTGCATAGCTTTTGTTACGCGATATTGAGCTTCGTCATAACTGAGTCAGCAAAAAGGTGAAATTCTTTGTATGTACAAATTTATATGAATATGCACTGAATATTGTTAATCTGTACAGAACTTTAAGCGTGAATACATAATACAGAGAATCATTCTTCAAAGTTATGCAAAATTGTTTCATAAAGATTCAGATATTTGCAAAATCTGCAAAAATGACTTGAGCATGTTTTGAAGCTGTAGATTCTCTGCAAAGCTATTCAAGAAAATGTGCGCGATCTGTTTGATCTCAAAAGAAGAAGTAAGTCAATGCAGTTTAATATCGAGTATGTACAACTTTTGTATAAATAAGTTTGATAATGTGCTGATCTGTACAGAACAAATCAAAGTTGAACATAAATATACTTCAAAACTCATCAAGAATAAAGACAAGAAAGTAGTATATGTAGAATTCAAACTCAACAGTAAGAACTTATATCAATAGTGAAAAGACTTTACTAATCTGTACAGCTTTCGTGAAGAAGTGCAAAGCTTCAAAAATAGACTCAGCAGACGAATTAATACAATTTTCAATCTGTTCAGACAACTTTTCAATATGTTCAATATTCTTGCGAATTAAGCAAAGATCATTGCATTAGCTTTTTGATTCATGAAATTTCTGATTACAAATCTTGAAGAGAAGTACTGCATTGATGATGAAAAGTAAAAGTCTGTGCAGATGATAATGTTTAAATGCAAGAAAGTGTGATGAATTTTGATTCAATACTAGACTGATCACGTCAAGTTAAATACTTAAGTTCAAGTCAAGTACTTGACTTGAAAAGTGTTGAGTCAAATTGAAATTTTTTTGAAAAAGTGTTGAGTCGAGTTGAGAAGTTGAACTCAAGAACTCAAGTTGAGTTGAGAAGCTTGACTTGACAATTCAACTTAAAAACTCAACTCGACTCAACAAGATATTAAATAGATGTAAATAGCTTAATTGAACAGTCTACATGATTTTTCTTCATGACTTTCTACTATGTTTTTTCGTCATGACTTTTTATCAAAGTCAAACGATCTTTATGTTTTCTCATCATGATCTTTGTCAGAACTCAGATTTATGAAAATCAAAGCTCTTCAAAGAATAAAGAACAGACATGAGAATTATTCTTCAACGCTATCATCAATCTTTCAGATGAGAATCTGAGTTTATGAGAATTTCTATCATCAATTCTCAAAGACACTGAGTTTATGAAAACTTCTATCATTGATTCTCAGAAACTTTGAGTCTATCAAGAGTTTAAATCACATACAATCTTCAACATTTCATCAATGATAAGAATTCAAGTCACATACAATCTTCAAGAGACTTTGCATGAGTTGCATGTAATCTTGCTTGTCTCATCAATGATGCTTGAGCTTAGTCTTCTAAGTATATAAAGAAGAATTTACTTCTGTATTTCATAGTTTGATGTTAATTTTCTATACAAATAAATATTACTAAGCTACTATCAAATTTGATCATATTATTTATGCACATATTCTTTAGTGTGATTACGCGTTTCTCAAACTACTCACAATTTTAACATTCTTCTTTATTGCAGAGATGATAGTTCATATGATCAAAGATAAATTAATATTGCTGTTGATCTTCTTGATGCAATTTGCAACTCAATTTGAAAAAAAAAAGAAAAAAATCTTGAACAAAAAATCTTGAACAAAAATTCTTTGTCATGACACTCAATCTTCAAAGTGAGTCTCAAGCTCTTTTCATTCTTAAGATTTTCTTTCTTCTTACTCAAGCAATCATCATCATTGATGTTGCAAATCTCAATGTTGAAGAAAATAATACTTTATTTTCTAGAATTTCTGATCAAGTTATGATTTTTCTTGATGCTGAAGTCTCACTCTTTGAGAGTTTAACTTATATGCTTTTCAAGAGTGTCACTTTCTTCATCTTAATCACTTTTGCAAAATCGAAAATCATCTCATCTGTCTCAATCATCAACGATCACATGAAGAAATATCATCTAAATTCAGCGAAGACTTTGACACAGCATCAAGCAATCATTGTAAACATCATGATCTCATCACTTCATTCTTTTTCAGATCACATAAACATCATTGTAAAGAATCTATTAAAGACTCAATGTCATGCAGTCTTGAATGAGAAAATTAGAAGCATTTATATGAATGTGAAAAGAGAAGAAAGACAACACATATTGCTTCAGATCAGAATGAAAGTCGCTGAACATGAATTTTCTTTTGTTATTTTTACTGAGTTTCAATTCATCATCAAGAACATGAAAGTCTTGCAAAGACAGCAGAACTACTTGAAGATGTGCACTCGATGAAAAGCACTTTTCGTCAAAAATGCTATTCTGCTGAAGAATCTGAAGTAAGTCTTTAGCACGTTGAACTCTGAATACTTCTCAACATAACGAAGTCGTGCATTCAATTATCTTGACTTGAAGTTTCGTAAGAAAGTTGTTGTCAGAGTCGTGAAGAGCTTTTTCAATGATAATTCTTATTATGATTCTAGTCTTCATTTATTCTTTCTAATCTTTATCTTGATTTCATTCTAATCAAGTCTAGTGAGCATTTAAGCTAGAAGTGATGTCATTGAAACTCTGCATCATATGTGTAAGATGTCAACTCAATCGAGTTTAGCACAAGACTGAGAAACACACATATAAGAATTGAGTTCTTTTCTGTAGATACTTTTCTTTCTTAGCATTTATTTATTAGTTAAATGACATTCATATGACTCGCTCTATATCGATCTCTAACAGTAGATAAATGCTAATCAACTATTCTGCTATCAATGTGTAAATGATACGAAATAATCTACTTCGTTCATTCAGAAATTCGCAAGAGATTCTTTGAATTTGTATCACTTTTTATTCGTAAGAAATTCTTCGAATATTGTATTCATTTGTTTATCAGAAAATTCATAAAAGCTTCTTTGAATTACATTTATCAAATTTATCACAATCTATTTATCTTTATCTTTAATCTCTCATCATGACATACGACTTCAAATCAGTTGAATCTTGAACAATTTGTCTGCTTAGAAGCATTGCAAATAAATGAGTTTTTCTTCTTTCTTTTAATGTTTCAGCTGAATCTCAGAATGTCGTTACTTCATGAAACATCAAGATCAAAGAACAACTACGTCAGTGAGCTCTTGATTAGTTGAATGAGATCATCAAGATGTTAAATGAGCTAAGAGATAAACGAGACATGACTTTGAAATGTAACAAGCATTGAATCATTCTACAAGTTGAATATACTCAAAGACTGAAACAGCTAAAGATCAATTGCATGACAATGAACACTTTAGAAGAGATTAACACTCGACTACGAAAGACAATGTTGAAACTCAAAGAGAAACAGCGTTCAGCTGATCAGCTTTGATCTCGACAGTCTACTGAGTCTTGATTTACTATGAATCATCTATCTTAACAAGATATCGAGTTGCATGCTTCTATCAAGAATCATACTTGACGAGAGACGTTCAAATCATTGTTTAAATCATTTGCAAACAATCATCATTGATTCTACAAATTTTCGAACTCATCTGTATTCACTGAAGAAGATGAATCAACTTGAGAAGATTGAAGAAACAAGATGAATGACAAGCTGATTGTCAATGTTGATCAGTTCAATAATGAGACTATCTGCATTGTTTATATGTTGTTTAGACTAGAAGATGACGCTGCTGAGCACATCTACGCTTGACGTCGTCATGACTCTTCTCGTTCATACTACTCAATCTACGAGCTATTCAAACATCTGAAAGAAATATACGATGAAGTGAATAAGAATCAAAAGTGTCATCACGAATACAACACTCTGAGACAAGCAGACAAGTTCTTCAATGTCTTCTACTTCAACTTTATAAAGCTATTCAGCTATCTCAAATATGATGATTGCACTCTGATGAATGATCTTCAGAATAAAATCAATAATCGCTTGCAAAATGCTTTATCAGTCTGTCTTGAAGATTTCACTTCACTTCATTGACTAAAGATCTTTCTTCAAGATGTGAATAGTAAACAACGAGTCAATTATCAGCTTCGCAGCGAATGTTACAATTCTCAAGCCTATTCTCAACTCTATTCTCGACTTTATTCTCAACTTTATTCTTGATCTCGACTATTTCTAATCGAGTTTAGTGAGCATTCAAGCTAGAGATGATGTCATCAAGTCTCTACGTCATCTGTGTAAGACGTCAATTCTTTCGAGTCTAGCGCAGAAATCAGAAACACATATATAAGCTGCAAGTTCTTCTTTGTAGATACTTTTCTTTCTTAGCATTTATCTACTAGTTAAATGACACTCATATGACTCGCTCTATGCTGATCTCTAACATTAAATAAATGCTCATCAAACTACTCTGCTATCAACGTGTAGATGATACGAAATAACCTACTTCTTTTATTCAGAAAATTCGTAAGAAATTCTTTGAATTTGCACTCATTTGTTTATCAGAAAATTCACAAGAACTTCTTTGAATTTACATTTATCATTACATCATACACACATATCATGACACACGACTTCAAGTCAGTCGAGTCACGATCAGCTTGATTGCTTAGAAGCACTGCAAATAAATGAGTTTTCATGCTATCTATCGATGTCTCAAATGAAGTTGAGAAAGTCAAGATCTCATAAAACATAAAGAACAAGAAACAATTGCATCAATGAGTTGAAAGTCAGCTTGACGAGATTATCAAGATGTTGAACGAACTTAGAACTCAATGAGACATGATTCTGAAGTGCATCAAGCACTGAATCTTCATGCAGATTGAGCATAACAGAAGATTGAATCAGCTAGAAATCAATCACGCGTCAATCAACACTTTAGAAGAGATCAACACTTAACTACAAGAAGAGATGTTGATTCTCAAAAAAAGACAACGTCAAATTGATCAGTCTTGAGAACATCAAGACATCAAGTCACGAGCTTTTATCAAGAATCGAACTCAACGAGAGACGTTCACTCTATTCGAAAATGATCATCACAAGTTCTTCAAGTTTTCAAATTTCTCTATATTCACTGATGAAGATGAATCAACATGAAACAGCTGAAGAGTCAAGATTGACAACAAGCTTCAGACAAATGTCAATCATTTCAATACTGAAAATATTCATATTATCTATGTGATATCTAGACTAAAGAGTGATGTTGTCAAGCACATCTTCATCAAACATCATCATGATGCTTCTTATTCATACACATCAACTGACGAGTTATTCAAGCATTTGAAGAAAATATATGAAGACATAGATAAGAATCAAAAGTGTTGTCGTAAGTATAATGCTTTAAGACAAATTGACAAGTCTTTCAATATCTTTTACTTCGAGTTCATGAAGCTATTCAGCTATCTCAACTATAATGATCGCACTCTGATGAATGATCTTCAGAATAAAATCAATAATCGCTTGCAAAACACTTTATCAATTTGTCTCGAGAATTTTGCCTCGCTTACTCGTCTAAAAAACTTTCTTCAAGATGTGAATAATAGATAGCGAGTCAACTATCAGCTACGCAGCGAGCAATGAACAGTCAAACTCATTGCAGTATCTGACAAACGCGTTACTTTCTCGTCAACATTGTCAATCTCAATAATCGACTATGTTAAACTCATCATCTTTTCTACTCTCAAGCTTGATCGAGCGAGAACGTCAATCATCTGCTATACATGCAAAGCATCAGATCACTTATTCAAGAATTGCTCTCAGCTAAACAAGATTAACATTTTAACATCTTATGCATTCACTTCTCATCTGCATGAGATAGTCATCTTCAAGAATAAAAAGAATGAGAAAATGTCTATCAAGAATGATGAGGCAAAAAACTAGTGACTTTCATCAAAGACGTGATGAAAGATGTGTTAATTTCTTCAACAACAAGCATGTCAGATGATTCTTTTGCTTCTGAATCTTTGACTATTGAATGTGTACTTTCTAGTAATGAAATTAGTTACTCATTAAAATCATTGATTGACATCGAAGCTGCTGACTATTTGTTCATTGATGAAGTGATTGCGCAAATTGTTTATGATCAGTTGCAAATCAAGTCTTTGACTTTGACTAAGACAAAGCCAATACGAGAATTCGATGATCATTATGCAAAAAAACTCATTACTCATGTCATTTATTCAAATCTAATGATTCAAGATTATACAGTAAACATCGCTTCTATATTGATTACTCAATTAAAACAACATCAAATGATTCTAGAAAAAACATGAATGAACAAAACAGAACTAGTCATAAACATGTAAATTGACTCTCTTCAATTTTCGAATTTCAACCATCATTCAAAATCGATTATTTTACTCTCAAGCAATAAAACAACATTGAAACAGAAGAGCTTGACTTCTACTCATATACTAAAGAGATCTTTCACTTCTGTTACATCTCAATCTAGTCAGAAATCACTTTCTTTCAATCAGTTCAATGAGAAGTCAGTTAAACTAATTGAACAGTCAAAATCATGTGACGCGACTTTAACTAACGTCAAAATCTTTAAATCGACGTCAGATTCAATGAACATTGCAATGATAAAGACTGCAACTTATAGAATGTTAGTCAAATGATCAGACGTGAAGACTTTTGCTGTTATTGTCTTGAAAATTGATTGACTCATAACTACAGTTGAAAATAAGCTCGAAGAAGTGAATCTGCATAAGCTTTCACACGTCAAGATTTTTGAAGAGATCAAAGTCAAGCTTCTCTTCAAGTATCATGACTATCTAAACATGTTCAATCGAGCTATGATCAATCAACTATCATCTCATCATTTCTATGATCACAAAATTGAGTTGATCAACGAAGAAACACTTTCTCGAAGCAGACTTTATCAAATGTTCAATCATAAACTTCAGAAGATAAAGAAGTATCTGATTGATCATTTAAACAAAGAGTTCATTTTCTTTAGCTTTGCATCATACGTCTTGCTCATCTTGTTCATTGAAAAGAAAGACGAAAGTCTGCGTTTCTGCGTCGATTACAGAAAGCTCAATGCTTTGATTAAATGAAATTATTATTCTTTGTCATTGATAGACGAGACTTTCGCTCGTATACAAGAAAGCAAGTATCTGATTCAATTAAACATCATTGTCACGTTCAACAAACTACATATGCACTCAAATAACAAAGATTTGACTATCTTTATTATCTTCTTCAACTCATACAAATATCATGTAATGCTCTTTAAATTAAGAAACGAATCAATGTTCTATCAACATTATATGAACGACGTGTTGTTTGAATATCTACATCAGTTTTGTCAGATCTATTTAAATGACATTATCATTTACAGCAAGACTCTGAAGAAACACAAGCGACATGTATGATTAATCTTGCATAGATTACGAGAGATCAATCTACAGATAGACATAAACAAATGCAAGTTTCATGTGCAGAAAATCATTTTTCTAGAACTTTTGATGTTAATTAAAAAACTGAAGATGAATTCTTGAAAGATACAAGCAGTTGTTGAATGATCTACACTCAATAATCTCACTCAGATACAGTTCTTCATTGACTTCTGCAACTTCTATCGATGTTTTATCAAGAACTTTTCAAAGATTGTTCGTTTTATGATTCAACTTACTCAAAAAAAGATCATATTTAAGTGAAATAAAATCTGTCAGACGACATTTAATCATATGAAAAGACGTATGATCAAGACTTTGATACTTCGTCACTTTGATCAAACTTGTAAAACTATTCTCGAAATTGACTCATTCAACTACGTCAATGATGAAGTTCTGTCTCAATATGACAATGAAGAAATTCTACATTCAATTGCTTTTTATAGCAAGAACATGTTTTCTGCTGAATGCAACTACAAGATATATGATAAAGAGCTGCTGATCATCATTCAAGCATTTGAGCATTGATGATTCAAATTGAAACTGACTGACATTTCTATCAAGATGTTCATTGATGAAAGATAAAAAGCTTAGCAGACGACAGATGCATTGAGTACAGAAGCTCGCTAACTTCAACTTCAAGATAATGTATTGATCTGACAAGCAGAACATCAAGATCGATGCATTAATTCGTTGAGTTGACGTCGTGCTCAGAGATCTCAATGATGAGTGCATTCGTTATCAATGAATCACTATTCTGATATCAAATCGAATGAAGATTGCTAATTTAAAGAAGAACATCAGCGAATCAATTTATAAACAGATTCTTAAGACTAATAAAATCAACGAGAATTGTACGCTACTTCGCGAAGCAATAGTAAGAGATGAGACATAATGTAAAGATATCAAATTGAAGAATTGTTGTGTTCAGAATGAAATCTTGTATCATGATAATCAGCTATGAGTTTCGTTCAATGAACTTCTACAAATGAATCTGATTCGTGAAGTACATGATCAGTCATCAATAAGTCATTCTGATATTCTTAGAACTGTAAAAATCATAAAACGAAATTACTATTGATCATTCATGCGAAAGACAGTAGATCAATATATTTGAAACTGCTATGTCTGTCAACATTCAAAGACATCTAGAAATAAATCAAACAATTTGCTTTAATCTCTATTGATACTTGAACAGCGATGACAAAACATAGTCATGAACTTCATTATTAATTTATTTGATTCGTACAACTATAACGCTATTCTGACTGTCATTTGCAAATTGTCAAAAGAAAAACATTATATCTCTTGCATCATTGATGATGAAGATATCACAGTCGAAAAAACAGCTGAAATGTTGCTTTAATGAGTATATTAAACTCATGATCTATCAAACTTCATTGTGTTCAATCAAGATTCTCAGTTCATCTTCATTCTTTGAAAGTTTCTTTGCAAATGACTGAGCATTTCTCTTTGATTGTTCATTATCTATCATTCTCAGATCAACGATCAAAGCAAACGAGTCAATCAGAATGTTGAAAGATATCTTCGTTTCTTCTGTTCATACATGCAGAATGATTGATTCAAGTGATTACTTATGATCAAGTTTGTCAACAATAACATCTTGTCTTCAGTCATCTTCTTGATTTTCTTCTTCATGAACAAGAGTTTTTATTCTCGTATGAGCTTCAATTCTGACATCATCGAGTATGAAAGCACTCATGAGCGCTTGCAGATCGTCAAAGTCAAAGATATATTCAATCACATGAACAAGACATTGATCTTCGCTCGCGAAGCTCTGATCAAAACATGAGAACAAATGATGAAACAAGCTAACAAGCATAGAAAAGAGATCAATTACAAGATTGAATCAAAGATGTTTCTGAATGAAAGAAACATCGTTACAGCAAGACTCTTCAAAAAGCTAGATGATAAAATGCTTGATTCATTCAAGATCACAAATTCTGTTGACTTCTTCTATAAATTGAAACTATCAGACACTATGCGTATACATGATGTATTTCATTCAGAGCTTCTTCATTCTGCAGTCAATAACTCTCTGTCTGATCAGAAGAATGAACTCTCGAAATCAATAGTGATAAACGATGAGAACGAATGAAAGATCAACAATATATTGAACTTTCAATGATATCAAAGATGACTTCAATATCGAGTTAAATGAAAAAACTATGACAACAATCTTAACTGATATAACGCTGACGACGACGAATTTATGAACGCTCAAGAAATGATTGACAACTTTTATATCAAATATTCAAAAAAAGCGCACTAAGAAATAACATTCATGCGAACATGAATAGTTAAGAAAAGAAAATAATGTTACGATTCTAGCCTTTGTCTACTCTTTCTAGTCTTCATCTTGATTTCATTCTAATCGAGTCTAGTGAGCATTTGAGTTAGAAATGATGTCATTGAAACTCTGCATCATATGTGTAAGACATCAACTCAATCGAGTCTAGCATAAGACTGAGAAACACACATATAAGAATTGAGTTCTTTTCTGTAAATACTTTTCTTTCTTAGCATTTATCTATTAGTTAAATGACATTTATATGACTCGCTTTATGTTAACTTCTAACAATTCTCTTAAAAAGAAAGCAGTTATCTTTAAGATAACTCTCTCAGAAAAGTTTTTAAATGAGAAAAAGCATGAGTTTATTATTGATGAGAATCTAAAGTTGTTTCTTTGAAAACTGAAGTTGAACTTCGTTAAGATGAATTATGTCAAGAATGATGACAAGCTTGACTATGCTACTGAATATGTGAAAGTCACAATGACTCACTATCTTCAACAGGCGAAAGAAACAATCAAGAAGAGAGATTGTAGAATTACTTAAGCAGAGTTTCTTGAAACTTTTCAGAAGTGTTTACTTGATGCAAAGTTACTTCAGAATCAAGCAAATGACATGTGAAACATCATTATAAAAAGAAGTGATCAAACTTGTGTATCATTCTTTCTTGAACTCAACAAGACACATTTTCAAAATTGTGTTGAAGTCATGAAATTCAAGAAAGTTCTCTTATTCAGATTTCTGAATGAACTACTTTTCTTCAATAAAGTCAAGCTAATAATACTAACTTCTACTCAATAAAGCAAAATGTCTTGTTGAGAATTAATGAAGTATATTGACACTCAGCATGCATTAAACGAGACGCAGCGAGATCAACATCTCAAGATGAACTTACTCTTTGAGAATCAATCATATAAGAAGAATCAGCAGAAAAGTGATGGTCGAGAAAAAGAGAAATACTCTGATGATTAATCAAAACAACGAGACTTGAAAGCAAAAGAAACAGTCTCTTGAAAAGAAAAACATCATCACGTCAATGAAGAGATGTGCATCAGATGCAAGTTCAGAAATCACATGAAAGCAAATTGTTTAAACTCATGATTCATCTTTTCAGAAGTTTTCTCTGCTTTCAACAACATTCTCATTGTCAATGTTTTAAGAAAAGATTTAGCTCAATAAATTTCTTTCATCTATCAACTGCTAAAGCAATGAAAGCAACTGCAGAGTATGAAGCTCAATGAGTTAACTTGATCAGTCAACTGTCTGTTAAACTGAACGCGTTAATGACAACAGAGAATTCAAACTTGTTGATGACATCATTCATTCTCAAAATCAAGATCAAGTCAAGCTGTTTTAGTTTTATTAAAACTTAAGCTATGATGAACATTGAGTGTATGCTGAACATGATTCATCACAGTTTCATGAAATGTTTGAACAAGATCGAGAATATTCACTTGCGAAAATTCAAAGAGATTTTCTTCGATGATAAGTCAATGCAATTGCATAAGATAATCATGCTTGACATGATCATTCAGAACTTTGATGATAGTAACTTATGCATCTTGAAGACTTTTATCATCATTGAATATGCTCTTGAAGATCTTATGCTAGATCTTTCATTCTTTGAAAAACACAATTTCATATACAAGTTTGCTCATTGATGCTTACGCTGAAGAATTTTGTGTGCTCAGAATGAAAGAAAGAGAAAATCTCATTGAAAGTCAATTTCAGATTCATGTTATGAAACTTCTCATCAAGCAAGACTTGTGTCAAGTCTCTTTGCATGCAATATTCATCAGTCAGACTTTGTGAAAGAAGTTACACTTAAGTTTCTTTGCAAATGTAATCATCAGAAGAAATAAAAAGCTCTGAATGATTAATCGCTTCAAAACTTCAAATAATAATGCATAAGAATACATGTTCATTCACTTCTAGATGCTTTGTATGACTTTCTGAGTTTCTCAGCAATAAAGAAGAATTCTTGATTTCAACAGCATGAGAACATCATAATCGAGAATTCTTTAGTCGTTTTAAAAGAGTTTGAGAATTTCATAAATTTCTTTACTCAAAAAGCTAAGATTCTTTCAGCTTACAATTCTCATGATCATACTATTTGCATCAAGAAGAATTGTATTGCTTTCTGAAGTCTCTTGTACAATCTTTTTGCAATTAAACTCATTGCACAGAAAATGTATATTGAGAAACAGCTTTGAACAAACATGATATGATACTTCATTTCTTCAGCTGAAATGTCTATGCTTTTTACACTCAAAAAAGATGAAATGCTGCGATCATGCATTGACTATCGAGAACTTAACGTCGTTATTCTCAAGAATAAATGTTTTCTTTAGACTGATCATCAAGTTGAGTTTTGAGTTGACATTTTGAATTCAACTCAATTCAAAGTTGAATTGCTCACATTCTTAACTTGACTTGAGTTGAGTTAAGCATATTTTCAACTTGACGTGACTTGATTCAACTGAAAATAGAGTCAATTTAACTTAATTCGTCAAGAATTTGAGCTTGATGTCAAGAGAACTAAATATAGAAATTTTTCCGACTTTTGCATTATCTTTTTGCATTATTTTTTTGATAGAAAGTCATGAAGAAAAAACATGAAGATCATTTGATAGAAAGTCATAAAGAGAAACATAAAGAAGAACATAAAGAAAAACATAAAGAGAAACATGAAGAAGAACATGAAGAAAAACATAAAGGGAAACATAAAGATCGTTTGACTTTGATAGAGAATCATGACGAGAAAACATGGTAGAAAGTCATGAAGGAAAATCATGTAGACTGTTCAACCAAGCTATTTACATCTATCTAATATCTTGTTGAGTCAAGTCGAGTTTTCGAGTCGAGTTGTTGAGTCAAGCTTCTCAACTCAACTTGAGTTCTTGAGTTCAACTTCTCAACTCAACTCAACACTTTTTCAAAAAAATTTCAACTTGACGCAATCAGTCTAGTTTTCTCTCACTGATTAATGAAGCTTTAGATTGTCTTGCAAACATTAAGTTCTTTATCAAGCTTAACATCAAGAATGCGTTTAACAAACTTTGCATATGAGAAGAAGATGAATGAAAGATGACATTTCATATGAGATTTGATTTATACAAGTATCTTGTGATGCTCTTTGATCTCATCAATGCATTGACTTTCTTTCAAATTTATATGAATCAGACTCTGTTTAAATTTCTCAACATCATCTGTTTCATTTATTCAGCAAAACTCGCAAGAAGCATGTTCAACATGTATGATAAATTCTTGAAAAACTGCAGATTTTAAAGCTGTACATCAAGCTTTTCAAATGCAAATTCTTCAAGAAGAAGCTATTCTTTCTAGAATATAAAGTAGAAAAAAGAGAAATTTCAATGAAGAAGAATTGAGTGCAAATCATTCAAGATTGATCACAATCAAAAATGATGAAAGAAATTTAAATGTTTCTTGACTTTGTCAACTTCTATCATCAATTTATAAAAAACTATTCAAGTATAGTCTCACTCTTGATTAATCATCTCAAAACAGATTTCTTTTCTAACGTAAAGAAGAGACGCATTCTCAAAGATCAGATGAAGCAAATTGAACTCATTGATAGTGCTTGAAATGTCTTTCAGAAGTTGAAAATCATCTTTGCTCAAAATGTTGTTTTTCAGCACTTCAATTCTGCGAAAGTCATAAGACTGAAGATGAACATCTTTGAATTTGCAGAGAAAGTGATGATGTCTCAATAAACAAAAATCACACTTGAGAATTTACACTGATACTCAATAGTTATTTAATCAAGAAAGTGACAATCAATTGAACGAAATTATGACGCACATGATCAGAAAATGCTGATGATCATCGAAAGCATGAATCATTGAAGACATTATTTAGAAAAGACTTGACATCAAATAAATATAATCAATGATCATGTGAATCTTTGATACTTCATGATAACAATTAAGCTCTTTTGCAGACAGATGAAGTGAATCAACAAGCTTATTGCATACAACTTCAAGATCTTTTATCAAAAAAAAGCGAGCAATTCTGTCAATGATTCATCAAGAAGACTTGACTATGAGAAAGATTTTGATGCAGACAAGAGAGAGTTCAATCATGACTTAATATATATAAAAGAACTCTTCAAAAATTTCTTAAGTCAATCAGTATCAACTCTTGTCATCTTCATTCAACAGTTCAAGATTCTGAGCATCAAGAATCACAAAAGAATAATCATCAGATCATTCAAGAAAATCATCAATTTATTAATGTTTACAAGAAGAATTAAAGAAGTTTGAACTCTGAAGAAATTCTTGACTGCTGATGAAAAGTCTCAATGATGATTTCAAAACATTGTTATTTCTCATCAGAAGAACATTGTTATGAGTCTGCATAAAGCGAATCATATGAGTGTATTTTAACTAGAAGTTCAAAGCTAAAGAAGAAAGAAGATGAAACACGTCAAGAGTTTTATATAAACTGATTGCATCAAGTCGAGTACTTGAGTTCAAGTCGAGTATCTGACTCGAAAAGTGTTGAGTTGAATTGAAATTTTTTTGAAAAAGTGTTGAATCGAGTTGAGAAGTTGAATTCAAGCACTTGAATCGAGTTGAGAAGCTTGATTCAACAACTCGATTTGAAAATTCAACTTGACTCGACAAGATATTAGATAGATGTAAATAGCTTGGTTGAACAGTTTACATGATTTTTCTTCATGACTTTCTATCATGTTTTCTCGTCATGACTTTCTATCAAAGTCAAACGATCTTTATGTTTTCTCATCATGTTCTTCGTCATGTTTCTCTTCATGTTTCTCTTTATGTTTTTCTTCATGTTTCTCTTCATGTTTCTCTTTATGTTCTTCGTCATGACTTTCTACCAAATCTCTCTACCAAACAGCCTTCATGATTTTCCGTCATGACTTTCTATCATGACTTTTCTTCATGACTTTTCTTCATAGCTTCTCTTCATGACTCTTCTACCATGACTTTTCTACCATAGCTTTTCTTCATGACTTTTTATCATATAGTCTTCATGTTTCTCGTCATGACTTCTATCAAAAAGATAATGCAAAAAGGTAATGCAAAAGCAAAAAATCGGAAAAATTTCTATATTTAGCTCTCTTGATGCCAAGCTCAAGTTCTTGACGAGTTGAGTTGAATTGACTCAATTCTCAGTTGAGTTGAGTTGCATCAAGTTGAAAATATGAGCAACTCGACTCGAGTCGAGTTGAAAATGTGAGCAATTTGACTTCGAATTGAGTCGAATTCAAAATGTCAACTCGAAACTTAACTTGATGATCAGTCTAGTCTTATACTCACAAAGACGCACTAAATCACTAATGTGTTAACATCAGCTCTGTACTAGTTTATGATAGTTTAACACAATCTATGTTAGACTAACTCAAAGTAATGAGATACGCTTGTAACATTATTTTCTCTTTTCATCTAGCAATGTTCTCATTGCTGCAGTTTAGTTGATCTTTCTTGAGTTAATTTCTATCTTGACTTATTCAAATAATGTTTATGAAAGTCATTGACAACTTTCAAGCAATCTTTGAATTCACTTTCATCAATGTTATATCAATGTAAATCGATGTTATATTCTTTTCAATTGACACGATATTGTAGTCATTTGTCTTGTTCGTAGTGTCTGAAATTTAATATATTCTTCACTTTTCATTTATCTTCGTCTTCAACCACTATAAAATCAGACAACTCATTTTGTTGTTTTTTTAAAGCGTTTTTTAAATCTAGTTGCAGCAGATTTGACGCAAACTTCAAATGAATTTTCATAGTCAACGACAGTTTCAATCAATATGCATGTTCAATCTCAATTAGAATCTTGAAGAGTTTTAGCATTTTATCATTTAGTTTCTTTAATGATCTTAAGATCATGATGTTTCTTGAGTTCAGAAACATCATGTCATCTATTTTGTAAATCATTTTTTTTCAATGCTTATCAGTCTGTTTCTTCATTGTGACTCTGACTCTTGTTAATGCTTGCTTGATCAATGTTAGTGATTATTTCATGTGTTTGAATATATTCTTCGCTTTGTTTGCTTCAATTCTAGCTTAAGTGATCTCATATTCAATTGAATTCAAATCAAAGCTCATATGAGAGTAAAAGCTCTTATTCAGAAAGAACGCTGACTGTTCAATTGATGACAAAATAGCATTGTTATCAACGAATTCAGTCATAAATAATCAGGTGAATCAATCATCTTGCATATATGAGCAATAGCTTCGTAAATATTGTTTCACATTCTGATTCGCTTTTTCTGTTTAATCATCTGTCTGCAAATGATAGTCTGTGAATAGTTTCATCTTGATGTCAAGTCTCAGACATAGAGACTTTCAAACAATCAATATGAATTATGAATCACGATCAAACATTATTGATCTTGATAGTTCATGAGTTCTGAAGATTCATATCAACAGTAGCTTGACTGTTTATTCTGCGAAGATTTCTTTGTCATCTGATTAACATGATATATAATGTCGTTTCTTAGACAATTGATTTATAACTGTCAGAATCGCGTTGTTTTCATCACTTTCTGATAGATCAATAATGAAGTCTAATAATATGTTCTGTCATCGCTGCTTGAGTATGAGTAATGACTTCAGTAATTCATTGATTCGATCTTTCGATGCTTTTGATCTACAACAAACGTAACAGTTTCAAATGTAGCGCTTGATCATCGTTTTTATCTTCGATCAGCAATATGATCATCTCAGCAAGTTCAACGTTCAATTCATGTCAGAATGATCATTGATCAAAAGATCATGTACTTCTCTTATTAATTGAGTGATTATTGACTGAAAAACTTATAGTCTATCATCTTTTCAGAGTACTTCATCAAGTACTTTGCAATTGTCTAGATCAATATCTTGACAAGTTCTTCTGTTCTGTTTCATGACTATTCAAATATCAAAGCACAGTTAATTCATTTGATTTTCAACTATAATCTGATTCTGAATAGAAATCATCTCTTTGATCAAATTTTGATTAGCTTTCGATTTGAGTTTCAAATCTGAGTCAGATTCTGAGTCAGATCTGAGCAAGATCTGAGTCAAATCTTGATCAGCTTTCTGATCATCTTCTTGATCAGCTTTTATTAACTGCAGTTTAAATCTATCTTCTGACAATAGCATCTGATGCTGATATAGCTTTTGATCATCATTTGCTTCAACTGACTTAGCGTCTGACATTTTAATCAGCACGTCGACTTTCAAATTCTGTTTTCTCGACTGATATATGATCTTGAAGTTATATTCAGATAATTTCTTAACTCATTTAGCTTATCATTTGATCAGTTCTTTAATGATCATGAAGTACTTTAAATTCAGATGATTGATGAAGATTTTGATCAAAATATTCGTACATTTTAATTCAAAGCATTAATGTTTCAAACAATGAATAATAATCAGCAGTTCTTTGTCATAGATCTCGTAGTTGCATTTTGCGAAAATCATGTTCTTGCTATAAAAGATCACTGAATGTAAGATGTCTTCATCGTCATATTGAGACAATACTTCGTCATTCACATAGTTCAAGAAGTTCATTTTCAGAATAGCTTTTCTGATTGAGTTGAAATGCTTCAGAATGAAGACTGTTATTATCTGTTGCTTTAGTTCTTCAAAGATCATCTGACAGATCTCTGTTCATTCAAAGAAATGATCTTTTCAAATCAGCTTTATCATGAGTTGAATGATCTTTGAGAAGTTCTTTATAAATCGTTGATAGAAATTGCAGAAGTCAATGAAGATCTGCACATAAATCAATGATCGCGACACTTTTCAGCTTCAAATCACATCTACTTTTTGAGAGTTCATTCGTAGATCATTGATGAATATCAGTAGTTCAAGAAACGAGATTTTCTGAATCTTAAATTCATACTTGTCAATGTTTATCTGCAGATCAACTTCACGAAGCTTGTTTAACACTTCTTTCACATGAGTTTTATGTTCTTTCAAGATCTTGCTGTAGATGAGAATATCATTCAAATATGTCTGACAGAATTTATGTAGACAGTTGAACAACACATCGTTGATATAGTGCTGAAAGAACGCAGATTCATTGATTAATTTAAAGAGCATTACTTTATACTTGTAAACATTGAAGAAAGTAATAAAAGTAGTTAAATTTTCACTTTCTGAACTCATGCACAGTTTATTAAACATGATGATAATGTTAAGTCAAGTCAAATACTTACTATCTTGAATTTGAGCTAATACTTCGTTTATCAAGAGTATTAAATAACGGTTTCTTTTAATCAGAGCATTCAGTTTTCAATAGTTCATGCAAAAGCGAAAACTATCATCTTTCTTTTTGACAAATAGTATTAACGAAGCAAAAGAAGCTTTGCTGAGTGTGATGAACTTTTTCTTCAAATTCTTTTCTAAATATTCTTTGATCTTCTGCAACTTGTAATTCAACATGAGATACAATCAACTTCTAGAAAGTTGACTCTCATCTTCTAATTTAATCTTATGATCATATGATTGATGCAAAGACAACTGCGTTGTCTTTTCTTTATCAAAAACATTCAGAAAGTCATGATAAACTATCAAAAGCTTCTTTTTCAAGTCATTTAATAACATGATAGAAATCATTTCATTCAGTTTCGCGAAATCTTTGACTGAGCTAAACGCTTTGTTGATTTCATTAATGATCAAGAAGAAAATCTTGATCTTCTTATTCTTGACTAGAGTTTGATATGCAATGACTTCAATCATGACAATATTGACGAGTTTCTTTTTCTCAGTTGACTGAAAGAGACAAAGTTGATCAAGATCAACTTGAGTGCTTTGCTTTCATATGAGTACAGATTCAATGAATTGAACTGATTCAATGAACTGATTCACTAGTTTCTGATTCGTGAATCACTTCAAGATGATTGTTGACATAATCATTAAGTTCAAGTTCTTTCGTTTTATTTTGCAGATCTCGCTTAATTCAGATCTGTGAAATGCTGATTGATTGCTTGTCTTTGAAACAACAGATTTCAATGTTCAAATATTTAATAAGAATATTAATCAATTATTTGCAAAGTTTATCAAAATTTGATTTCTTTTTAATCAAAGATTTTCAATGATTATCTTATGCTGTTCTAAACAAGTTATCAATAAAAACATCATTTCATTCTTGTGTTCTTGTATCATGATCAATGTATACAGAGCATATGTAATCGACTTTCAATCAAAGATTTCATCATACGATTGAATCAACTTTGATTTTAACAGCGATATTAACTGAATATCAAAGCATTCACATAGCTCTGACATCAAAGATTCATTGATGAAAGTCATGTCAATGACTTCAGTATCTATCAGAATGAGAAATCTGAATATCTTTTCTAAATTATTCAAGATGATGTTAACAGTGAATGACTTGAAATCAAATAAATCATCAGATATGCTGATGAAACAGAATATGAGTATATTGCTCTCAGTCACTACTTTGATGAAGACAGATCGTTTTTCGAATTCGAAGCAATTTCATGCACTTAAGTTATCTTAAAACAATCATATGCTTTATGTTCTGACTTCTTGCATTTGAAGCGAAGTTCTTTCTTAAACAACTCTTTCTGAATAGAATTGAGATTTGATCTTCTAAGTTTCTTTCATGAAGAAACTGATGACGTGAGTTGAGCAGTCAATGTGCTAAAGACAGAGTAAGCAGCTTGAGTTGCTGATGCTTTGATGACTGATCGAGCATTCAATTCAGTTATTCTAACATCAATTTGCATGCAGATGTTGACAAACTCATTCAAATCTATGATTTGTTTATTGAGCGTTGCTCGTTGAAGATCTGAGTTAATTTTATGCTGAAGATCATTTAGTAAAGTCTCATTATTGTATTTTAGTTCTGCACTAAATCTCTGAAATTTCATTCAAAATTCATGAAAGAAGATCTTGTTTTGATACAGCTTCAAGTACTGTTGTTGAGTTGTGTGATGATGATTGAAATCGTTGTACATTTTATTAATCATTGATAGTACTTCTTCAACTTCTAGAAATGAGTTCAAGAAGATATTTTGCATGCAAGATGCACTATGTTTGATCGCAACTTCACTGACTCAACTTTCAATGTATGCAATCTTCAACTCTTTGATAGAAAAATAATTCTTGTTTGTCTTCAACTTATTTCACATTCAAGACAGTTAATTGTTTACATTCTGCGTTGAATCTTTGAACAGAAGTGAATCGAGTAACTTGATCAACTTCGAGAATTAATCTTCAGAAGTCAAAGTGCTTTATTGACTTAATGCAACTTCTAAGTGATGTATAATCATGTTCTTGTTTCTAACTTCTTTTTCAGACGCGTCTGCGTAATCTTTAATGTAATGTTTATCTTGTTGACATCTTCTAACATCTGAATCATGTCATTGTGAGTCTTGATTTCGATGTCGTGCTGTTAACATATGTACTTGATAAAGACAATGAGATCATCTGCTTCATGAGTGTTTATTCAAGCATTCAGTTCAGTGCTGATGCTGATCTTGATCATTTCGTGATCAAAAAGCAACGCGTTCATGTTCTTTTCTTCTGTATTCAATGACGCATTCATGTCTTCTTCTTCTGATGCTGTTTGATTCTGTAATAGAAGTGATTCTCTTCTAGCATTTTGAAGTTCATAATGAGCAATGCTCGCTGATTCTGAGCTTCTAGTCATTGTATGAATAGAAAATTGCTGATCGAAATTCTGATGTTACTTTATTAAACTTTCTGAGTTCAAACAACGACTAGTACTTTATCAAACTTTCTGAGTTCAAGTACTGCTGAAATTTCTGATTTCTGATGATGAGCTCAATAAAGAGTTAGTCAAGAACAACGCGTTCGTGTTTTTTAATTTTGATTCTACCGAAATTTCTGATTTTGAATCAAGATTCTTCTTTAGAAATTTCTGGTTTCTATCAAGCTTTCTGAGCTTGAGTTCTGATTCTGCTGTTGAAATTTCTGAGTTCAACTTCTGATTTGAATTGTGTAGCTTGTTTTTATATCATCTACACGTTGATAGCAAGATTAATGAGCTTTGAACTAATGTTATGAGTCTGCATAAAGCGAATCATATAAGTGTATTCTAACTAGAAGTTCAAAGCTAAAGAAGAAAGAAGATGAAACACGTCAAGAATCTTATACTCATGAAGACGCGCTAAATCACTAACGTGTCAACATCAGCTCTGTACTAGTCTATAATAGTCTAACATGATCTATGTTAGACTAACTCAGAGTAACGAGACATGCTCGCAACAAACATTTGTTCTTGCAAGAACATTAAGTCAACGTTTACTACTGTTGTTGAAACTAGAAAAGATGTTTGCTTTTGCAAGAACATTGAGTCAACACTCACTACTGTCACTGAAACTAAAGAAAACATTTGCTTTTGCAAGAACATTGAGTTAATGTTTATCACTGTTGCTGAGACTGAGAGAAACGTCATTTAAATGAGATGAAAACGCAGAAGAGCAAATCTCTCTGCTAAAAAGAGCTAAACTGATCGTTGAATCAAGTTTCAATATCAATCTTCTGACTCAGTTCAAGTACTCAATATCAATCTTCTGACTCAACTTGAATACTTGATTTCAACATTCTGACTCGATCTGATATTGACTTCAAGTCAATACTCGATTCGAGTTCTTGACTCGACTCATCAAGAAATCGAAAATGACATTAAGAAAGTTAAATATAGAAATTTTTCCGATTTTTCGCCTTTGCATTACCTTTTTGCATTATCTTTTTGATAGAAAGTCATAAAGAGAAACATGAAGAAAAACATGAAGATTGTTTGATAGAGAGCTTTGATAGAGAGTCATAATAGAAAGTTATAATAGAAAGTCATAATAAAATATCTATCTATTTATCTTCATGTCTTGATGAGTCGAGTCGAGAATTTCGAGTTGATACTTGATTTCAACTCTTTAACTCAACTTAAATACTTGAGTTGAACATCTCAACTCAACTTAAATACTTGAGTCAAGAATTCTGACTTGAATCAAGTCTTGACGAGTCAAGTACTCGACTTGACGCGATCAGTTTAAAAAAAGCGAAAATTTGATCATGAATCAAAGTGAAAGTTTGACTATATGTCATTCTGTTGAGAAAAGCAAATGTTTAATCATGAGTCAGAGCGAAGATTCAACTATGTGTCGTTCTGCTGAGAAAAGTGAATGTTTGATCATGAATCAGAGCGAAGATTCAACTATGTGTTGTTCTGCTGAGAAAAGTAAATGTTTGATCATGAGTCAAAGCAAGAATTCAACTATGTGTTGTTCTGCTGAAGAAAGTCAATGTTTAATCATGAGTCAGAGCAGAAGTTCAACTATGTGTTGTTTTACTAAGAAAAGTGAATGTTTGATCATGAGTCAGAGCAGAGCTATGCATCATTCTGCTGAAGAGAAAAAAGCTTTAATCATGAGAAAGAAAATGAATGCATCAGAAAGTCATTCAATTGCAATTCAAAATGATTCAGATAAGATAGATAATGCAGTTTTGAAAAGCATAAAAATTCATAAATGCTTCAATTTAAAGTTAATATGAAATGACATCATGACTTTAAACTTTGTTGACTTTGCAAGCTATTCTTTCAAGAATCTGACTTGACTGATCTGCAAACAGCAGAAAATGAATTATCTTGTCATCACAGTACAAGAATTAATGAAAAAGAAAAGCTTAAGCACACATGATACTGAGATTGACTTCAGCGTCTTCATAATTAACTGGTTGAAGAAAATCATAAATGATATCATGATATTTCAAGAATTCATTTATGTCTTTGCACAAAATGAATTTACAACAGAAGTCATGAGATGACATCATAATAATTCTCTCATAAAACATTTCAACTCTTAAAGATGTTTAAAGCTTGTTCAATGAATCTTCAACTGATCATTTGCAAATAAGAACATTAAGAAATATTGCAAGATCTGTAAATCATGTCAGCAACATAAGACATTACATCACAAAATCTGAGAACTTCTGAATAGTCTGTTCATTTCTTAAAGAATATGAGAAAGCATCATAATGAACTTCATCATCAATTTTTCTGACAGCATAAGCGTCTCAGACATCTTCTACAACAGCATTATGATTGTATTCAATCATCTTTTCAAGATGACACACTACATTTCTACTTGAAAAACAATGACTGCTTTCAATCTGATTAATCTCTTTCTTGACAAAGTAGTTTGATATCATGAGACTTCTGATGATATAGTCTTTGACAGAGACTTCATATTTACATTGCACTTTTGAACGTCGCTGTGCTATCATCTTCTGATCAAGCGAAAACTTAGCACTGCGTTTCATTCTCACATTGATAATTAAATCAAGAGACAGAATCAAATTCTTAAGACTTATCTTCAAGCGTACTGCAACAATGTTTAGAATGATTGAGTTCATCTTCTTGTCATGATTGAGTTCTTTTACAATAACAGTGCTTATGTTGCAACATTGATAACATCATTTTTTGCAGTCACAGAAAGACACTTGAGAATGAAGTTCAGCATCAAGAGTCACTCAAAGAAATTAAAGTCAGTCATGAACTACGCAATGAAAATGAAAAGACTGCATGAGAATCTTTGCTACAGATTAACAGAAACAAATGTTGATTATACGACTCAGCATGACAAAAGACACTTTGTTAAGATGTATCTTGTTGATCAGTTAATGTGATTAAACGTCAAGAACATTCAAATCAAGAAGTTTTTTAAGAAACTTAAAGTCAGAAAATATGAATTGTATAGAATTTTGAAGTGTTTGAGCAAACAAGTCTATCGTCTGAAACTGTCTTCAAAAATGTGCATACACTCGATATTCAATGTCAGTCTGCTGAAATCTTTTTGCTTGAGAAAGAGAAAATCAAATGAGTTGCTGATGAAGAATCTTAAGCTAGAGAAAGAAATATATGATAGTTGAAAGATTGATGACATACTGAATAAAACAATGCACACACGCTATTGAAAGAGAATCTTAAGAACATAATGATACACAGCGAACTCTGATGTCATGCATTGCATGATGTCATCACTCTTCTGCTTGCAATTGTTTACAATTCAACAATGAGAATGTTATTATTAAAAGAAAGAATAATTGTCAGAATTCAGATCTATGAGAATCAGAACTCTTCAAAGAATAAAGAACAGACACAAGAACTATTCTTCAACGCTATCATTAATTTCTCAGACGAGAATCTGAGTCTATGAGAATTTCTATCGTCGATTCTCAGAAACATTGAGTCTACGAGAATTTCTATCGTCAATTCTCAAAGACTCTGAGTCTATCAAAAGTTTAAGTCACATACAATCTTTGATGTTTCATCAATGATAAGAATTCAAGTCACATATAATCTTCAAGAAATCTTACATGAATTGCATGTAATTTTGCTTGTCTCATTGACGATGCTTGAGCTTAGTCTTCTGAGTATATAAAGAAGAATTCACTTCTGTATTTCATAGTCTAGTGTTAATTTTCTATATGAATAAATATTACTAAGCTACTATCAAATTTGATCATATTATCTACGTGCATATTCTTTAGTGTGACTGCGCGTTTCTCAAGCTACTCACAGTCTTTTATCAAATGATCTTCATGTTTCTCTTCATGTTTTTCTTCATGTTTCTCTTCATGTTTCTCTTCATGTTTTTCTTCATGTTTCTCTTCATGTTTCTCTTCATGTTTTTCTTCATGTTTCTCTTCATGTTTCTCTTCATGTTTCTCTTCATGTTTCTCTTCATGTTTCTCTTCATGTTATTCTTCATGTTTCTCTTCATATTTCTCTTCATGTTCTTCTTTATGTTTCTCATCATGTTTTTCTTCATGACTTTCTATCAAAAAGATAATGCAAAAAGATAATGCAATAGCAAAAAATTGAAAAAATTTCTATATTTAGCTCTCTTGACATCAAGCTCAAGTTCTTGACGAATCAAGTTGAGTTAACTCAATTCTCAGTTGAGTCGAGTCACGTCAAGTTGAAAATATGAGCAACTCGACTTGAATTGAGTTGAAAATGTAAGCAACTCGACTTGATATTGATTCAAGTTCAAAATGTCAACTCAAAACTTAATCTGATGATCAGTTTATTCAATACAAATCTGTGACAGAACATGTTGTTGCTGTGTGCAGCAGTAGCTAGCTCATAAAGTTCTGTAGTTAGTCAAAAAGCTTGATGCAAAGATTATACAAACTTATAATTACTTATAATGTGATGTAATGTCATTAGTGATGAGTTGTAAAAAGATGAATTCAACGTAATAATGATTTAATACATTATACAGAAATGAAAACTACAGTTTAATCACATTTATAATAATAAAATCTTTGAATAAACTATGTTATTAATACATTAATTCTTAAAGAAATGAAACAAAATCAATAATCTTCGTACGTCTGTGACTTTAAACAATGCAACATATAATTAATCATGACTGAAACAGAATAAAGAAAGATTAATGTTTACAATCAATAATGACTGCTTTTGCAACTTGTTAATGATCATTACAAAGCAAAGATGAATAGAAAACTGCTTGCGTGATAAAACTCATGAATAATCATCTTTTTTACTGATTAACTTAATTCTCAAAATCAATCATATGTCTTCATCAAACTCATTTTTCAAAATGCAATCTTCAATACAGTCTTGATGCAGATGTGTAATAATCAATTAAGTATCATTATACATTCTTTCATGTAAATGCAAATTACGTAGTAACATAATTGAAGTCTTTATCTTGAGATACATTTGCAATAAGAAAAATTCAGAGAGTTCAAGAGTTTGCAAATACTTCGTATTAATATTTTCAGTCTTCTCAACATCATTGTTTTCAATCATATCAATCAACGTAAACAGTCATGCAAACTTGAGAAAGTTGTTCATGATCTGTTAATTCAACAGATTAATGAAGTCATTGTGAAAATACAGTATAACTCTGTCTCTGAAGAAATTTGAAGATGTATGAGCTTGTGCAAGATCATGCAAAGAATATACATGATCAATAAATGATCATGATGTTTTATAATAATTAATAATCATGAATGATAAAGATCTGACATCATATAAATCGAAATCATATGACATATGATTAATTCACTTAACAAATTGCTGATTGTTCAAACTTGATTGAATTTGCATGTTTTGATGCAGTTTCAACACAGTTAAATGATTTTAAATTCAGAAGTGTTACGATTCTAGCTACGCATCTTCGTTGATAGTTATGTTGATGACTATGTTGATGACTATTCTGAGAGCTATCGTCGATCGCTCGTCGCTAGAGCATAAACTTGTTTCGAAGTCAACTCTATTCAGAGTTAGCTTATGTTCTTCTGAGTCATATAGATAGTCGACTCTTCTCTTCTAGATACTTTTCTTTCTTAGCATTTATATACTCGTTATCTTAGACTCATATGACTCGCTCTATGCTGACCTCTAACAAGAAGCTGCAAATGCTGACATTGATTTACGCTGATCAATTTTCTTATGAAATCACAAGAATGATTTGTGCAAAGTCTTCATCAAGAATTGCAGATATTTTATTAAACATATTGCTGAACTGCAGAATGTTACATAAAGATGCATTGATGATCATGAAGTTGTGCTTATGCTGCATAGAAATCTTATTTCATATAATCAAGATCATGCGTTTCAGTAAATTGATAAGCTCTGAGCATGCAATGATGAAACAGATGAATATATCATGATAAATAATGAAAATCTTGAAATGAGAATGTGATGTTCTTTCATCAAGCAGTAACTGAACTGCAATGCTTATGAAGATTATGCACAGAATGATCTTTGTCTGCGCTTGAAAGTAATGATATAAACATTCATATAGAAATGTCTTTTTGATGTCTGCAGAGTCATGAATGAAAAAATGTGCAGTCTTGAACGAGTTTATAATGATTGAAATGATACTGTTAAAAACTTAATGCTGTTTCTCATTTAATTAAGTAATTTTTGCGTCTCATAATTTGATCTGTTCAATCTGATCATACTCAAGCTTTGCAAAAATCAGAAAAGAAACAATATTATTAAATCAATTCAAGATTGATGTAAATAAACTGAAATCTGCAAAAGTCTTATCATGTCATTGCAGCATCTTTGCAATCAGATATAACTCATAATTGAGATGTGAATTCTTGAAATCAATTGATATGAAAGAAAATTCATGCATATGACGAGATAAATCATTGCAGAGATCGACATGAAATCTGTTTCATAATGCACATAAATCTGCAAGATCACTGTGCATCAGAGCAATCATGAACAGACTTCATAAAGATAAACTCATAAAGAAATGTATGATTTCAATGAAACAACTAACTCACTCATCATTATCTTCAAGCAGACGCAAAGCAGTACAAACGAAGTGATAAGTGAGATGCAGTACTTCGTCAACAGTGCATATATCATCAAAGCTTTGAGCATCTCATACAGTCATTAAAAGAAGTCATAAATAACATTGACAGTTTGTAAAGTAAACTAAATTTTAGAATTTAGCTTAAGCGACATTCGTCGCTTAAAGTTGAATAAAATCTGAATTTAAGCTGATCTCGCTGAGCTGAGTTCTGCTTTTGTCGATAAAATCTGCATTCATTCATATGTCGCTGAACTGAATTTCGCTTTTGTTGATAAAATCTGCGTTTGTTCATATGCGCTGAACTGAATCTCACTTTCGTTGCTTTTGTCGCTTTTGTCGCTTATGTTGCATATGTCGATTCTTCTTTTTGCGTATATTATATATATTTACAGAGACTTATTTAAAGACAGAATTATAGTATGAAGCATCACTACAATGAATGTCGTCGTTGTACTTGAGAACATCATTAATAGTACATGAACACTCTTCACTCTCGATCATTCATCTCTTTAAAATATACATCGACTTGAGTCAAAACAACTCAGAAAATGACTTGATTGATTCTAATTTCAAAAACAATTCGCAGATCATCTCTTAAGTCTTGCACGAAGAACATGAAGACAACATTGTCAAAAGTTTTAAGCAAGCGCGATCATCAAAACATCGAGCAACATGATTCAAGTAATCTCATCGAGCATTCATTGCAAAATGACTCAGAAAACGAATTGATTAACTTTAATTTCGTGAAGATCGACAATCTTATTTGCATACAAAGTATATGCTCATGATTAAAGATGACAAATTAATGATCAAGAAAATGAAATGAATGATTTCTGTTAATGTAACATTTCTCGACCTTCTTATTTGAACATCAACTATGCATGTATGTCTGAACACAGCAGTTCTGCTCAATGCTCATGCTGAGTGAAACTAAATTGTTGTACTCGCTTTGAAAGTCTATCATGCGCTGCTGATCTGTAACGTCTGATGTAGCAATGATCTCACGTTTGCTCTTCAACTTCTGTGTTAAATGTCAAAGCTGTGATGCTTCTGTTTGAATTCTCAAGTCTCTTCAATCTTCAATCTGTAAAGACAGTTTTTCAATGATGATTCTTTCTCTCATGTCTCGATTCTATATCAGCAACAGCTTAAATTCTTCTTTTATTAACTTTCTTATTCTTATCGTTAATCTTGACTTCTTGCAGCCTTCACAAAGTTCAAACTATTCGCTATGAATGCATTGCAATGACTTGTCAGACTTCACGCATTAACATTCTTTGCAATATTTTGAATCAATTCAACATTATTTGATCTGACATCAATTGTCACATTGTCAATGATCTTGCTCTCAATCATAGTGTGCAAAATCTCGAGTAATCACATATCTGTTGTCTGCAGCAGATTCAATAACTCGTTTAGCTTTTTCGTGATTTCATTGTTATTTTCAAAATCATGAATCTGAGATCAGTTGACTATATCAATGTACGCGAAATCAATCATTTGCAAAAGCATTGTAAATGTCATTTCTTTGACTTGTATCTTCGCTTGATGTGCAAGTAGATGATCTCATTCATTAGAGAACTGAGCTTTGCAGTAGTCTGACACAGCTGCTAGAAAGATTCTGTGAACTGACTTTTCATGATTTTCAACCTTGAGTTAAATCAATTACGTGTGCTTGACTGATCTCAAAGCAGATACGCTGATACTTTTTTAGCATCTTGACAGAACATTAAAGTCTGACTCGATTGATTAGACTGTCATCGTACTTGAATCACAAGAACACATTGAACATAATCTTTGAAATTGAAAATCTTTGTTGATTCGCAAGATTGAAGATCAAGAAACACTCAGTATGTATGAAGAGATTGTGAGCATTGAGTTTTGCAGTAAAGAAAACAAGTCGTGTGCTCTATATGAAAAGTAGATAGAAAGATTTCGTTCTCATGATTATATAATGACATTGTCTTGCAAAATCTCTCTTTTCGTTCAACGCAATTGCTGTTAGAGATTTGATGTTGTGATTTGCAAGTTCTTGAACAAACGCAGAGTATTCAGCGACAGAAAGTTTCTTTCATGTTCGTGAGTTGATGATGTTGAGCATGATGTCAAAGTTCATTGATTGACATGACATGAACATTCAAGATCTTCAATCATATCAAGTATTTATCTACTATCTTCGAAGAGACAAAATTACTCAGACTTTCTACAATTCACGACAAAAGTAGCTTTAAGATCTTGCAGAAGATGACTTCTTTTGCAAATAGATACTTTACAGCTTTGTTAAAATGCAATGATTGAATAATTCTAGTTCGCATATTTCATCTCATGCAAGAAACATGAAGAAAACATTCTTGTAAGATTTAGACATGCACAATCATGAAGATATCGAGAAACGCGATCAGAATGATCTCATTGAGTTGATTCATCACATTAGTGCATGTGATGAGTGATTGATGACGAAGCGCAAGATTGAGCAGTAAGACTCTCTGTTGATGATGAGCAAAGTAAGACAGCTACTCAGATACAAGTGATAATGTCTTATATATCTTAATGAGCTGTATATAGTCATGATTCTAGCTATATATATATAATATATAAAGAAAGCATTTCATCTTCTGATGTGCAACTTTGATGATTGAGTTCTCATAACTTCTGATGAAATAATGTTTCAGAGTCAATCTGTCATTTTCGTAAGTTTGACTGATGTATGATTCATTGAACTGCAAAACAGATTCATTGAACTCATGATGTCTGCTTTGATGTCATTAATCATCATGTAGTCTTTAAGATGTATGAAAGTCATTGAATTTAGCACTCTCAATTGCACATAATATCTTAATGACAATCGCTTAAAGATCATAAAACTTGACTATTGTGATTGTGATAAAGTGAAGTGCATCTGTGTCTTCTTCAGTCAAGCAACTACATCATCGATCTTGTTGATAATCAATTGCAATGATTGTAATCAGTACGCTCTTCAAGTCAGAATCTTTGCAAATGACTTTCATGAATTTAGATCTTGCAGATTGTGACTTCTATATTTGCGATGATGAACTTTGAGTGAGTCATCATCACAAAACGTAAGTTACTTGTGTTGATGCAAATTCGCAAATGAGCGAGCTGACACTCAATTTTCAAACATTAGAAGTCAAGTCAACTTTTGAGTCAAAGTATGATATAAATGAAGTATCACACGTTCTTTGCATGCATCAACAGCACTTCTTTTCTTTTCTGAGAAAACATTTCTATACTTTTGTACTTCAGATCTTCATTGATTGCGTTCACGTTCACATCATCTGCAGTGTGTGAATGTCTGACAAGTATGAGAAGACTTTTCAAGTGCACATTTTCATGTAGATGACTTGAACTTCGAGACTCATGATTTTTAAGAAGAGCGCACTTTTCTTACTTGTAGTCTTTCATTTATCTCTTTTCATGATTGATACTAGTGATGTAATAGAAGCATGATTTCAAATTGTGAAATCACTGATGTTTGACAAACACTCTCATTACTTTGATGAGTGAAGTTTTCTAGACTTTGCTGCGTTTCATAAATGCAGAATGATCGTAGCTGAGATTAGTACAGATGAACATTGTTGTTGATTTATGAAATGATATTGCATCTGCTTTTTTGAATCATTGTCGATCTGCACACATTCAGACATAATGTTGATTAAGTAGTCATGATTCTCTTAATGAGCTATTTGAATGAATTTATTTGAAAGAATGAAAATGAGAATCTGTAATTATGCTTGAGCAGTGTTATCTGTGTTGTTGAAGATTTGTTGAATCATTGAAGCAATATCTGCAACATCATCAAGAATCACAAAGCTTAGTGTTGATTATATAAATTTTTTCATGATCTCAATAAGTTTTGATGAATATATCAATGAATGTCAAAGAAGAAAGAGTGAGTACAACTATTTATAATACAGACTGATAAACTAGTAACACATCGCGCTTTCTTGATGCACATGTATGAAGCAATGTGATCTATGCGCAGTTGTCGTTTTTCATTCTGTCACTGAGTTCAATGTGATCATCTTCATTATTATCATTGTCTTTGATATTTCTGATTAATTCTTTAACTTGAAATGTTTTGAGCTTCAATGTCATGTTTATTAAACGCGTTTGATGATTCTGTCTATCGTATATCAGCATCTTGATCTGTGAATCTACGCAGCGCAAGTCATAAGTGATAGTCTTCTCATGTTGTTCAAAACAATTGACTCTCTTCTTGATTTATGCTTGATTTCTCTTCATTCATTTCAAATCAATCTGAACTAGTCTCTTGACTCTGTGTAAATTGTTGTTGTTACGATTCTAGCCTTCGTCTATTCTTTGCCTAGTCTTCGCCTGGTTTCATTCTAATCGGGCCTAGCGAGAACCTGATCTAGAGATGATATCATTGAAACTCTGCATCATATGTGTAAGACGTCAACTCAATCAAGCCTAGCACAGGGCTGAGAAACACACATATAAGAATCGAGTTCTTTTCTGTAGATACTTTTCTTCCTTAGCATTTATCTATTAGTTAAATGACACTCATATGACTCGCTCTATGCTGGTTTCTAACAGTAGATAAATGCTAATCAACTATTCTGCTATCGACGTGTAGATGATACGAAATAATCTACTTCGTTCATTCAGAAAATTCGCAAGAAATTCTTTGAATTACTTTCATCAAAACACACCTTCAAATTTACTCAAATTTATCAAATCAATCATTCAACCTTCTTACAATCTATTTATCTTTATCTTCAATTTCTCACAATGACACGCGACTCTGAATCAGTCGAGTCACGAACAGCTCATCTGCTTAGAAGCATTGCTAATAGACAAGTCTTTCTTATCTTTTTCGATGCTTCAGCGAGATCTCAGAATGTTGCTACCTCATGAGACATCAACACAGATCAACAACTTCGTCAATGAACTATCGATCAGTCAGACGAGATCATCAAGATGCTGGTCGAGCTAAGAGATCAATGAGACATGACTTTGAAACTCAATGAGCAATGAATCGATGTTCAAGCCGATCACATCAAGAGACTTGATGAGCTAAAGGTCAATCAAATGACAATAGACACTCAAGAAGAGACTATCGTTGAACTACGAGAGAAAGTCTTGAGTCTAAAAAAGAGACAGCGTTCAGCGAATCAGTCTCGACCTCATCAGTCTACTGAACCTCGAGTTTCTACGAAATCTCTATCTCGTCAATCTATCGAGAATCATACTTGACGTGAGTCGTTCACTCTATTCAATAATGATCATCACAAGTCTTTCAAGTTTTCAAACTCATCTGTATTCATTGACGAAGGTGAATCAACATGAGATAGCTGAAGAGTCAAGATGAACGACAAGCTTCAGACAAATGTTGATCACTTCGATAATGAGAATATCTGTATTGTCTATGTGATATTTAGACTAGAAGATGATGCTGCTGAACATATCTTCGCTTGATGTTGTCATGATGCTTTGCATTCTTACATCTCGACCTACGAGCTATTTGAGCATCTGAAAGAAATATACGATGAACTGAATAGAAATCGAAAGTGTCATCGCGAGTACAACGCTCTGAGATAAACAGACAAGTTCTTCAACGTCTTCTACTTCGACTTTATGAAGCTATTCAGCTATCTAGACTACGACGATCGCATTCTGATGAACGACCTTCAGAATAAGATCAACAATCGCTTGCAGAATGCTCTGTCAGTATGCTTCGAAAACTTCGCTTCACTTCATCGTCTCAAGATCTTTCTTCAAGATGTGAATAATAAACAGCGAGTCAACTATCAGCTACGCAGTCAGCTTCGCACTGTCACTGTCAAAGTCACTGTCGTACCTGATAAACGTGCTGCTACTTCATTGTCAATGACGACTTCGATAATTGATTATGTTAAGCCTATCTTCTCTTCTATCTCTGAGTCAGCAAGATCGTCTATCATCTGCTATACTTGCAAGATCTCGAGTCATTTGTTCAAGAATTGCTCTCAGAACAAGGTCAACACTTCTGCATCTTATGCATTCATCTTTCATCTACATGAAATCGTCATTTCGAAGAATAAGAAGAATGAGAAAATGTCTTCTTTCGAAGATAGCGAGGCAAAAAACTAGAGACTTTCATCAAAGACGCGATGAAAGAGATGTTAATTTCTTCAACGA